>Ga0194137_10001149_pt1 | contig 16439 bp, 5 predicted proteins | sample TARM_MetaG_T3_14_FD_134025 | JGI IMG/M metagenome (GOLD analysis project Ga0194137, IMG submission 134025) | Freshwater microbial communities from Pennsylvania, USA, analyzing microbe dynamics in response to fracking - TARM_MetaG_T3_14 (version 2) | ecosystem: Environmental > Aquatic >... | reverse complement strand
TCTTTATCCTCTAGCTTACAAGGTACTTTTGAGGATAGGGGCAGCTATCTAATTACTACATTAATTGGCTCAATCATAAGTAGGCCAGATAAACCATTAGCAGAATCCTTTACTGCATGTTATTTAAAATCCCCCGGTACAGCTTTACCTATGTGGTTACGTAATATAATTCAAAATGATTTATATGAAGTACCTACAATCACATCTATAACTTATAGCGCACCAGATATTGAATTAATTAAAGATAACTTAATACCTAATATAGCTGGTGGATACATCAAAGTAGTGCAAGGCGCTGTAATCAACGTAGCGGATTATTTGTGGTGGGCTAGACGTTGGGTATTAGATAATTATCCTGAACGTGCTAGCGAAGACTGGAGCGCTGATACGTACACAAATGAACTAGATGAAGTAGCCTTCAAAATCAAATTCAGTGATGCTGAGTACATATTCGTACCTACTGATTTTATATCTGGGGATTTATATCTATATGTAATGTATTACCACAGTATAGAAGGTGCAATAATTAGTACTACTGTTGAAGAAACTGTAGACTTAACCCCTACATTACCAGACTTAACAGATTATGCGTTAATAAGCTCAGTTAGTAATAATGCACCAGTAACACTAACTGAAACTACTAAAGTAACTAAAAGTTATTCTGATGGTAGACCTGATGAAGTAACCACAACTACTTCAGATAGTACAGTAGATGTGGTTATTAATACTGATATATATGAAAAAGCTAATTATACGCTAAATAGTGAAAACCAATCGGTAAAGAAAAATACCCATACCTATACAATAAACACTGACTATATAGTGGAAAGTACAACAAGTACTACATCTAGTTCAGAAGTGATAGGTGGTGTAACAGTCACTACCACTACAGAAGTAACCACAGAATCTGTAGATAGTAGTTATTATTCTTGGGAATTAACTCTAACAGTAACAGATGTAGTACATAATTTAAGTAGTAAAATTGTTATTTATCGTTTTGGCTCTAATGATAATGCTGCTATAGAAGCTCATTTAACAGATATATCTACAATTACTGAAGATAAATTTTATCCAGTTATACCTCTGCGTATTGATAATGTGTCGATACTCGATGATGCGTATGCAGCAGAGTACGCTAAAGCAAGTAAGATTTATCAACTATTAGCTAGAACTCAATTAAAAAATTTAGTAGATGTTTTTGAAAATACAGATGGTTTAAGTGATATAGATTATGGTGCATTACATTTTGGTGCTGCATTAAATAACCCCCGTAAAGAAGTAAGAGAATATATATTAAAATTCTTTCAACGCTATTCAGCTTCTATCACTACAGACCCTACAATAGTAGATAACGTATTAAATGTATTAACGGATTACGCAAATTATAGAATTGCATTTGCCCAATGGTTAGAAGGGTTAGCTAATGGTACAGCTACAGAAGCAGATAAACCAATTGAGCCTACTTCTGGTGGCTACATATCAATGCCGGGCACAATACTAAAAATTAAAGGTACAGAGTCTGCTGACTTTTTTGATGTACGTATATCTTGGGATTACTTTAGACAGGAAGTGTACTCAGGAATAGCTACAGTAGATGGAACGCCTATGAAGGTTAATGATATTAACTTTACTGTAGTAGATAGGAATTTCGTATTAGGTACTATGATTCCACTTCATAGTGATGGTTCATACGAAAGTACAGTTGACCCTACTTCACCGGAAGATGTGAGTGAAGATAGCGAATACTATAGTTTATTAATTACCAAACAGTTAACTGATTTAGAATTTCTACAAGTTGAGATAAGTGGTTTAACTTATCGTAATTATATTTATAGTGGTAAATACACAGAATTAACAGTTAAAGATGGTTTACAGGGTGAAGAAGGAGATACCACGATTAACCCCCTGTTAGAGGATACTAGTTTTATTATTCCTCTACAGCCAGATATATTACAAGAAATGTCATTAGTATATAGAACACAGGTATGCTCTGAATCTCAATACATTATGGCTAATGCTTATGAAGTAGTTAAAGAAAAATGGTATCAAACATTTATATTTAAAATCATATTAATAATTATAATTATAGTAGTGGCTTACTTTACTGGTTACTACGACCCAAGTTCTGCTGGATTATTAGGTACTGCTGCATCCGTTGGTGCTGCATTAGGTTTTACAGGTGTTGCAGCAATCATAGTAGGTATTATTGCTAACACATTAGCGGCTATGATTGTAGCTGCAATAATTAGTAAAGTGGCCGTAGCATTACTCGGAGAGGAAATAGGCTCTATTGTCGGTATTATTGCTTCAATTTATATAATTGTAGCAACAGGTAATTACCAAGATACGGGTACATTTGCTTTTAATATTGCAGACATATCTATTGCACAGTTAACTTTATATGGTACTTCAATAGCTAACTCTGCAATGAGTGGTTATGCTGCTGGACAGATTGCAGATATGCAACAAGATTTAGCAAATCTCCAATCTGAATATGGTGATACAATAGATGAGATTATGGAGGCTACTAATCAATACTTATCCCCATATACTACATCGGTAAATATCAACGGTATTGTATCTAGCTTTATATATGAAAAAGCTTATACTAATAATGTATTTAATACAGATTTAATGACAGGCGACGATATATGTAAACTCTCGGACGCGATAGTTTATAGCTTTCATGAAATCACTTTACAACTAAACGTTTAGGAGAAATAACTCATGCCTTTTGACAGTAATGGTACTTACGTAATGCCACAGATGACAGGTGCTAGTTTTGCTTCACTTGCTAGTGGTACAGGTGACGGAGCAAGTGCGGGTATCGGTAGTGGTATGAATGGTGTAAGTGGCGGCAATTTCTATAATGTAGAAGCTGCACAGCCTAATACCTTTCAGAATATTGGTACAGGTATCCAAGGTTTAAGTAATTTGTTTGGTATTTATCAAGGTATCCAAGGTTTATCATTGGCTCGTGACCAATATAAATTATCCCGGGATGCATACAAAACAAACTTAGCTAACTCTGCTTCAGCTTATAATACTAATCTATCTGATATGATTAACGGTCGAGCTGCAACTAGCGATATGTCACAAGAAGAACGTGACCGCTTAATTGCTGAACGTAGTGTATCTGGTACATCTGGTGTATAAGGAGGATTTATGGCTTTAACATGGCGTGAAATAAATGCACCTAATACCCAAGGTGCAACAGGTACATTCTTAGCTGCATCGAACCAAATACAACAAGGTATTACTGGATTGTCTGACCTTGCTACTAATTATGGCAATAAAGAACAAACTAATAATACTGCTGCTGCATTGGCTCAAGTTACAAGTGCTACAAATACTGATGAACTAGCTTTAGCTACTACACCAGAAGCATTAAGTAAGTATGGGGATTATGACAGAGCACAGATAGCTAATGCTGTTAGTAATCTACGTAAACAATTTTCAGCTAGCGAACAGCAAGCTAATCAATTTAATCAACAACAAGCATTAAGTGAACGGCAATTAGCACAGCAAGAAGCTTATCAAACAGGTCAACTAGCGAATGCTAAAGCTAATACTACTTCATATAATCGTGCATTAAATTTACAAGAGGATAAAGTAAAATTAGAAAAACTTGGTATAGCTGCATATGACCAAGGATTTAAAGAAGGTGGTGAGTTTTCCAATAAAACGGAGATAGATAGTTATTTAGCTACTAAGCAACAACAGCTATTAGACTCTGGTAAATCTGCTACTGAAGTGAGCCAATATACTAAAGGTATTCGTGACCGATTCCAAGATATGATGGTTAATTCTCCTACAGCTAGTGTTGCTAGTTCTGTTATACAGGAACAGACTAAATACTTGGAAAACGTAGCTACTACAGCTATAGATGCAATTAAAACAACTAGCTCTGTAGCAAACCCAGATAATGCAGTATTAGCACAATTACCCGGACTGTCACAAAAATTGGCATCCAATCAAGATGCTATTGCTATGTTAAAAACTACTTTTGGTAGTAGTGATGGTGTAGGTGATTATATTACTAAAGGTCGTAAGGAAAGTATTCCTTTAGATATTTTAGTAAGTAGTGCCTTACAGCAAGCAGGTACTAGTGATTTAGCTTTATTTGGTACTATTGGTAATGAAAACTTTAATCCCGATAATGCTATTAATCAGGCCAAACGTATTACTAATGGTTTAAAAGATGGGACTATTAAATTAGATAATACTAACGTTGAAATTGATACAGCTAAAGTTGATGAGCTTAAAGCTAAAGCTGCTGCTTCATTAAATAAAGTAGGTGAAGCGGTTTTATTCAGTGGTACAGTAAAAGCCCGTAAAGGTGAAGACTCTGCTGAATATAAGAAAGCCTTAGAAGCAGTTAACAAAAATCAGGAAGAATTTAATAATCAATTAGCTACTTTACAGAAGTATCGGGATATTAAAATAGAGCCCATTACTAAAGGTAAAGTAGAAGTGGGGGGTAACACTGTTGTAGTACCTACAACTGAGAGTTTGTACATCCCTGCACCTTTTAATTTGCCGAGATAGCATTATACTCAGTAAATGAATATACTAGAGGAAGCAAATAGCTTCCTCTTTTTTATAGGTGCTTGAAAAATGACAACTAATTTATTTGATGCTTTAGGTGATTTGGCTCCAAAAACTACAGACGAGTCTTTAGGTATAGCTCCTGATGCAGAGCCAGTCCTATCCCTTTCTGACCAATTCTTTAATCTGACTAGTAATAATGATTTTACTAATGCAGAAGCAATCAGACAACAAACACTAACTAATGCTAATGATAATATTCGTGGTGACGCTATACGCTCATGGGGTGATGTAGTTACTGATACTGGTACTAGTATTGCTCGTGGTACTTCTAATATGGCAGCGGGTATCGCGTCTTTAACTGCATTGGTAGATTATCAAAACATCTTAGGTTTTAGTGCTGCTAAAGCAGGTGAATACTTTGGTCTAGATGGTTTAACTCAATTTGGTAATTCTCTTCAAGAGCCTACTGGCGAATATATAGCAGCAATTGCTGACACTAACGATAAAGTTCAAACTGCTACTCAGAGTTGGTTCAGTGACCCTACAGATATTGCAATTAGTAAAACACAACAACAGATAGCAAATGCTGAAACAGCTAATGCTGATTCCGGTGAATATGCTAATGCAGTAACTGAAGAATTAGCTAATCTATGGGATACAACTAAGGCGTATATTGATAACCCACTTGCTGCTGGTGATTTAGCTATACAACAAGTACCACAGTTATTAGCAGGTGGTGTAGTTGGTAAAGCAGCAACTAAATTATCTTCTGCTCGCTTAGCTGCTGCACAAGCACTTCAAGGTGAAGAAAAATTAGCAGCAATTATAGCAGCCAATAAAGCAAGAAGTACTTTAGCTGGCCGATTACAGTTAACTAGTATTGTAGGACAAGAAGCTGGCGGTGCTGCTAATGCTACTGCTACACAAGTATTAAAAACTGATTTTACTGCGTTAGAGAAAAACTCACCTGCATATAATGAATACATTTCACAAGGTATTGCTCCTGAACAAGCCAGAGAATTATTAGCCGTAAGAGCTGGCTCATTAGCTTCATTAATTCAAGCCCCAATAGCATTTGCTACTGGTTCCTTGGTAGCTAAATTTGAAAGTAACCCATTAGGTAATATGGGCACAAGTTTCGGAACTAAAGTGATGGAAGCTGCTAAGAATGTAGGTAAAGAAATTATTGAGGAAGTACCTCAATCTGCTGGTGGACAATTAGCACAAAACATAGCAGTACTTAATACTAGTGATAATACTCAAGAAATAAGTAAAGGTGTAGGTAGAGCGGGTGCTGAAGGTTTAGTAGGTGCTGCTTTATCTACTGGTGCAATACAATCACCAGCAATAGCTAGTGGTTTAGTTCCTGATGCAGTGAAGGCCGCAAGTAGCGCTGCATATACAATCGGGAAAACAGGTTTAGCCGTACCTGCTGCAATTATTGACTATGTTGCAAAGAAACGGTCAACTTCAAGTGCTGACAGTAAAAATGTAGATGAGGTAACTCAAAATGTTAAACGTAATTTTGATGAGACAGCAAACGAGGCGGCAAGTGTGTATTCACAAGTTAGGTCTGAACAACCAAAAGGTAGTACAGAACCAATTAGTGATACCACTAATACTGATGGGATTACTCCTAACAGTAATGATACTGTTACCAAAAGTAATGGTAATAACGCAGTAAATAACATATTTAGCAATGAAGGTCTAGAAACAGTAAGTAATATAGCTAATTCAACTGATGCGAATGCAGTGAAGTTAGTTAATGCTGTTAGAGCCTTAGATTCTGTACCAGAAACTTCAACGGAACAACGAAGAGCGTTAGGTATTTATGCTGCTGACTTGTACGGTGAATTGCAAAATGAATTTGCAAGCAATCAACAACAAATTGAGAACGGTACAGGGAATACAGAATTATTACAAAAGCAAAATAATGTTATTGCAACACTCTTGCAGAACGAGCGCTCAATTAATTTGGTTCGCCAAATTGATGAAATGCGCGTAAGTGATGCAGAGTGGGAAGCTGTAACCAAAACTCTGTTGGATGTATCTCCTGAAAATATTAATAGTCCTGAAGTGCAAAAAGCATTTTTAACTATTAAGAATAAATCAGTAGATACACCAACAGATGTTTTACCTGAACAATATACATATGTTTTAAAGCATGACACATCATTAAATCCAGAACAACGTAAAGTACTGGAAGCTAAACGTGATGTTTCTCAAGCTATCGTTGATAGTTCTAAAGTACGTAATAATATACGTATGCAGTCTAGAGCCCAATTTAAATCTATCAATGAATATACTAATAAATTCTTTACAAGTTTACGTAATAACTTACCTAATAATGCTGCACAAGAATTAAGCGATTTACGGAGATTTGCTGAAGCTGCGCAATCTCGGGCTATTGCACATGATGAAGTAGCTACACGTTTAATTCCTATTAGTGATAAGCACACTAATGAAATGACTGCTGTACCTAATTTCTACCAATTAGATGAAAATGGTAAATATCCTGTAGATAGTGAAGGTAACATTTCACCTAATGCTAAAAATCAATTTGTAAACGTAAAGTCTGAAAATGGTTTACGTAATCTACAAATGATTCAGGATGATGCTAATGCAGTAACTCGGGCATTTAATGCTATTGCTACCCGTTACCCAGAATTTAATCTGGCTCCAATTGAAGAGTATCAACCTACTTGGCAAAATCTAAAACCAAGTACAGATAATAAAACAATAGGTGATTCAGTTAAACCTGAAAATACTGTAACTACGGAGTTAGCTACAGAACAAGTAAATGAACCTGCTAATAGTGTAACTGAAGTAACACCTGAAGATATAGATATAGCCCGACGATCAATGGGAGGTATGAATGGTATTGTAGGTACTAAAGTTCGCGACCTTATTGGTAGAATTTGGGCAAGTAAAGCAGCTATAGGAATAGGTAACAATACCCAAACTTTTAATGAGATTTATACTGAAGAGTTTTCAAAAGTAGAACCGATAGTACAGGATGCTTTCTTAAATATTATTAAGCAAGTACAAGACTTTAGAGTTAAAAATAATTTAAAGGCTGATACTCAAACTAATGAGGATACTAATGTAACCACGGAGGCTACTGTAAATGAGCCGAAATCTACAAATGAAGAATCCACAACTAAAGCAGTTACTACAGAGGAAGTGGCAACACAGGAAGAAACTGAAACGGAAACACCAACTACAAATGTGGGAGAAAGAACGGCTGGTAAAACAAGTAGAGGAATTGATGACGGAGTAAGTACTGTTGATTCTGATAATGTTGTAGCTGTACCTAACGCATTCTCAGAATTATTACCTAATACTGATGCACTAAGTACAGCTACAACTGCTGCTGAAATTTCAGCTAGAACTAACCAACTAATTAAATCATTTAATATTTCTGGCTCTAAAACTAATTTAACACCTAACTTTGTTGAGGATGTTATTTTAGCATATGAAGAATCGCCAGAAGATGTAGAAGCATTAATTGACCCTAATGCACAATTTACAGATGTTCAACGTAATGGGGTAACTCGGTACTTAGCCAATGTTAAAAACATTGCTAATGTAATGAATGAACGTTTACAAAAATTTGCAAACGAAAATAAAGTAATTGAGACATTCACTAAAGATAATGGTAGTAGACCAGCTTGGGCATTAGGTAGTAATAAAGCTCTGTATGCCACTGTAATCGACGGCAATAAAATAGCGTACCAGAATGACCTATTAAACGCTTTAACCTTATCAGGCTTTAACTGGTTGCTTAGTGACGGTCGTGACTTGTCTGGTTTATCTAACAGTCAACTAGCTGACCTATTAGGAATATACGAAACAGAATTAAATACAGATTTACGTAATCAGGTTATTGCTGCGGGTGTTCCTATAGGTAGGGTAATTGAGCAGATTGCTAATAAGTTTGAACAGTATGCAGGGTTAAGTCTAAATAAAAACGCATCACGAACTTACGGTAAAACTATATCTAAAGCTTTAGCTCAAGAGTTATTAGCTACATTACGTGATAAAAATATCATTACAGTTACACCCTTTAAAGGTGATACAAGTAATAAGAATGCAGACTATACAGTTTACAATTTTGTGAAAATAAATGAAAAACGTGTAGAAAGTTTACGTGAAGATTTAGGTAATCAAGTAGATATAGCAGATAAATTAATATTAAAAGAAAGACAATCTAAAGTACATATAGGTAAACCACCAGCAACTATTGCTGAAAAGGTAAATGGTAAAACACTACAGTTAGTACCACCTAAAGTTAAAAAATCAATTGAAGTACAACAAAACAATGCTTACTACTTAAATACAGATTATGTAAATCTAATAGATGGTTTAACTGATGAGGACAACTCTCAGTTTGCTGCTTCTGGCTATCAAAGTGTTGATGGTCAAGCATTCAATAAAGCCCACTTAGCAAGTATTGAAGGTAAAAACACAGGTATACTAAGTTCTGCCTTTGCTCTTGATAACCATATAGCAGATTTAAATAATTATGCTGAGATTAACGGATTAAACCTTGATGAAGTACCAACATACTTTGAATTTGGTATGGATAGTAATGGGCGTCAACGTATAACTGCACCACATAACCCACAAGCTAGTAAATACTGGCGTGAAGCTATTAGCTCTGCAAAAGTAGATATAGATTTAAATAACGAAAGTGAAGTTAATGAGCTATTTTTACATTTGGCTCAAGGATTAGGAATTAAAGTAGATAAAAAGAGTAACCAGAAAGCCATAGATGAAGTAAAAGGTACTATCTTTAATGAACTACCTGAATTAGGGGATAACCCTACAGAAAGTGAAATAGCTACATTTAATGCTGAGTATACTCGTCAAGCTGCAATCAATACATTAATGGTAGGTTTAACTGATGGTTTTGATACTTGGAGTAATGAAGATAGATTAACTGTAGTAAAAGAGGTACAAGGTAAAGGTGAAAAATACCAACATGCTCTTTTACAAATAGCTAAATTTTTAATTGCCTTAGAAAATGGTGAAACTACTTTAAGTCATTACATGACATTTGAAGTAGACGGTGTTACAGATGGGCCAGCAAATAGCATTGTTATGATGACAATGAATCATGTTAATCCATTAATTATGAATACCTTACAGAAAATAGGTTGGTTAGTAAATAGACCCAATACTACAAGTAATCAGATTTATAATGAATTACCTGACTTATACACTAGTGTCTCAGAAAACATTAGTAATAAATTAAACATGATTAAAGGTAGTTCTGAAGGTGGTAATTTACGTTCATTAATGCGCTTAATGCATTTTGCTAATCTTGCAGATATTAAGACAGATACTAAAACTGATAGTAAGTTATTAGGTTTAACTCGGGCATTCGCTAAAGCTGGTGTAACTCCTGCTACCTATGGTGCAGGTATTACCTCAATGTCACAAACATTTGTTAAAGAGTATGTGAATGCATTTTATAGTCACCTATCAGATGTTTTAGGTGGTGGGCAATTAAATCAAAGTTTCGTTAAAGCATTAGCTAATCAGATAACTAATCCTAAAACTCGCAATGAATTAAACCAAATAGCTCAGGGCAATTTTGAAGTAATGGCTAATTTTGAAATACCTTCAGTAGATTACGAAGATATGACTAAAGCCTTTATGGATTCTTTAGGGGAAGTTATTTATGAAGCGATTAACGAAGAAACTCATGGTAGTTTAGAGAACAATAAGAAGATAGCTAAATTAGCTCAAGTACAGGCAATCTTCTACAAAGAGGCATATGTAAAGGCATATAAAGATAAACATGCAGAAATGGTTGCAGCTAACTTATTAGCCCCAAATGAAATGCTAAGTACTAATCAGGAAGATGAGATACTTAATTCATTACAAAATATTGCACCAATATATTCCAATGGTATTACTGGCTCAGTAAAATCAAATGGGATGTACATGGCACAATTAAATAGAAATAGTCCAAATCCTATTAATACTGCTAGTTTACCTTTGATTAAACGTGCAAGGTCTAGTGCTTTAGACGGTACGTTAGAAAGTAATGCTAATATGACAGAAATAGGATTGCCCGGTGTAAGAACTGTGCCGTTATTAGTTATCTCTTCTGGTGATGCTAGTATGATGACTAACTACTTTAATGATAACCCTAACTTAAAAGCACAAAACGTTTATGACGGTTTAGATACTATTATTGGTAATATGGAAAACTCTTCTAATGCTATCAATAGTGCTGTAGAACAGGGTTGGGCTGAAGATACCTTATTACGTTTAGTACAATCATATAATGATACAAGTAACCAAGGTAATTTCGTAAATTCCATAGATACACTAAGTCCAACAGCTTTAGCTGATTTAAAACGTACATTAGGTTTAGATTTGAATGTTAAAACTCCTACAGTTATCTCAGCACTATCTAACTTACAAAGTACGTTAGAAGTACAAGCTAAACGAAATAAAGCTGTACGTATGGCATTACTAGAAGTTAAATCAAATATCTCTCATATGGGTGGTGTTGATACGCCTTATGTTACTGGTTCAACTGAGTATGCAGGTTCACAGAAAGATGTAGCTAAAGCTATACAAGAAAGAGCCAATGAAATATATGCTACATTTGCACCTAATTACGTTAAAGAACATGATGCAAACTTAGTTAAAGCTATTGCACGTAATTCACAATCAGTTAATGGTAATCAAATAGTAGAAGCTAAAGCTCTTCGTAATATCTTACTTAGTCAGAAATTTGGAGATGATAAGTATCGTCAATTCTTAGCTAAACGTTTAGCGTTTGGTTTACCAAGTAACATAAAATTAGTATTTGGCGATCACAATAGTATAAATGAACTACAAAGTAAACTATTCCCTAATGTGGCTCCAATGCTTGAAACTGAAACAGGTAGACAATTAGGTAATTATATTTTCTTAACTGAAGCTTCTCCTGAAGTACTTTTGCATGAAGTTATTCATAGTGAATTAGCTAACTATGTAACAAGTTACTTTAGTAAAGGAAGTAATCTGAATCCTGATAGAATTTCAGCTATTAAAGCTTTAGATGGGTTAATGGAAGAATTTTTAGATAATGGATTTAGAACAGAATTTTCTCAAATAGCAGATTTAAATGATGTAGCATTAATGAAAGCACAAGTTATTAATGCTATGCGTAGTGGTGATAGAGCTACAGCTTTAAATGAATTTGTTGCATGGTCACTAAGTAATAGTGGAATTAATCGTGTGGCAGCTCGTACAGAGACAACTAATCCTAACCTAAAGGTAAGTGATTCTAAGTTTTTACGTCTATTTGCTAAAGTACGTAATTGGATTGCTAAACTACTAGGTATACCGATGAGTAAAGATTTTCAGAGTGTACTGGAAACTATGACCGGACAGTTTGATGCAGCAATCTTTGCTACAGATTCTAATGGTACAAATGGTAATAGTGAATCAGTCAGTCAATTATCTGAGTACCTATCTCATGATAATGATTCAGAGTTTTCTAACACACTAACAGGTATTGTTAAGGTATTAGATGAGAACTTTATTAAACCTGTATTAAATCCTGCTGAACGCCCTAACTATTCTGTAAATGCTGAAATAGGTTTTAATAATACTTATGACAACGTATTAGCCGCTACAGATTGGTTCCAAGCACAAGGGTTTATAATGAATGAACAGGAACGCCATGCATTCCAATTAATGCAATCGTTCTTTAAATCTGGTGCCCAGTTAAATACAACTGCATTGAACCAAATGAATAAACTGTTTGAGTACATAATTCCTCAACTAAGTGTTGAAGATTTTATGGTTAATCCTAACTCTACAGAACAAACTGACATTGATGCAGCACAGCGTATTTATGATGCAATAGTTAAACCTAGTGAGTTTAAAGAACACCAATTAGCTAACTTTACAGCTTTAGCTATAAGTAATGGGCATTTACAACGTGTACTACGTAAAAAGCAATTACCAAAAGCTAAATGGTTAGGTACTGGCTCTATTGATGCTAAATTAAATAACTTTGGTAATCAGTTAATAGATACTTTAGCTACTACATTTATCAATGGTGGCTCAAAAACTAATGTAATTGAACAAGTAAATAAACTAGCTCAACAGATAGCGACTATTAATGATAGCTCTAAATCTTCTATGCTAAGTAAACTAGAAGCCCCATTACGTATAGCTGATAATATTGTAGCTAAACAGATATCGCGTATAGGTCAAGCAGCTATGGATAAAGTAAGCGCAAGGATTGCAGAAGGTAAAGATGTTACTAACTTAGATATCGTTAAGAATTTAGGTTTAACCATTGCAGGACTTGGCTCTAAAAATAGTCAAGCATTCGAAGCATTACAAACAATTGTAAACTCTACTAATGTATGGCGACCATTGACGCAATTAGTTAATGAAATGATTGGTACAAACGAAAGTAACGCTAGAATAATGAGGTTATTACAACAAGCTAAAAACCAAGTATCTGCGGTTAGACAAGAGATTAAACGAGAAGTACCTAAAGTACTTAAGAGTAAGTTTAGTCGTAAACTAAAATTAGAGGAACATATTGCTTTACGCAAAGTACTTGGAGAATCAGATATTCAGATACTTGGTTCAGCATTTACCTTAGATGATTTAAGAGACATACTTTCTAACAAAGGTAGATTAACTGCTGAGATTGCAGCATTCAAACAAGATATTGCAGATTTTCCTTATGGTGATATGTACCTTAAACATTCTGAAAACTTAGCTCACTTTTTAGTTACTAAGGATTCCCGTTCACACCACTTATTGCGTAATGCTTACGCAATTGCGATGTTGCCGGGCATCGGTGTTCAGGTAGGAGATATAAAACCTTATGTAGAGACTATTAGTCAATATGTGACTTTACTTGCATTAGACAGAATGTCAGATAGTGATAAAGATATTGTATCTACACTGATTAATGACGAGCGCGAAGGTGTTCAATTTATGTTTAACTACCTACGTGAGTTAGCTAAAATAGAACGTAGTAAACAGAATAACTATAATCGTTTAAATAGTTATAAAGGTTATATCCCTGAATCATTTAGCGGTAATCGTAAACTTGTAGTTGTAGATGCTCAACGTGGTTTAGAGTTAGTTCAGAAGTACGGGTATACATATTTAGGTAGTGCAAATAGTAAATCTAATAATACATTAGGTTACTATTTCACATCACAAAATTTAACTGCTACTTATACACAGGGAGCAATTCAAAACGTTGAACCTTTGATTGCAGGTGTAGACCCATTAAGTGGTCGTAGTAAAGATTTAAAAGGTAGCTACATATTAAACAATGAAACTATTATTGAGTCACGTAGGATATTAGCTCAGGCCAATGCCAGAAATCCAATTACTAATTCTGGTTCTAATTTAATGCCTATATTTTCTCAGAATGGTGACATTGTTGCGTATGAAGCTCCAATACCTGAAGCATTAAGACAGCAACACTTAACCCCTGATAATGACTTCTATGGTCAGATTGCTACTTGGCACGCTAGAGCAACTGAGGAGACTTTAGCGCATACATTTAACAATGAAGTAGCCAAAGCATTAGCTACTATGTGGCAACGTGCTCACGGCTTGGATAAAGCCTCATTCGTTAATATAGCAGAGTCAGCTAAAAATAATCAGGTAGATAAACGTACATGGAACTCTTTACCAGTATCTGTAAAAACACAATTACGTAATGCATTTGGTGATTCACCAATTATGATTAGACGTGATGTATTAGATAATGCCTTAGGTTATAGTAACTTTAACATTGCTTCTGTATTCACTGGTGAAACTGATTTACCTAAACCAGTACAGTCAGGTATTAAACAATTAGCTGTAGCTTTACTAGGTAAAAATGCATTAAGACATTTATTAGCTGTAGAACGTGGGCAACAGGAAGTTGTTTCTTTAACTAAGGATTGGGTAGTAGTTCGTTCAGTTATAGTTGGTGTACGAAATATTCAATCTAATTTTTTACAATTAAAAATGCATAATGTTGATACAACTAAGCTGTTTAGTGGGCAGTTAGGAAAATTAAAAGAAGTAGATGATTTTATAAAAAACAGAAAGGAAATTACTGATTTACAGTTAGAGAATTTAGGTAATCCATCTGAAGATAATTTACTTAAAATTCAGAGATTAACTGAAGCTAACGAACGTATGTCAATAATACCATTAATACGTGCTGGTGAATTACCAACAGTAGCTGAAGGGATGACAGTAGAGGATGATGAAGCAATTAGACATGGTTTAGGTGGATATATTGATAAGCTATATGACAAGTTACCTAAAGGTATAAGTAAAGCTTTGCAGTATGCTACATTAGCTAAGAATACACCTATTAACTCAGCTATGAATCGTATGTTGACATACAGTGATTTTGTAGCTAAAGCGGTACTATTTGATAAACTAACTTTAGAAGATGGCTATACTACAGAAGCAGCATTGCAATTCTTACAAGATGAATTTGTTAACTATGATAATAACCCGGGCAGAACCAGAAGCTATATGGAAGCAATGGGGTTAACTTGGTTCACTAACTATAAACTAAAAATTCAGAAAGTGAATTTACGTTTATTACGTGACCACCCATTAGCTGCATTAACTGTACAAGGTACTGCTGGACAATTAGGTTTAGCAACACCACTAGATGCAAATATGATAACTGGGAGTAATCAACATATATTTGGAACACCGCTAAAAGCTTTAGAAATTCCAAGTTTGCATCCAGTGGTACAGTTACTTAATTAAAATAGATAACTGTTAACTAAAAGCCGGAACTAACTATTCTGGCTTTTTCTTTTTTTAAATATTTTTCAGGAGTAGTTAAACTGAAATGGACTTCGCTAGGATACACAAAATCTTCTTCAGTAAACGGGCAATCATCAGTAGTAATATCTACTATTGCACCATCACTACAACGAAAGAATAAAGTTTCATCATCTGTACTGATATATGCTTTATTCTCAAAACCAAATCCTTGGTTTGCTTCAGTGATATAATCACAAAGTTTTACACGTTTACACGCATAACCTTCATCACCACCTTTTACTTTTGGTTCACTCATTTAGTGCCTCGTATACAGATATCTATGTTAAAAGATTTTAATGGGTATTGTAATTCAGATTGTGGTTGTACCCAAGAAACGTAATAAGACTTACCGTCCTTACCATTATTTGGGTCATACACTTTACCTACATTATTATAAATATCAGTTAAATCTACAACTATGTGGTGTAGCCCTCCTTTTATATTTAATGAAGGAACAGTTAATAAGTATATGTTTCCCCATTCTAATATAAAATTAAAAGGGTTAGTATTAACTTCATGTTGAATATTACAATATTTTAAATATTCTGAAGGATTGGATAAACTTGCTTGCCAATCATTATGAAATTCTTTAATAACTTCATCAATAGGTTTATCAGTTATCATGGATAAACATGCAGAAGTGCAAGTATTATCCGTTGGTTGAATTACCAGATTCATCTTGCACCTCATTGAGTAATTTAGGTTTACAAGCTTGTTTTTGTTCCCATAATTTTTCTGAACACATGAATGTAATATTGCTACGCATTAAATTAATATTAAATTCTAATTCAGATAACATAGAAGATAAAGCTAATAAAACATCTCTACGTAGGTTGATACGTGCAATATTTAAACTAACTGGTAAGCAGTATAATGTAACTTTAAAAGTAACATCTAAATATTGAGCAGCAATACTATTATGAAAACGGTTACGTAATACTTCAGCTAGATGTGTAGTACCTGATACATCAAAAAAACGTACAGAATTTTTACGATAACCATCAGCTATAAAATCACAACCAAAAATAGGGTATTGTGGGTGAAGTGGGGTAGTCGTACAT
>Ga0194137_10001145_pt1 | contig 16469 bp, 19 predicted proteins | sample TARM_MetaG_T3_14_FD_134025 | JGI IMG/M metagenome (GOLD analysis project Ga0194137, IMG submission 134025) | Freshwater microbial communities from Pennsylvania, USA, analyzing microbe dynamics in response to fracking - TARM_MetaG_T3_14 (version 2) | ecosystem: Environmental > Aquatic >... | reverse complement strand
TCTTTTCTTCCCTAACATCCTCTTCTTTTAAAGAAGCAAGATCAAAAATTTCTTCAACAGGAGCTGCAGGATAATGAATTTTCTTTTGAGTTTTTTCTTTAAGGTCAATAAGATAATAATGAGGCTTATGCTCAATCTGATCAACTCTGTTACGCATCATTGAACCAGTATTTAAAAGAACTTGACCCCCTTTTTTACGTTTAAATCCTTCATGATTGTCTCCACATAAAAACAAATCATACTCAGGGTAATCTTCAAGTAACCATTCAGCCTTTACATAGTCATCAAAAACTTCATCTTTATACACAACTAACTCATGTATAACAAGAATATTGTCCCTGTCAGTCTTTTTTTGAGGGAGAGGTATAGGAATTTCTTCATCCCAACTAACACCATAAAACCAACACCCTTGAATAAGTTCAGGATCACTTCTTAAAGGAAAAACTAACTCAGCAAGAATTAGGTTGCCTAAAGGAGATTCTTTCCAAAATTCCATATTATGATTCTTAACATCATGCTGACCAAACACAGAATAAATCTCTACTTCATAAGTAACAATAAGCTCAATCAATCTTGCCATTCTCTTTTCAGAAAATCTAGGAACATCAAAAAAATCCCCTGCAATAATAAGAGGGACATCGTTCTCAGAAGCTTCCTTCAGCAAAGCTTCAAACTTTACAAACTGAGCTTCTAAGTAATCGTCTGTACGTTTCTTAGGCTTCATGTCCCTCAAATGAAGATCACTTGCATACACAATTTTACTCATCACACACCTCCGCACCGCAAGTAGGGCAAACTCCTAATTCTTTCAAAGTGTCTTGATACTTTTTATTTAAGAACTCTTTTTCTTCTTCTTTATCAGCAATCTTTTTATTAAGTGCTTCTACTTCAAACGCTTTCTTTTTGAAGAAAGCAACCTCTTCCCCTTCAGTTTGCAACTCTTTTGCAAAAGCTTCTACTTTTTCTGCATCTTCTTTCATTTTTACAAGTTCTTGAAGTTCTGCAATCTCATCTTCAAGTTCATACAGATTTCCAATGAAACCATTAAAACGTTCTTGCTCTTTAGTTTTCTGTAGTAATTCTTGCTCTTTTTTCATCAAAGCTTCTACATCAGGCTTAACAACAAGTATTTCTTCCTGCTCTTCTAAATGAAGGTTCAAAGCTTTTAATTGTTTTTGATAACTTACAATGTTGTCTCTCTTTTTTGTGAGTGCAAAATCTTCTTCCTCAATCTTAACAAGTTCCTGCATCTCTTTATCAGCATCTTCAAGCCAGTCTAAAGCATCAATCTTTTCTCCTAAACGCTTCTCCCTTAACACTGCAAGTTCTTTTTCTTTCTTAGTGTCTCTTACTCTTTTAGAAAGAATACCAGACAATACATCCATCAACTCAAGATCAACACTTTCATTAATCTTTTTTGTCAACTGTTTAGGGGGCAAATCAATAAGAAAGAACTGTTCTTCCTGCTTCTGTATTGAAATTTCCTGTAAGTTGATAGCTTCAGCAACTCTTTCAGGAAGCTGCCCTTTAAGTGCCTTGTATGTGTTCTCATAACCCCTGTTAAGAACATACTCATTTATTGTATTTGCGTTTCTTCTACGCTCAACAATAACACCATCGTAAAATTCAATCTCAACACTGACAACTTCAGTGCCTTTAATACCTTTTTGAGCAAAATGAAACCCTGCAGGCTTGTTTTGTAAGCACCATTCAATCATACGTTCAATAGTGCTTTTTCCTGAATCAGTAGGACCGTAAAAGTAATTAACTCCTTCAGACAAAGGAATCTCTACATCATCATACCCTGCAAAATTCTTAGCTCTTATGTACTTAATCCCTTTCATAAGAGTCCCTTTAATTTGAGTTCATATTTATACGCTTTCAAAAATGTTTTCCATTTCAAAGCAACGCAATAAACATTCTTACGAACAAAAGTGATTACATCTTTATCAGAGAACTTCTTTTCATAAATCCATTTCTGTAAAGATATAGCTTTTAAATGTTCTTTGTTATGAGCTTTATCTATAAACTTTAATCGAGTTTCTAAGGACAAGATTTCTTTAAATTCCCACTTATCAAGAATTAAAATAGCCTTCTTATGATTAGTTTTATAAATAACCCCCCACCAACTCCCTTCTTTCTTATTTGCAATAGCTTGAGAAACATCGTCATTAATGTTCCAAGTCTTTTGATTCTTAACTTCAAAACTAAAAGGAAAAAGTTTAAATGCTTCACCCATTAAAATAATATCAACACCATGCTGCCCCATGCCCCTAGAAGCTATTAAACGATCATCCCCCCAAGGTATGTCACTTAATAAAGACAGATCAGCACAAATCTCATTCTGAAACTTTTTCCCTTTATTTTTTGCAGATCGAGGTTTTATTGCCATTAACCTTGCCTCGATTTCATTTCCATCCATTCCCTCTGTGAATAAATTTCGAAAAGAGTTTCTGGAAAAGCCTGTTGAAGACCTTCAAGAACATGGTCAAGACTTTCAGGGTGACATTCAAGTCTATCTGCGTATATGTTGCAATTCATTAAAGGTTCACATTTTTCATTAACAAGATCTTCCCTCGTTATTATTATTGAAGGTATCAGCATAGTTCTCCTAAAAATTACCCAGTAAACAATCTTCCCAATCCATAAAATTCTCATCCTTTAAAAAAGAACGAAAATCATAATCAATAAACCAATACTTCAATTCCTCTAAATTAAATTCATTTTTAAAGTAAGGAAATTCTTTAGTCCCTTCTTTAGGCAGAATTACAAGAGGCTCATTCTTTTTGTATATTTCTTTTTCCTGAGCAACTATAGCTTTGTAGATTTTTGTGTTCTTACCTAAAGTGCCTAATAAGTACTTAATAGCAGTCTTTTCTCCACAACCAGTAACACCAGGAACTTTGTCACTTTTACATCCTGCAAGAACTTTAACATCCCCCCACTGTTCAGGAGTGATGCCCCATTCTTCAGTAAAAATTTCTTCTGTAATAACACGTTTGAAATCATAAATAGAGCAAAGGTCAAGCATTTGATAAAGATCACCATCATTTGTAACAACAATATACTCACTTTTAGGCTCATCCATAACAGTAGTAGCTATCATGTCATCGCCTTCATACCCTTTTTGCTCCCTTTGATTTGCCCACCCTATAGAAGGCAGCATGAATTTCAAGTTCTTTATTTGTTTGTGCATTTCCTGACGTTCTTTTTTTTCAAGAGGAGTTAATTCTTCCCCTCTTCCTTTCTTATAATCAGGAAATTCTTCTTTACGTAAAGACTCTTTAGAATCCCAACAAAAGATCAAATCGTTAGTGTTAAATTTTTGCATTAATTTTAGAACTTCTTTCATAAATCCAAACATAGTACCAGTACTCACATTATTTGATGATAAACTGCCCATAGAGAAATTAGCTCTATGAGCAATATAATTACCATCAATAACAAGAGTAGGCATGTCTTTTGAAGCTCCTACTTTTTTGTCAGACATAGCACCCCTTTATATTGTTACCCTTCAAGAACTGATTTAACTTCTTCAATAAGTTCGTCTGCAAAGTTCATTCTTTGTTCTTCAGTAGTTTCTCTGTCAAAAGTGATTGTGCATTCTATACCTACTTGCAAAGGTTCAAATTGTCTTTCCTGTATAGTTTTTGACACTTTAACTGTAATTGTTTCTTCTTTAATAGCCATTTTAAAACCTCACTTTCTTTTTACGTTCCATTCTAAATTCTTCTTCAATCTCTTCCCACATATCAATAACGTCTTCTCTTAACTCTTTCTCAAGATTTTCAGACTCAATATATTTGATAGCATCATATATATTTGAATACTCTTTATCCACACAAGTATATTTACTTGAACGCATTACATCCTTTAACCAAACAAGATTGCCCCTAACATCATCAATACCTACATTGAAAATGATAAATAAAGGAGCTTTCCTAAAAGGCTCATCAACAGAGCTTTTTACAATCTGAACAAGGCTTTCAATTCCTATTGCTTTTTTTAAAGTCTTGCCTGTACGTATTTTCTTTTGTTTTTCAACTGTAGAAACTTTTGAGATTGAAATACGTAATGATGAATGAAATTTAACTGCATGTCCTCCTGAAGTCACCTTTTGCCCCATATCCCCAGTACGTATCTGATTATTAAACCAAACAATCTTATGAGGGTCAGCAACTTGTCTTGAAATAATCCTCATACCTTGAGAAAAATCCTTAGCTCTTTTTTGACCTCTTTTATCCCCATCATCGCTCATTTCAAGTTCAGATGACAATGCTGCAGTAGAGTCTGCTGCAAACAAATTCAATTTCTTTTTATCTACAGGCTCCCAGTGCCTAAGCATGTCAATCATTTCATTCACAGTGTCAGGTCTTTCATATCCAGAAGACCCTATATCAAGCCCATATATTTCACAATACGCTTTATCAAGCCTTGCTTCAGGGTCGCAAATAGTAACTTCCCCTTGTTTATTTTGAATACTTGCAGCTACATCTGATAATAATGCAGTCTTTCCTGCAGAAGAATCACCAAAAGCTTCTACAAGAATCCCACCAGGCAGTCCTCCTCCTCTAACTCTGTTTCCTGAAATTGCAAGATCAACAAGTGTTGACCCTGTAGAAACCACTAAAGAAGAATCAATAGGTGTGTATATTTTATCCTTTTTAGGGTTTTTTGCTTCTTCAACAATTTCTTCAGTAACTGTTTCTTGTTTCTTTTTTGCCATTTCTACTCCTATTTTGAGGGGCATTTAGCCCCTCAAGTATTAATAAGGATGATTATCTTCTTCTATTCACTTAGTTCTTCTACGTCTGCGTGTAGTTTTTTTAGGAGCTTCCTCTTCTTCAGCTTCCTCAGTTTCCTCTTCTTTAGCAGGCTTCCTACGTCTTCTACGTGAAGGCTTTTCTTCTTCAGTTTTTTCCTCTACTTCTTTCTTTTTACTTTTACGTGTAGTTTTCTTAGGAGCTTCTTCCTCTTCTTCCTCTTCTTCTTCTTCTTCTTCCTCTTCAGCTCCTTCTTCCTCTTTTTTAGAGGGCTTCCTACGTCTTCTACGTGAAGGAGAAGGAGCTTCTTCTTCTTCCTCTTCAGCTTCTTCTTCCTCTTCCTCTTCTTCCTCTTCCTCTTCTTCCTCTTCAGCTTCTTCTTCCTCTTCCTCTTCTTCCTCTTCTTCTTCCTCTTCCTCTTCCTCTTCTTCTACTTTTCTTTTCTTACTTCGTGTTTTCTTAGGAGCTTCTTCCTCTTCTTCAGCTTCTTCTTCATCTTTAGAAAGGACTCTGTTTGTCCCCTCAAGAAAAGCTTCAATATCCTCTTCATCGAAACCCAAACCTTCATAGAAAGCATAAGCAAGTTCTTCATAAGTAGGTTCTACAAGATGCTCATCAAGAATGTGTGCTTTTGCAAGGGTATCATCTGATATTTCTTCACCTTTAGGTCTAGGTTCAAGTGAAAAGCCTTTATAGCGTGTCTGCATGCCAGAACCTTCTCTTGTAAAAGTAATACTTCTACCATCATCAGGGTCTGAGAAAGGAATAAAACCACCAGTTCTTTTATTACGAGCAACAGCCATAATATTTTCTTCTGCAAGAAAATGACTTGCTTCCCAAACCTGAACACCTTTTTCAATTTGTTTTTCATCATCATAACAAATAATGTTATACAGAACTCTTCTTTTAGGCATGTAAGGTTTAAGAGCCTCATAATTCTTTTTAGAACTATCTTGATTAAGCTGCTTTGACACCCAATCACATACAGGACATTTTTTACCTCTTGTTTTCTTAGGGCAAATTTTCATACCAGAAACTTCACCTATATCTCTGTGAACCCAAACTTCAACATTATATACAGGAGTATCTTCTTCTGCTTGAGGATGATTGTCTCCAGCAAGATAAGGTATAATGTCAATAACGTGATCATTTTCATCAGGAGACCAACTAACTTTTTTCAACTCATCATCAAGGTATGTTTCAAAACTGCCCTTATTGTCCTTTCTTTCATAAGACTCTTTTGTTCTTTCAAGCATTGCGTCACCAGTAAATGCTGATCTCAAACTTTTCTTTTTCTTAGCCATTATCTGACTCCTTTTTCTTTGATTTTTTTACATTGTAAAGACGTTCGTTGTTTTTGAGTTCCCTTTGTTGTTTTCTTTGAAATAATTCAGATTCGTACCCTTTGTTAAACACCCCCTCTTTAGGTTCTGAGTGCCAATTCTGCACCCACAATGTAGTTAAATTTTCAAGAGCTTTCTTTTTATGTTCAAAAGCTACCTTTGCAGAAGCAAGAATATTGACTTCTTTGTTTGCTTCAATCACTTCTTCAGTAATTTCTGCAACTTCTTCTTCCTGATCTACAAAAGCTTTAGCAACACCATCAGTAGGTTTTTTTTCAAAACCGTACTTAGCCCAATCCTTCTGAATTTTCACAAAAAGCTCTGCCTTAACAACCTCAAGCTCCTCTTTTAAGGAATCCCTTTTTGCAATAGCGTCTGCATGTAAAGAAGCATACTTAAAATATAATGAGGATTGTTTTATCCATTCTTCGTCTAAATTGTGATGATCTAAAAAAATGTCTTCTGCATAGCTCATCAAAAATCCTTTCTGCATTTAATGTTAACAACAGATTAACATGAGCTGTGAGCAATCGCAAAGTCACTCACAGCTCAATATTGAGAAAATCAAATAATTACCTCTGATTTTCAGCTATTTTCTCTTATTTTCAGCGTTTTTTATTTTTTAAGAATTTATGAAACTCATCTGAAGTAACATATAACGTGCCTGTTTCATTGAATAAATGCTCTGTAAGTTCATCAGGATAGTCTTCAAGATAATTGATTTCTATAATGCCTGAATTAAAAAGAATTTTTGCACAGGTAAAACAAGGCTTGTGTGTGCAATAAAGTGTAGAATTTTGACTTGAGATGCCTTGTGAAGCACATTGAGCTATAGCATTTTGTTCTGCATGCACTGCGAAACACTTTTCACTCATCTGTCCTGAAGGTATTTCATTTTCAATCCTATAACATGTTTTGCAATGTTCAGTGTTTTTAACCTGACCATTAAAACCAGTAGCAATGATTCTTTTATCTTTAACTAAAACAGCACCAACACTTCTTCTTAAACAAGTAGACATTCCTGCAGCTACTACAGCATTAGTGAAAAAATACTTATCCCATCTATTAGTTATTCCTGTAATGTTCATGTGCATTATTTCAATATTACTCAGCATAAAAATACCTCCAATTCTTTTCAGGATTAGAGGCTTTCCATCTCATAAAGTGAGCATAAAGTTCTTCACAGAACTCTCCAAAAAACTTTTTAGTGCCTTCATACCCACCAACTTCTTTATATTTTTTAACACACTCTTCTTCATGAGAAACAAACCATTCTTCAAACTCTTTAAAAGACATAAACTAAACTCCTTCTGTTAATATGTAAGGGGGTTCATACACTTGATACTCTACTGATTCAAACAACTTCTCAGGACTACTGAAATGTTTATGTATATCATTATCAGGGTCATACTTCAAATAACAAATACTGTCCTTGCTGCTTGTAAAAGGAACATCAACTTGAATGCCTTTTTCTTCTAAAGTCTCCATAAAAGGATTAAACAACCATCCTTTAAAAGTCTTTCTTTTAAATTTGTTTTTTAAATATTCTTTATCTATACATAAAGTTACAGGCTTTTTTGATTCATTATACGCTGTTTTGATATAAAAAGCAGTTTGATATGCAATCCTTTTTACACTGTATACAATAGCATCTTTTTTTTCTTTATATATAGCTTCAGACTCTTTATTCCAATAAATATTCCAACCTTCTTTATCATTGTTTTCTACTTTAGCTCCCAATCGTTTTAGGCTTTTAGTAAAATGCCATATAGCATCTCTTCTTAATAGTGTTCTGTTTAATACTTCTTGTAATTGTTTAGGTGAAAACTCTATCTTAGCTGGTAATTCTTTTGCTCTAAGAACATTTATAATATCTAAAACGATTTCATCAAAATCCTCAATACAAAAAACACTCATACAAAACACTCCTTATTGAAGGTTACAAGCTTTAAAACAAGATAAAGTCAGTCCTGCTTTTCCTGAATTAAAATAATTTTCTTCAAAACACTCCATCACCATAGCCTCTTTCATTCCGCCATTATTTAAAACAACTGCATTTAAATAACCTAACACTGCTCTACGAACTTTCTCAGGGTCATCTTTCAAGCTTTTTAAAACACCTTTACAGCTTTTCCAAGCCATAGCTCCTTCTTCTTTAATAAGTATCTGACAAAGTTCTTTTATTTCTGCAGTATCTTCAAGGGACATCTGATTAATAACATTTTCTATAACACTATCCTCTTCCAATCCCATAATAGTGTCTAATGTTTTCAAGGCAAGCCTGCTTGAACCTTCACAGTTTTTTGCAATCCCTTTCAAGTACTTTTCAGTAACTTCAAATTTTTCATCTGCACATACATCATTTAATAATTGAAGAACATCCTTTTCAGATAAAGGATTAAAATGCAAATGAGTTGCTCTTGTTTTAATTGCAGCAGGCACTTTGTCAGGCTCAGAAGTTGCAAGGATGAAAAATGTATTATTTTCTGTAAATTCAAGAGGCTTGTTTAAAGCTTCAAAGCCTGCCGGGGTTATTTGATGGCATTCATCAAAAAAGTAAATCTTAACTCCACCATCAAGTGAAGGATACTTAGTTTCCTGAATAATCCTACGTATATCTTCTAACTTTCTTTCATTCCCGCCATTATATTCAAAGAAGCTTTCACACTCTAATTCATTTTTAATTGCATACGCAGTAGTAGTTTTGCCAGTTCCAGGATTTCCAGTAAGCAAAAATACTTTAGGAATCTTTTCGATATCCCTGTCAAACAATGACATTAGTGTTTCCACAGTTTCAGGATTGCCATACAAATCTTCAAAATACTCAGGTCTATACTTCTGATGTAATGCGTTATTAGTGTTTTCCATTTGCACCTTCTCCTTTATTTTGATTTTACAAGTTTGTTATTTTTTATTTCATATTCTGTCATATCATTAAAATCACCATCAATTTCACCCAACTCAATATCAATTTTGTAAGGAACAGTTATCCATTTAAAAAACTCAATAGCTTTTTTCTCACAAATTTCTTTAACTTTAATCAATATTTCTTCTTTTTCTTCAGGATGAAAATCAAATATTAATGAGTCATACACCTGACAAATTATCTTTGATTCAAACTCATGTTTTTCTAACCATTCTTGTATATTGCTTTTTGAAGCAGCACACCACATCAGCACAAAATATGCAGTCCCTTGAATAGGCAAGTTTGTTGTTTGTTTTCTGTCAAGCTGTCCTTTGCACCTAAATCCTACATAAGAATATATTTCACCATTATCAATATATTCTTGATTGATGTCCTTTTTCCACTGATTATACTCAGGAAATCTTTCTTCCCACATCTTCCTTTCAACTTCCTGCAAATGCTTTAAGAATTTTTGCTTAGTCCCTATACCTTGTTCTTTAATATGCTCACGTAAAGGAACTCCTGAAGCTGTTTTAAGATCAAGACATTCTTCCCATAAAGTTTCACCACAAGACTTATACCAATCACCGTAAAATTGAGGAAATGTCCACCCATTCTTAGCATAAAACCTGATCATTTTTGTAACTTCATCAGAAGGAATCTTCCATATATCAGCACCATTATCCCTGTGCATGTCAGCATCTTCATTCTGTAAATAGTGTATAAAGTTTTTATCTAGGTGATAACAGGCTGAAGTTGATACCTCAATCCCTGAAAAGTCAATCTCCCCTAATTGATGTCCTTTTGAAGGCTTCATACCCCTGCGTATGATTTCCTTCTGTTCCTGATTTCTTTTAGGGATATTCAAAAGGTTAGGATTGTTACAAGAAGGTCTTCCTGATGCTGCATTGCTTAAAGAAAAACTAGGATGAACTTTGTTATCAACATTCTCTCTTGTAAATTGTGCAATGTAAGTGTCAGCAAGTTTTGCTTTTTTTCTGTATTCTAAAAGTAACTCAGTAGTCCAATGCCCCATCTTAGTTAAAGCTTCTTCATCCACAGAAGGATTACCTGAAGCAGTTTGCTTTACAGCTTTAAGTTTTAAATGATCAAAATAAAAAGCTTTTAAATCCTTATTTGATTGCCAGTTCATCTCTCTACCAAACTCATTCACAAAACTGATAGCTTCCTGACTTTCATTTAAAATTTCAATAATTTCTTTCATTCTGTTATGAAGAAGATCTTCTTGTTCTTTGTAATATTCTCCATCAATAGGAAACCCATTAGCAGACATTTTAGCAAACCAGTCCATGCCCCTCATGTATTCATACATTAAAAATTGCATAGATTCAGGAGTTTCTTCAACTTGCTGCTTCCACATAAAATAAGTTATACGAGAATCAGCAGCACAATAGGTTAATTGATCTGTCAAAGGCATCTCATCCATCTTATTTAATCCATAAGAACTTTCACCTTCACTTTTAATAAACTTTTTTGAATAATCCTCATAACCACAAACACCAAATCTCACAAAAGATTGATGTTTTAACCCTGTTATTTTAGATCGAGGGTCTAATAAATGCTGTGCTATCTGTGTGCAATAATTGATCTTAGGAATTGCCCCTAATTTAAAATGAGACCAACTCCACTCAAACAAAGCATTGTGTGCAATGCTGTAAATATCTTCACATTCAAGAATGTCTGCAATAAGATCTTCAATCTCTTCCTGCTGTTCCTTAGAGAATTTTTTTTGATACCTGACAGGAAAACTATAAGTAACACCATCAGCACATACACTTGCAACTGTTATTTTTGAATTTTTCTTATGAGGTTTTAGTGAAGTTGTTTCATAATCAAATGCAATAACTTCTGCATCTTCGTATATTTCCTCAAGCTTCTCTATTATATCTTCATACTCATAAAGCAAAAAAGTGTCCTTGTAAGGGTTAAAATCAGGCAATTCAGGGTCTTCTTTGACAAGTGCTTTGAATTTGTCAATATCTCTTTCAAACTCTGAAGAAATGTTTTGATTTTTTTTATTCTTAAACACCCTCGTAAAATCCATAGAAAAGAAACACCAAGCATCATAATCATGTAAAGGAGCAGTAGTTCCATTCAAACTATATTCAGAAGCAGTGCCTAAACTTTGAAAAGGTTGACAGACTGATTTAATAGCGTCAGTACCAAAACACAAAATAAATTTAGGGTTTAATTCTTTAATTGTGTCTTCAACACGTATAGCACAATTAGAAACATGACTTGTTGTAGTTTTTATATTTTTTGAACATTGCACACAAGGAATATACCAGCAATCCTCCTCAAATTCGATCCCTTTTGACCATAAAAAATCATCAAGATCTGAAAGGTTTCCTAAAGATTCAGAATTTGCTGCAGGACCAACAATTAGTATTTCCTCCTTCCCTTTTCCTGTAACTTCAATGAAAGGTTTTTGAGATTTCTGATACCTTTTGCATTTATTGCATGTAGTTGAAATTGAGTCCCCGAAAAGCATACTCTTCCTTTCTATTTGTTCATTTGTGCAAGTAAATATGTTAAGTTTTCTTCCTGAACACATATAAAATAATCAGACACAAGCACTTTTGCAGAATGTTTTAACATTTCAAGTAGTAGTGTAGGGTTTATATCAAAAGTGATTTCTTCCCCTTTATAGTCAGGTATTTCATCATATAATTCTGAAAAACCTTTTACACTTTCAGAAACTATAGATAATTCTCCTTCTTTTGATATATTTACATTTACGTTTTCAGTTTCTTCGTCACTAAAAACAGACACAACAGCAAGATCGTTTGCAATTTCTTTAGGCAACTTAAAGTAAGGTAGATCTTCAGGAAGATCAAAAAAAGAGTAAATACGTTCTTCTGAGACAAACTTCTTACTTACATCAAACAACTTAATGCCCAATACATCTTCATTTTCATTCTTAAAAAAAACCCAATTCTTTGAAACAAAATCTTCAGCAATCCCTATAGGCTGAAACGCTTTAATAGTTTTTACCTGTTCTGCAGGCACAAAAATAGTTGTATTAATGTCTGTTTCTACTTCGTACAAAAGCATTCTAACTTGATCAGTTGCAAATATATCCTGATCAGTGATGCGTATGCTGTATAAACCATAAAGGTTATTTAAATTCTTTGAAGCACAAGTAGCACAAAGTTCTAATCCTTTAACAAAATCTTCTGCTAAAGGAACATAGGTTACTTCTTCATAGTTTAAGTGTGCATGAGTTTTAATAATAAGGTCATCTTTAAGCAAAGGAATTTCATTAACAACTTTACCAATAGTGCAAACAAGAACATCGTCTTCAATTTCAAACTCAATATTCTTTGCTCTTGATTTCTTAATTGCTTCATACAAATTCTTACCATGAACAACAAAATCAACACCAGTATCAAACTGAACACTGATTGCAAGTTTATCATTGTAAGAATAAAGTCTTCCTGCTTCAGAAACAATATAGTTCATTTCTTTAACTATTTCCTTCTTAGCTAAACCAGGAACAACCTTATCAAGTGCCTGTAGAAATTCATCTTTATTTATCTTCATTTTGAGTTCCTTTCTTTATATTTAGCAAATTTTGAGTCTCTTTAAAAAAGAAAGAGCTAAGTCTATTATACTCCTGCCCTTTCTTCTTTACTTCCTGTATAAACTTCTTTTCAATTTCAGGGTTTCCCATATTAATGAAATTCCCTGCATAATAAAAATACATAAAATCTATGCCTTTTTGTTAAGTTTATTCAATAACGTCATTCAGCCCATATGTTTTTTTAGGTTTTTTCTTTTCACACTTAAAAAGATTATGAACATTTACAAAACAATACTGATTCCCCCCATCTTTAGTAACAATAGTCTTCCCATCATCTAAAACATTACTTATAATAACCTCTTTCTCTCCTTGCGAATTGCAAACAACTTCCCCTATTTCAAATTGCTTTTGATTAAAAAAGTTTTGAGGTTGTGTCATATATCTACCATCTTTTCTCAAAACGACAATATTACCTTCTGCGTCAGGAAGATTTGCCATAACTTCACATTCATGAGCATCTTTGATATAAACAACTTTGTCTCCTATTTCAAAACTGTTTTTCTTCATACTGTTTCCTTTTTTTATTTTTAATAAATTAGCTGCAAGTACAAGAGTGTACTCCTTATCGTAATTAAGAACCACAATACGACCATTAGCGTCAGGAATGTTTGCTGCAACTGTATATGTTTCTTTCGTAAACTTACCTCTCACAACTTCCCCTATTTCAAACTGCTTCTGATTTTGTGCAGCTTCTTTAAGAGCTTCTTTTAAAGCATCATTAGGAGATTCAGCATTCCTGCATGCTTCTTTAAATTTTTTAAATTCTTCTTTTGTTACTTCTATTCTTTCATCCATGTAATTTCTCCTTTTTAGAATAGTTTCCTTTTTTTAAATTTCCATCTATTGTTAGGAAATTTAGGCTGCCTTGCACACATTTCAGCATAAAACTTATAATTTGCAACATTCCTATAAAAATCTGAGTTAATCACACCTTCTTCTTCTATACGCTCAACAAGGTCTTTCTTCTTGCCAAACTTCTTCTCATTTTCTTTACACTCATACTCTTCAGAAACTTCAAATATCACAGACTTGCCAAAAGGTATGCCTAAATCCTTTTCAATATAGTCCTGAAAAACTTTCTTTTCATTCTCAGAATAATACTGAAGATGAATAGTCCCCTTATCTGCTTTAGAAGGTCTTGCAGACACAAAGAATACATAAGGAGGTTTTTCATAATTAAAAACGCCTGCAGATATGTTAGGCATAATAACATACCCATTAGTAGAATAACTGACAGGAGAACTTGAATCTACAGAATACCAAGGATAACGAGCTATCAATTCAGAGCTTGCCATACCAAACCCATGAACCTTACATTTAGGAAACCCTTTACTGTCAGTAATTCTGTCCCAACAAGAATCAAGAAAATCAATTCTTCTATTTCTTGAAGGATTTCCTGCCATACCCCCTAAGCAAAAGTAGTCATACTCAATACACCAGTCTAAACAGAACTCAGGGTCTTCCATATGAAAAACAGGTAAAGGTTTTAATCCTTGATCTTCCATAATATCCTGATTCTCCCAACTCTTTTCATAATCCCCTATAACATCAAGTACAGCATAGGCAGTTAAATGCCCCTCATGCTCTTTAATGAAGTCAATATAATCTTGAAGAATGATAGGCTTGCCCTGCTTGTCAGCAGAAAAAGCCCCTGAATCAAGAAAGAACTTATCAATAGTCATCGTTAACACCTATATTAATAAAAATATGCTTATAAGTCAACTAAAAATTAACCTATAAGCATAAAAAGTTTTTAACAAAAATCTGTAGCACTTTTTGCTTTATCATCAATGAAAAGATCATAATGAGGTTTTTCAAATATAATTTCATGGTAAGGAACTTCCCATAGATCTAACCATCTACAAGTAACTTCAACATCAACACACTTTCTTGAAGTAAAGAGGATGATCTTATTTCCCCCTTTATAAAACTGCCTTACTTCTTTGATCATCTTTTTTACAGGAGTTCTTTCTAAATAAGCTTCAGGGTTAAAACCTTCAACCTCTTCAGTAAGAGTTCCATCAATATCAAAGGCAAGAACCTTTTCATCTTTACAGCTTTTAACATACTCTTCGTTTGTATAAGTGTTGCCTTTCATGCTGTAATTTAAAAATGTTTGAGCTATCTTTCTATGAGAATAATTATAAGCTTCTTCAATAGTGTAGGCTCTATCTTCATCATAATCATCAATATTTGCAAGATACTGATTCATTAATGCAGTGTTTTTAAAGAAAGGCATTTTAGGGTCTATAACACTTGCATCAAGAAAGGCACAAAAACGTCTGAAGCATGCAGGACATTCTCCGCACCATCTCTCTTCAGAAGGATGATAACAAGAACAAGTGTCAAGCATTTGTTCTTCAAGCCCTTCTTCAACTAAAAACTTAACAACATCTTTTTTATTATGATTCCAAAAAGGAGAAGTTACATAAATCCTTCTACCAGAAATTTCAGTTAATAATTCTTCCATCCTGAGAAAAGCATCAGGACTTTTGTCCCCTACATTATCATCATTAAGTCCTCCCATAACAATCTCATTAACATCAGGGTACTTAAAAAGGACACTTAGAGCAAAGAATGCGTTCCTGTTAGGAATAAAAGCGTTTGTAGGATGCTCATGCTCAGAGAAATCAAACACGCCTGAAAGAACATCTACACTTTCACCAAATAAGTCTTTGATTGTTTCTTTTTCTTTTTCAACATACATTCCTTTATAATCAATGTATAAAGGAAGATTTTCATCTTCAGGACTGTACTTTTTGTAATAATGATAAGCTGCAAAACTGTCCAATCCGCCACTCACAAGTATAACTCTTTCCATACAAACCTCTTTTTAATGATTAAGAACTTCTATTGTGTTTACATTTTCAGGAACAACATACATTAAGTCTGACATAGTTGTAATAAGATCTCTTTTACCTAAAAGAATCTCTGACATTAAGTACGAATCTGTTTTTAATTCTTTTTTAATTCTTTCAGATAAAGACACCATTTCGTCAATGTAATTAAGATTTTTTGAACAGAAATCGCTTTTTCCTTCAAACTTAACATTTTCAAAAGATATTCTAGGGCAAGATCCATTTTCAAACTTTTCAAACAATGAAGGATCAAAGTACGCTGTTTTCTTTTTTAAAGCTTCTTTTTTCAATTTTTTTAGTTCATCTTCATATTTATCCCTAAATATGTTTGATTCTCTATTCCAAAAAGTTTGAAATAATGTCCCAAAATGCAGCATGTTATCCAAAACATAGTTAATAAAAAATTTAGGAGTTTTAGAGGTAAAAAGAAACTCCTCTTTTCCTCCTATAAGTTCCAAAAGTTGATTGCAAAAAGACCTTAAAATATTAGGTTCATCAGTTCTATACACTAAGTCTATAAAAAAAGAAGGGTTCTCTTTCTGCTCTTTTAAAGCTGTTAAATCCCCTGACAAAAAGACATGGCAAGAAAGTACAAATGAAGCAACACTTTTCGCTTTTCCATAAAAAAACCTGTCCTTTTTTTTCAAATTTTCTATAGTTAATTCAGGATTCTCAGCTTGAACATTGACTACCCTACTCACAGGCTGAAAGTCAAAATGTTCTACAAAGTCGTATGCCTCTACATTTTCTTTAAACGTAGCTTCTCCTGTAAGAATTTACCCAATTTTTTCTTCTCTTGTCATGCTGCGTCTGCTAATTTCTTTTGAGACCAGGTCTAATCCTTTTCTCAAAGAAAGTTGAAGAACTAATTCCGCTTCCATACAAACTTTTTTAAATTCTGATTGATTCATTGTTGAGTTCCTTTTTGTTTAATTATTTTTCTTTTTCCTTTTCTTTTAACAATCTTTCTGACTCCTGCATTTTTATTTCTTCAGG
>Ga0194137_10001144_pt1 | contig 16481 bp, 14 predicted proteins | sample TARM_MetaG_T3_14_FD_134025 | JGI IMG/M metagenome (GOLD analysis project Ga0194137, IMG submission 134025) | Freshwater microbial communities from Pennsylvania, USA, analyzing microbe dynamics in response to fracking - TARM_MetaG_T3_14 (version 2) | ecosystem: Environmental > Aquatic >... | reverse complement strand
GGTATCGGAGGAGTGCATAGAGGAGCTGAAACCACCATGGATATTTCAGCAGACCTGGAAGAGCTGGCTGGTACAGAAGTGGCAGTAGTGTGTGCAGGAGCAAAAAGCATTCTGGATATCGGTCTTACACTGGAGTATCTGGAAACAAAGGGCGTACCGGTCTATGGATACGGGACAGAGGAACTTCCTGCCTTCTACACAAGAAAGAGCGGATTCAAGGTGGACTACAGAATCGATGAGCCCAAGGAAATGGCTGAAGTGCTGAAAACAAAATGGGATCTCGGTTTAAAGGGTGGTGCTCTGATAGCAAATCCCATTCCAGAAGAATATTCCATGGATGCGGCGTTCATCACGAAAGTCATTGAAGATGCAGTTTCCGAAGCCAATGAAAAAGGAATCAAAGGAAAAGACACCACTCCGTTTCTGCTTGCAAAGATCAAGGAAATCACAGGCGGGGATTCTCTGGAATCGAATATCCAGCTTGTCTACAGCAATGCGAAGGTAGCAGCGCAGGTTGCAGTGGAATACATGAATCTGTAATTCCTGTTTAATCCACGTTTAATCTTTATCCTTTAGAATGACATCATAAACAATAAATGATTTGATTGGAGAAGATGAATTCATGGGTGGACAGAGCTTTATAGGGGCAATCATTACAATGTTCATACTCTTTCTTGTAGTAAGTTTTGCCATAACATTACTGCCCTACATCCTTATAGGGATATTGATCCTGTATGTATACAGAAAAATGATCAGACCTCTGTTTGCAGGAAGCAGTCAGAGAGAGAATTTCAGGGAAAACAACTATTATAGAACGAATGTGGAAAAAGAGGAAGAATCTCCTGTTGTCAACCAGGTGAAGAGCGTACATGACGATGTGTTCTTCAGGCAGGACCATAAAGTGGTTGATGTGGATTATGACGAAGAGGATAAATAAAGATTCGCAGCAAAAAGAGATTGAACGATGGTTCAGTCTCTTTTTTTGCTGAAGAGTTATTTCATAATTACTGGGAAACATGATAAGATAGATAAGGAATAATTTATGGAGGTTTCAAATGTACGATTATATCAAGGGAAAGTTCAAAGGCATTTTCAAGGATTATGTTTCCATTGAAAATGGAGGCATTGGTTATAAGGTGTACACATCAGGAAATTCCATGGCCATGATGCCTGGGATAGATGAAGAAGCCACATTATATCTCACACAGATTGTAAGAGAAGATTTCATCGGTTTATATGGATTTACATCGAGAGATGAGTTAGAATTGTTTTCTATTCTGATCACCATAAACGGAGTAGGTGCCAAAGCGGCGCTGTCTCTTTTATCAGCAAGCTCACCGGATAATCTCAAGTTCGCCATTGTGAACGAAAATGAATCCCTACTGATCAAAGCGCCTGGAATTGGAAAGAAGATTGCTCAGAGACTGATTCTGGAGCTGAAGGGCAAGCTGAAGATTGAAGATTACACGGGAATGGATGAAACATCGAAGAAGAAAGCCCTGTCGGAGAACATATCCAATGAAGCATTGGCTGCTCTGATGACATTAGGCTATACAGAAAAAGAGGCGAAGACCGCTTTAAAATATGTGGAAGAGGATCAGAGTATTGAGCGCATCATCAAGGATGCCCTGAAATATCTGATGAATTAGGGGAAAAGGTATGGATGAAAGAATTATAACTTCCGAGTTCATGGAAGAAGATGTGCAAAGTGAATATTCTCTGCGTCCACTGAAACTGACTGAATACATCGGGCAGGAAAAGGTGAAGGATAATCTGAAGGTTTTCATCGAAGCGGCCAAGATTCGAGAAGAAGCCCTAGACCATGTTATCCTTCATGGTCCTCCGGGACTGGGTAAAACAACCCTCGCAAACATCATCGCCCGGGAGATGGGTGGAACCCTGAAGATCACATCGGGACCAGCCATTGAACGGGCTGGAGATCTGGCTTCGATTCTCACGACGATGAATGATAATGATGTGCTCTTCATCGATGAGATTCATCGCCTGTCCAGAACGGTGGAGGAGATCCTGTATCCAGCCATGGAAGACTATTCTCTTGACATTGTCATTGGAAAGGGCGCTCAGGCCAAATCCATCAGACTGGATCTGAGCCATTTCACACTGATTGGTGCAACGACAAGAATTGGCCTTCTGACGTCTCCACTGAGGGACCGTTTCGGGGTCCAGCTTTCCATGGAATACTATACCCATGAGGAGCTGGAGGAAATCATAACAAGAAGTGCAAGCATTCTTGATTTTGAGATCACCAATGAAGCAGCCCTGTGCATCGCCAGAAGAAGCAGAGGTACACCGAGAATTGCCAATAGACTTCTGAAAAGAGTCCGAGATTTTTCGCAGGTGAAAGGGGAGACCGTCATTGACGAAGAGACGGCACTGTCTGCTCTGAAATCACTGGATGTGGATGATGAGGGATTTGATCGGATTGACCGGAAGATTCTGGATGCCATCGTGCATAACTTTGGTGGAGGTCCTGTCGGTGCGGAGACCCTATCCTATTTCATCGGTGAGGAACTGGACACCATCGTGGACGTCTATGAACCTTATCTGCTGCAGAAGGGTTTTATCGTCCGGACACCAAGAGGAAGAGTCGCCACAGACAGAACCTATGAGCATCTGGGTGTGAAGCGTAATACAGATACCCAGCAGACCATATTCTAGAAAAGAGGTTACATTTTTGAGAGTAGAAGATTTTAATTTTGAACTGCCAATAGAGCTCATCGCACAGCATCCTTTAAAGGAGAGAGATCAGTCCAGGCTTCTTGTGGTGGATAAGCACTCGGGAGAACTGGAGCACAGGAAGTTCCATGACATCCTGGGTTATCTGAAGAAGGGCGATGTGCTGGTTTTAAATGACACAAGAGTGATCCCGGCAAGACTTCTTGGTGTGAAGAAAGAAACGGAAGGGAAAATCGAGTTTCTGCTTCTGAACAGGAAAAAGCTTGATACCTATGAGTGTCTTGCCAAGCCAGGAAAACGAGCAAGAGTGGGTGCGAAATTCACCTTCGGCGAAGGTCTCCTGGAAGCGGAAGTCATAGAAGTGCTGGATAATGGAAACAGAATCGTTCAGTTTCATTACGACGGCGTTTTTGAAGAGATTCTGGACCGACTAGGAGAGATGCCTCTCCCGCCCTACATCAAGGAAAAGCTGGAGGACAAAGAGCGGTATCAGACGGTCTATTCAAGATCCGAGGGCTCTGCGGCAGCGCCGACAGCAGGACTTCATTTCACGGAGAAACTTCTGGAGGAAATCAGAGAGCTTGGCGTGGAAATCGCATTTCTTACGCTCCATGTGGGCCTTGGTACCTTCAGACCGGTCAAGGTGGAATCGGTGGAGAATCATGACATGCATTCGGAGTTCTACAGTCTGGATGCGCATAATGCGGAAATCATCAATAATGCCAGAAGAAAAGGCGGCAGGGTGATTTCTGTTGGAACCACTTCCACCAGAACACTTGAAACCATAGCGGATGCAGAGGGATATGTGAAAGAGGATTCCGGATACACGAAAATCTTCATCTATCCGGGTTATCAGTTTAAGTGCATTGACTGCCTGATCACGAATTTCCATCTTCCGGAATCCACATTAATCATGCTGGTGTCTGCACTGGCAGGAAAGGAAAATATCATGAATGCCTATGAAACTGCAGTGCAGGAGAAATACCGTTTCTTCAGTTTCGGCGATTCCATGTTTATAAAGGAATAAGTATGTATACATTATTGAAAAAAGAGAAAAGAGCAAGACGAGGTCGTTTTGAAACGCCTCATGGAACCATAGAAACGCCGGTGTTCATGAATGTAGGAACACTGGGCGTCATCAAAGGCGCTGTTTCCTCCATGGATCTGAAGGAGATCGGTTGTCAGGTGGAACTGAGCAACACCTATCATCTTCATCTGCGCCCCGGAGACAAACTGGTCAATAAGATGGGGGGGCTGCATAAGTTCATGAACTGGGATGGACCCATCCTCACAGATTCCGGAGGATTCCAGGTGTTTTCACTGGCGAAAATCCGAAAAATCAAAGAGGAAGGCGTCTACTTCAGCTCCCATATCGACGGCAGTCGAATCTTCATGGGTCCTGAAGAATCCATGAGAATCCAGTCTCATCTGGGTTCCACCATCGCCATGGCTTTTGATGAGTGTATCGAGCTTCCGGCGGAGAGAGAATATGTGGAGCGTTCCGTAGAGAGAACCACCAGATGGCTCGTACGATCAAAAAATGAGATCGATCGTCTCAATGCCCAGGAAAACACCATCAACAAGAAACAGATGCTGTTCGGTATCAATCAGGGCGGAACCTACGAAGACATCAGAATTCGTCATGCGAAAGAGATTGCCAAAATGGATCTGGACGGTTATGCCATCGGAGGCCTGGCTGTGGGAGAAACCCATGAAGAAATGTATAGAACTCTGGATGCGGTGGTGCCGCACCTGCCTGAAGACAAGCCGATTTATCTTATGGGTGTTGGCACACCGGAGAATATTCTGGAATCGGTGGAAAGAGGCGTGGACTTCTTCGATTGTGTTCTTCCGGCGAGAAACGGCAGACATGGACATGTTTTCACAGCAAGAGGAAAGATCAATCTCAACAACAAGCGTTTCGAAATGGATGAGAAACCCATAGACGAAGGATGCCAGTGCCCGGCCTGCAGACACTATACAAGAGGCTATATCAGGCACCTGTTCAAGGCAAAGGAAATGCTGGCCCTGAGGCTCTGCGTTCTGCACAATCTGTATTTCTACAACAAGCTCATGGAGGATATCCGAACGGCGATTGATGAAGACAGATTCCATGAATTCAAAGCCCAGAAACTGGCGGACTGGTCCAGAGGACAGGAACCTCATATTGAGAAATAGGTGAGGGAATCTGGAAATTAATAAGATAGTAGGATGAATTTCTAAATTTATCTTTCTTATTCATAAAAAATTCACTATAATGATAGTATTAAACATTTGGAGGCATAATAATGGAAGATATCATAAGACAGGTTTTACCGATTATACTTTTCCTGGGGCTCATGTATTTCATGCTTTTCCTGCCTGAAAAGAAAAGAAAAGCAGCATTTCAGAAAATGATCAGTGAGCTGAAGGTGAACGATGAAGTAACTACAAGAGGGGGCATCATCGGCAGAATCGTCAAGCTGGATGAAGAGACAATCACCCTGGAGACAGGTGCAGACAGAGTGAAGCTCAAGTTTGCGAAAAGTGCTGTAGCTACAGTAAGAACAGGTGCAGCGGAATAAGAGGCTGTTCCAATTGAATAGGAAAAGATCAGGGGCAGTGCTGACGCTCTGCCCTTTGATTTGGTAAAATCCAATGATCACACATGTCAGCAGTAAACCAGAATCATTCATAAATTAATTGTAGATTAAGCGCTAAATTAAACGGAGGTTATTTTCATTATGAAGAAAAGAGGAAATATCACCATTTTCGTCATTATATTATTAGTCTTATCCTTTCTTGCATTCACAGGCATCAATGGATTGACACTTGGAAACTACAGAGTCAAATCCTTTGGAGAGGTCATCAACAGAGGACTTGATCTTCAGGGTGGCGTATCTGTCGTCATGGAGGTTCAGACGGATTCCCTGAAGGCGGAAGAACTCTCTTCCATAAAGACGCTTTTGGACTCCCGAGTCAACAAGATTGGAGTCAGCGAGACGGTTTCCGTCACAGAAGGGGAAAAGAGAATCAGAATCGACATTCCTGGCGTATATAACTCCAGCGAAATCGTGACCAATCTTCAGACTACCGGAGAACTGACCTTTGAAGATCCGGATGGCAACATCATTCTTACAGGAAGTGATGTGACATCTGCATCTGCCATGCTGGATTCCACCAGCAAACCTGTGGTCTCACTGGTACTGAACGAAGTGGGAGCTGAAAAGTTTGAAGCAGCAACAACTGAGTTCAGAGGAAAGCAGATCACCATCAACATGGATGATGAAGAGCTCTCAGCACCTATGGTGAATGACGTCATCACAGGGGGAGAAGCGATGATTACAGGTATGGCATCCGTGGAGGAAGCCCAGTATCTGGCTGGAATCATCAATTCCGGAGCACTGCCTTATCCAGTTGAAGCAATACAGGTTAAGACTGTAGGACCAAGCCTTGGAGCGGGCGTCATGGGAGATGTCATGAGAGCATCCGCCATCGGCCTCTCACTGGTCGTACTCTACATGATCCTGAAATACAGAAGACCAGGGTTCCTGGCTTCTGTGGCACTGGGATTCTATGTATGGCTTCTGCTGTTTGTGTTCTATGGAATCAACGCCACACTTTCACTGGCAGGTATTGCCGGCTTCCTGCTGACCATCGGTATGGCAGTGGATGCCAATGTGCTGATCTTCGAACGTATCAAAGAGGAACTTCGAGGAACAAGCAATATCCATAAAGCCATTGAAGCTGGATTCTCCAATGCGATGAGTTCCATCATCGATGCGAACATCACCACGATCATCGCAGGACTGGTCCTCTATTTTGTCGGATCAGGTTCTGTCAAAGGCTTTGCCCTTACACTGATGATCGGTATCGTGATTTCACTGTTCTCCGCGCTGTTCATCACCAAGCATCTGATGTGGCTTGGACTGAGAATGGGCTTCCTTACAAAACCAAAGGATTTTGGTGTATCCGCTCAGATCAGAGAGAGAAAGATCGATTTCATATCCGGTGCAAAAATATGGAGATTCATTGCAACAGCAGTGCTGGCAGTAGGACTGTTCTTCATCGGCACTCAGGGTCTGAATCTTGGACTAGATTTTGCAGGTGGAACGAGACTCGTCATGGAAGTGGGAGAAGAGTTCGACAAAGCGGAAATGGATGAAATCGTGAAAGTCTATGATGCTGATGCAGTGACGCAGAAGGTGGATGAGACTCAGATTGAAGTAAGAAGCCAGGCTCTTTCCACGGATACCATTGATGATCTGGTAAGCAGCATCAAGGAAGAGTATTCTCTGGAGGATGACAGCATTATTACACTGGACGAAATCGGTGCTTCCGTAGGGAAGGAACTGACCGAAGGTGGAATCAAGGCAGTGATCCTGGCAGCAGTCTTCATGCTTATCTACATTTCACTGAGATTCAAGAAAAATTACGGATTTGCCGCCATCACGGCGCTGGTCCACGATATCATATTCCTTGTGGCAGTGTATGCTGTACTGAGAATATCAGTCAATACACCGTTTATTGCAGCGATACTGACGATTCTGGGTTACTCCATCAATGACACCATCGTTGTATTTGACAGAGTGAGAGAGAACAGAAAACTGCATCCGGGAATCTCTTCCAAGGCTCTGGTGAACATGTCCATGAATGATGCCTTTACCAGATCTGTAGGAACACTGCTGACCACCTTATTCACGATTTTATCGGTAGCGATTCTTGTGCCTCAGATCAGAGACTTCGCACTTCCGATTTCCATCGGTGTTGTGGTAGGTGGATTATCCACTTTCTTCATTGCAGGTCCCACTTGGATTTATCTGGAAGACAGATTGAAAAAGAGAAAGTAATAGCATAGACAGATCAATTGAAGTAAGGCTGCTTGAATGAGCAGCCTTATGTTTATTTTGCGACGGTAATGTTCATGGATTCGTTGTGATGCGAAAGGATTTGTATTATAATAAGAATTGTTTCAACAGGTGAGGGATGCGTATGGTGACTACATATTTAAGGGCGATATTCAAAGGTGCAGATACGATCAGCACACCGAAATATACCCATAAGACTATTTTCAGAATCATGAAAGCAGTCAACAATCGAGAGAAGATACTTATTTATGGAAGAGGGAATCGCGAAGGGATCTGCAGTATCGCTACGCTGATTCTTGTGCTCAGATATTTCAATGCAGACTTTGACTATTTCCTGATCCCCAAGGGAGGGAATCGTGAGAGTCTTGTTGCTGATGCTAAAACTCATCTGAACTTCTTCAATCCTGGTGTGATGCTTTCTTTGAATGAGACATTCACCGAAAGTGTCCATGATGCTCTGGATGACTGCGAGACAGACCTGGTGTCCATCGGACATGGGGAAGACCAGATCGAATATGGGTTCAGCTCCGGAGATGACACATTGCTGAAGAATGTATTCGTCTTTGCGAAAGACCTGTCGATCAATTATGACACAAGAAACATCTTCAGATATATTGACCTGGTTTATCTCGGGTCAGACGAAGAAGATGTGGAAGCCGATGAGGTGCTGAACATGGGACTGAATCGTCTTAAGATTTCAACCAATTACGGCATTGAATCACTGAAGAAGCTGAAACCCTGTGACGAGAAGGATCTCAGAAAACTGATCACCCCTAAAGAGAATCCCTGGTCCATGGTGGATAATGCACGAATCATCATAGAACTGCTGACGACAGAAGATACAAACCGGGCAGAGCAGATCGCCAAGTATCTTATCAATAGTTAAAATAGAAAGTAACTTTGGAGGTTAACATGGATTTTAAAGAAAAAATCGCCATTATTCAGGATTTTCCCAAGGAAGGTATCAGTTTCAAGGATATCACGCCACTCATCGGTGACGGAGCTGCCTTCAAGGAGCTCATAGATACCATGGCTGAAAAGCTGAGAGCTCAGGGCGTTGATTATATCGCAGGACCGGAAGCCAGAGGATTCATTTTTGGTGTTCCTCTTGCCTATGCACTGGGAATCGGGTTCATTCCGATCAGAAAACCAGGCAAACTGCCACAGGAAACAGTGTCCATCACCTATGATCTGGAATACGGTTCCGATACACTGGAAATCCACAAAAATGCATTCAAAGAGGGCGACAGAGTTGCTCTGGTGGATGATCTTCTGGCTACAGGCGGTACCATATCCGCATGTGCGAAGCTGATTGAACTGGCAGGCGGAGAAGTGGTTTCCGTGGATTTCATGATTGAACTCACCGAACTTCATGGAAGAGACAAACTGGAAGGGTACAATGTCAATTCCATGGTTCAGTACGACATATAGACAAGTCTAGAAAGATAAAATATAATGGTTGAAAAGGCTGGTGATATACCAGCCTATACGTTATTCATAGATATATTTATTTGTGATGGAAATGAGGAAGACAAATGCTATACGATTTAATGAAGAAGATTGATAAAGCAGGTAACATTAACAAGGAACTTGTCATAAAAGCATATAATCTGGCTGCAGAAGCCCATGGCGACCAAAGAAGGATTTCAGGAGAGCCCTATGTGACTCATCCTGTGGAGGTTGCGTCCATTCTGGTGGATATGGGCATGGACACCAATACTGTAGTAGCCGGGCTTCTTCATGATGTCATCGAGGACACGAAATATACGTATGAAGAGATCAGTGAGATTTTCAATGATGAAATCGCAGAACTTGTCGATGGTGTGACGAAGCTTGGTAAAATCAAGTACAAGTCCAAGGAAGAAGAACAGGCGGACAATGTCAGAAAGATGCTTCTGGCCATGGCGAAAGACATCAGAGTCATCCTGATCAAGCTGGCAGACAGACTGCATAACATGAGAACGCTGCGATACATGCAGCCGGAAAAGCAGAAGGAGAAATCCAAGGAGACTTTCGATATCTATGCTCCTCTTGCCCATAGGCTTGGTATGTTCCGCATCAAATGGGAACTGGAAGATCTGGCATTTCGCTATATGTATCCCACAGAGTATTACGACCTGGTCAATCAGATTGCGGAGAAAAGAAAGGAACGTGAATCCTATATCTCCATGATCATGGATGATATCGTAGATAAGCTGAAAAATGCGAGCATCGAGTGTGATATTGACGGCAGACCGAAGCATTTCTATTCCATCTATAAGAAGATGATGGCCCAGAACAAGAACATCGATCAGATTTTCGATCTCACAGCCATCAGAGTGCTGGTGGATTCCATCAAAGACTGCTATGCTGCGCTGGGCATCGTTCATACCATCTATAAACCGATTCCGGGAAGATTCAAGGATTATATCGCCATGCCGAAACCAAATATGTATCAGAGTCTTCATACAACGGTCATCGGACCGCAAGGGAAGCCCTTTGAGATCCAGATCAGAACCTATGACATGCACCGAGTGGCTGAATACGGCATCGCTGCCCACTGGAAGTACAAGGAAACAGGTTCCTCCAAGGAAGCACCGAAAGATACCATGGACCAGAAGCTCATCTGGCTAAGAGACATGCTGGAATGGCAGAAGGAGACTTCAGATGCGGAAGAGTTCATGGAAGCGTTCAAAATCGATCTTTTCGGGGATGAAATCTTCGTATTCACACCAAAAGGAGAGGTCATCAATCTTCCGAACAGGGCGACCCCCATTGACTTCGCCTACAGAATTCATACGGATGTAGGAAACCGGACCATCGGCGCGAAGGTCAACGGGAATATGGTGACACTGGATTATAAACTGGCCACTGGCGAAATCGTGGAAATCATCACTTCCTCCAAACCCAAAGGCCCAAATATCGACTGGCTGAACATCGCGACGTCCAACCAGGCCAAGACCAAGATCAAGGCGTGGTTCAAGAAAGAGAAGCGAGAAGAGAACATCCAGAGAGGAAAAGAACTTCTGGAGAAAGAGGCGAAGAAGCAGGACAGAAACTTCGCTGACATCGCCAAGGGGGAAATGCTGGACAAACTGATCCGCAGATATCACGGGAACAACATAGAAGATCTGTATGTTGTTGTGGGTGCAAGTCAGGTGCTTCCCTCCACAATCGTTACGGCGCTCAAGGATGTCATAGAGGAAGAAAAGAAAGCGAAGATCAATGAGGACAACAAGGCTTCACTACTGGAAGCCGAGAAAATGATCGATGCGCAGAGAAAGAAAGAGAAAGCCACGAAGAAATCCTATTTCGGGGTTGTGGTTTCCGGCATGAGCAATGTGCAGGTCAGATTCGCGAAATGCTGCAATCCGGTACCGGGAGATGAAATCATCGGATTCATCACGAACTTCAGAGGAATCAGCATCCATAGAGCGGACTGCTCCAACATCGAGGCCATGAAGAATGACAAGACCCATCGAATCGTGGATGTAGAGTGGGAAAAGGAGAGCCAGGAACTCTATAGTGCACGGGTGCAGATCCATGCCATGGATAGACCGAACCTTGTTTCGGATATCATTTCACTTGTGAATGAGCTCAAGATTCCGCTGAATGCAATGAATGTGGAAACAAGGAAAGATAAATCAGCAGTGATTCATCTGTCTTTACTGATCAAAGATGTGAATCTGCTGGAAGAATGTCTAAAGAGATTAAGAAAACTGTCCAGTGTTACGGATGCGTTCCGAACGGGCAATGTGTAGGTGATAGTATGCGAGCAGTTGTACAAAGAGTATTATCTTCAGAGGTAATTGTAAATGGAGAAACTGTAGGCAGGATCGGTAAGGGGTTTAATGTCCTTCTGGGGATCAAAGATGATGATACCTGGGAGGACATGACTTATATCGAAGAAAAGCTGAAGGGACTCCGGATTTTCGAAGATGCGGAAGGGAAAATGAATCTGGCGCTGAAAGAGGTCCAGGGAGAAATCCTTCTGATATCCCAGTTCACGCTGTATGGGGATGCCCGAAAGGGAAGAAGACCCAGCTTTATTCAGGCAGCCAAGGGTGAAAAGGCGGAAGAAATCTACGAAACTCTGGCGAAGAATCTTCGTGACGGGGGATATCCGACGGAGACGGGAGTTTTCGGAGCGGAAATGAAAGTGCTCATTGAAAACGATGGGCCAGTGACGATTCTTCTGGACAGCAGGAAGAATTTCTAGGTTTAAGGAGGAATTATGCAAATCAATAAACTTGTTCTAGGTGCGTATCAGGAGAACTGCTATATAGTAATAGATAACGATTCAAAGGATGCGCTGATCATTGATCCGGGTGATGAAGGGGAAGAGCTGGTAAAACATCTCAGCAAAATGAACATCAACCTGAAAAGTATCCTGCTGACCCATGGTCATGTGGATCACGTGGGAGCCGTGGATGCGGTTCGGGATGCCTTTGACATTCCTGTGTATATTAGTGAAGTGGATATGAAATACATCGAGCAGCGAAAGATGGCCTTCGGCAAGATGAGAAGAGCGGACTTTTTCCTGAAAGAAGGGGATGATTTCAGTTTCGCAGGGAAGAAGATCGGGATTTATGAAACCCCAGGGCACAGCAAGGGAAGTCTCAGCTTTCTCATGGAAGGCATTCTTTTTGCAGGAGACGTACTGTTTCAGAACTCAGTTGGAAGGACGGACCTTCCAGGAGGAAATATGGAGGAGCTTCTGCGCTCCATCAAGGATAAACTCATGAAGCTGCCAGAAAGTACAAGAGTGATGCCGGGTCATGGTCCAGAAACGACTCTGGGCATGGAAAAAGCCTTTAATGGGTATTTAAGATAGGGGAAGACATGGTAAAAGTTAGAAGTAATAATTCGCTCCGGTATCACGTTTATCATATGGTCACTCTATTTTATCCGGCAGGAAAGATCGAGTATCTGGATGAAGCGGATCCTTCGGAACCCGACATCGACGTCACGGTCAAGGATGATGTGCTCAAAGTAAGATTCTTCGGGACTCGCTTCGTGCATGACTATCCGGATAAAAACCTGAACATCATGAGAAGAGTTCTTTTCAGGCTGCTGGAGGAGAAAACGGAGAAGCATCTTCCCTGGGGCATACTCATCGGGATTCGGCCTTCCAAGATTGTGAGAGAACTCATTGAAAAGAATCTGGAAAAGGAGGAGATTGTGAGGTTTCTTCAGGAGGAGTACCTGGCAGATCGGGAAAAGATCGAACTGGCCTATGAAGTGGCCCTGAAGGAATCGGATCTTCTAAGAAAAGTGGATACGGACCATTCGGTGGATATCTACATAGGGATGCCCTTCTGTCCCTCCAGATGCCTCTACTGCTCGTTCGCTTCCAATGTATACAGAGGAAATCAGTATAAGGATACGTACCTGAAACTGCTGAAAATGGAAATGGAAGAGATCAGAACGTATATAGACGAGAACAGGCTGTCCATCAACAATGTGTACTTCGGCGGTGGTACCCCTACAGCGGTTTCAGATGATGAGTTTGAAGAAGTGATGAAAAGCATCGATGAATGCTTCGTAAGAGGCAGAAATCTTCTGGAATTCACTGTAGAAGCGGGTAGAGTGGATAGCATCACCAGAGAGAAGCTTTTAAGCATGAGAAGACATCACACCTCAAGAATTTCCATCAATCCGCAGACGATGAATGACGACACGCTGAGGCTCATTGGTCGTAATCATGACCATGAAAAGGTTGTGGAGATATTTCATTTGGCAAGGAGCTTAGGTTTTGATAATATTAATATGGATATGATTCTGGGTCTGCCCGAGGAATCCCTTCATGACGTGGAGAGAACCATAGAAGCGGTCAGAAATCTTTCGCCTGAAAGCATCACTGTCCATGGTCTGGCGCTCAAAAGAGCATCCCGACTTTACGAGGATTTCCTCATGGAAAAGAAATATGCGCTGCCCAGACAGGACGAAATGAATCTCATGTATCAGAAAACAGATGAGATGGCAAGGTCTCTGGGCCTTCAGCCCTACTATATGTACAGGCAGAAGAACATGGTGGGCAATCTCGAGAACGTAGGTTATGCGAAAGAAGGAACAGAAAACCTTTATAACATGGTCATGATCGAAGAGGTCAAAACCATCATTGCCGTCGGCGCGGACGGTGTAACGAAAAAAGTGAAGGACGGCAGAATCGATCGATTCGCCAATTTTAAAGGACTGAATGACTATACAGAAAGATTCCAGGAAATGATGGAAAAGAAGATGCGTTTCCTGACGGAATAAGGAGGAGAGAGTATGGACCTGCAGGCACCAAAAGGTACCAAGGATATGCTGCCCATGGAGGCGTATAAATGGCACCATATTGAAGAACATCTGAAAACAATCGCCCATGAATACGGGTTCAGGGAAATCAGAACACCGATGTTCGAAAGTACAGAGCTGTTCACACGAGGCGTGGGAGAGACCACGGACGTGGTGCAGAAGGAGATGTATACATTTCTGGATAAGGGAGAACGAAGCATCACCCTGAAGGCTGAGGGAACCGCCCCGGCTGTCAGGGCATTCGTGGAATCATCCATGTATGCCGATGCGCAGCCTACCAAGCTGTATTATTTCACACCTGTATTCAGGTATGAGAATGTTCAGAAAGGGAGACTCAGGCAGCATCATCAGTTCGGCGTGGAGCTGTTCGGTAGTGAAGAGCCTTCTGCGGATGCTGAAGTCATCTCCATTGCCATGAGCGCTTTTGAGCAGCTGGGCATCTCAGGTCTGACGCTGAAGATCAACTCCATTGGCCATCCTGAATGCAGAATGGATTACAATGTGAAGCTGAAAGAGTTTCTGACACCCCATTACGAGGATCTCTGTCCGGTATGTCAGGAGAGATTCCATAAGAATCCCATGAGAATTCTGGACTGCAAGGAAAGAAGCTGTCAGCTGATTGTAAGAAATGCGCCGCTTATTCTGGATCATATCTGTGAAGACTGTAATGCGCATTTCACAAACCTGAAGAAGTATCTTGAAGCCATGGAGATTCCTTATGAGGTGGATAAAGGAATCGTAAGAGGTCTTGATTACTATTCCAAGACGGTTTTTGAAATCGTCAATAAGGATATTACGGTCTGTGGCGGAGGACGTTATGATTATCTGATAGAAGAAATCGGTGGTCCGAAGATGCCAGCAGTGGGATTCGGCCTTGGCCTAGAGAGGCTTCTCATGACCATGGCGGATGAAGGGGTGGAGATTCCAGAACCCGTGCGTTTCGATGTATTCATCGCATCCATGGGAGAGGAAGCAGCCTTGAAAGCAGCATCTGTAGCACATAAGCTTCGTAGAATGGGTCTGAAAGTGGACATTGACCATATGGGCAAGAAGCTGAAAGCACAGATGAAATATGCCAATAAAGTCGGTTCGAGATTCACCATGATACTTGGTGAAGACGAGCTGGCAAACAATACGGCTTCTCTGAAGAATATGGGAAGCGGTGAACAAGTCGAAGTAAGGCTGTCTGCAGAGGAAATCATGCAGATGGTTCAAAGAGGTGAATGATAATGGGTGAAATGTTAGGCCAATCAAGAAGAACACATATGGCAGGTCTTGTGGATGAGAAGTTCATCGGACAGGAAGTCATTGTTACCGGATGGGTAGCAAAAAGAAGAAATCTCGGATCGCTTATATTCTGTGATGTCCGTGATACAGAAGGGATTCTTCAGGTTGTATTCAGAGAGGAAGACTCCAAGGAAGCATACGAGAAAGCAGACAGACTGAGAAATGAATTCTGTATCCTTGTGAGAGGAACGGTTGCGAAAAGAGAATCCGTCAATGACAGCATTCCTACCGGTCAGGTGGAACTTATTGCGAAGGAGCTTAAGATTCTGTCTGAATCAGAAACTCCACCAATCTACATCAAAGAAAACCTGGATGCGGCGGAGAGCGTCAGACTGAAATACAGGTATCTGGATCTGAGAAGACCGGATATGCAGAGAATCTTCAAGATCAGAAGCAAAGCCTATATCTCCATCAGAAACTTCATGGATGGAGAAGGGTTCCTCGAAGTGGAAACACCGATCCTCAATAAGAGCACACCAGAAGGCGCAAGAGACTATCTGGTGCCTTCAAGAAATTATCCTGGAAGCTTCTATGCCCTGCCACAGAGTCCTCAGATCTTCAAGCAGCTTCTGATGGTTTCCGGGTTTGATAAGTACTTCCAGATTGCCAAGTGTTTCAGAGACGAGGATCTGAGAGCCAACAGACAGCCTGAATTCACTCAGATTGACATCGAGATGAGTTTCATCGGGGTGGAAGACATCATTGATCTCAATGAGAGACTGGTGCAGAGAGTATTCATGGAAGTGCTGAACAAGGATATCGCTCTACCTTTTGAAAGACTGACCTATAAAGAAGCCATGGAAAGATTCGGATCCGATAAGCCTGATCTGAGATTCGGCATGGAACTGAAGAATCTGACGGATCTTGTGGAAAATTCGGAATTTGCGGTGTTCAAAAATGCTATTGAGCAGAAGGGCAGCGTAAGAGCCATCACCCTTTCCGGTGGGGCATCCATGGGCAGAAAAGACATCGATCGTCTCGGTGAGTTCGTGAAAACCTATCGTGCAAAGGGACTCGCCTACATTCAGCTGAAAGAAGAAGGCATCAAGTCCCCATTGTCCAAATTCCTCAGTGAGGAGGAGTTCAATGCAATCATTGAAAGGTCCGAAGCCAGAACCGGCGATGTGATTTTCATCGTCGCAGATAAGAATGAAGTGGTCTTCCAGTCATTGGGTGCACTGAGACTGGAACTGGCAAAGAAGTACAATCTGCTGGAAGGAACTGAAGAGTTCAAGTTCGCCTGGGTGACGGAGTTCCCGCTGCTTGAAAGAGATGAGGAAGCAGGAAGGTTTGTGGCACTTCACCATCCATTCACAAGTCCGATGGAAGAAGACCTGCATCTATTGGATACAGATCCCGGTGCTGCAAGAG
>Ga0194137_10001143_pt1 | contig 16484 bp, 14 predicted proteins | sample TARM_MetaG_T3_14_FD_134025 | JGI IMG/M metagenome (GOLD analysis project Ga0194137, IMG submission 134025) | Freshwater microbial communities from Pennsylvania, USA, analyzing microbe dynamics in response to fracking - TARM_MetaG_T3_14 (version 2) | ecosystem: Environmental > Aquatic >... | reverse complement strand
GGCGCTAACAATTGAGCGATTGACATTTGTGCTTGCATATCTGTTGGGAAACCTGGGTAAGGTAACGTTTTAACATCTGTCGGTTTTAATTCTTTTGGTCCAACAACTCTAATACCAGTAGTATACTCTTCAAATGTAGCACCCATTTCAGACAATTTACTAATCAATGGTTTGTTATGTTGTGCAATTGCGCCTTCAATGAACACGTCACCGTTTGTTACAGCTGCTGCAACCATGAAAGTTCCAGCTTCAATACGGTCTGGAATAACAGAATGTTCTGCACCATGAAGTGCTTTAACACCCGTGATTTTAATTGTTTCAGTTCCAGCACCTACAACTTTCGCACCCATCTTATTTAAAAAGTTTGCTAAATCAACAATTTCTGGTTCTCTTGCTACGTTTTCTAATGTTGTAATGCCCTCAGCTAAAACTGCAGCCATCATTATGTTTTGAGTCGCCCCAACACTTGGGAAATCAAGATAAATTCTTGCGCCTTTTAATTTGTCTACTTTCGCTTCAACATAACCTGCTGTACTTGTAATTTCGGCACCCATCGCTTCAAAACCTTTTAAGTGTAAGTCAATTGGACGAGTTCCAATTGCACAACCACCTGGCATTGCAACTTTAGCATGTCCATAACGAGCCAACATAGGCCCCATCACAACAATAGAAGCACGCATTTTGCTGACAAAATCATAATCTGCTTTAGTTGATACTTCGCCTGTTGCATCAATATGCATTTCGTTATTTTCTTTGTCAAATGTATTGAAGACGTTTAAATTATTTAACAATTCATTCATTGTGTGGACATCAGATAAAATAGGTACATTTTTCAAATGCACTTTTCCTGTTTCTGCTAATATAGCTGCTGCTAAAATAGGTAATACTGCGTTTTTAGCACCCTCTACTTTTACAGTTCCTTCTAAACGATTACCACCTTGTACAATAATCTCTTCCATCTTTAAATAATCCCCTTTAAATTATCTTGTCGTTTTGGAGTGGACGACAAGTTCAAAAATCTATTTTTTATTTATAAGAAACTACTTAACAATAAAGTTTGAAGTAGTTCTATGATCGTAATGAAAAAAGAACCAGCTAGGTGTCCTAGTGCTAAACTTGTCAAAATGCACAAATAATTAGCGACATAATAATTACGCTCTGTAAAAAGCTTACGCCAATTGACTTTACGTAGTATGTAATATGCGACAAAGATGAATAGAATGCGAATCACCAGTACTGCCATACCGTTAAAAATTGTTAACATTCTAATCTCCCCTTCTAGTCCAAATTTATAATAGCACAAATTCTTATCATAATGAAATATATTTTATTAATTTACGGTCTCTATCGTTTCAAATTTCACACCAAATATGAAAGATAATTAAAAAAACTAACATATTTGTCATGATAAGCCTGCTAGAGAGATAAGTGGGTTACAAAGTTTAAAAATATATAAAGAAAAAATTCCGAATAGTTTTTCATTCGGAATTTTTCTTTCATATAGTTTGGGATAAACCCTCTATCTATTTGTTCTTACTAATTGAAATCATATTAATCGCTCTCTCCAAAGCAATCTTAGCTCTCTTAAAAGCTTGAGTATCTTCATTAGTAATCGCTGCTCTCATTTCTGCTTCAGCTTCTTGCTTATCTAATTCTACTCTTGCTTCATCTATATCGCGAGCGCGAATGGCAAAGCTTGTAATAATTTCACACACATTATGACTCATTTGCATAACACCACCATTGATTGCAATGAAATCCACTATATCATCATGGGTTCTCCTAACCTGAACTGGAGAAATTTCCAATGCGGCCATAATCGGTGTATGATTTGCAAGCAGTGTCATCCCACCATCGATTGCTCTAATCGAACAAGCAATTGCTTGATGTTCGTAGACAATTCCGTGTGGTGAAATGATGCGTACAATTAATTCTTTGTTAGTTTGATTAGCCATTAGCTTCCTCCAATCAATCTAAATCTAGCGGTAATTCAGTGCCCATTTGTCTAGCTTTTTCAATCGCTTGTTCGATACTACCTACATTACGGAAAGCATCTTCAGGCAAAGCATCATATTTCCCATCTAGTAATCCTTCAAACCCATGTAATGTCTCTTGAACTGTTACAAATGATCCGGGAATCCCTGTAAATGCTTCTGCTACATGGAAATTTTGAGACAAGAAGTTTTGGATACGACGTGCACGTTTTACAACAATTTTCTCATCGTCACTTAGTTCTTCAGTTCCTAAGATGGCGATAATATCTTGTAAATCACGGTATCTTTGTAAAACCGTTTGAACTCGGCGGGCTATATCATAATGACGTTCGCCAACAATTTCTTCAGATAAAGCACTTGATGAAGAAGCTAGAGGGTCAACGGCTGGATAGATACCTTGCTCCGCCATTTTTCTTTCCAAGTTCGTCGTTGCATCTAAGTGAGCAAATGTAGTAGCTGGAGCCGGATCCGTATAGTCATCGGCGGGTACGTACACTGCTTGGATTGACGTAATGGACCCACTATGTGTGGAAGTAATACGTTCTTGCATGGCTCCCATTTCACTAGCTAACGTTGGTTGGTAACCAACCGCCGAAGGCATTCTACCTAATAAGGCAGAAACTTCTGATCCAGCCTGTGTGAAACGATAAATGTTATCAATAAATAATAGTACATCTTGGTGTAATTCATCACGAAAGTACTCGGCCATCGTTAAACCAGTTAATACTACACGCATTCTCGCGCCTGGTGGTTCATTCATTTGACCAAATACCATAGCAGTTTTTTTGTTTACGCCTGATTCACGCATTTCAAACACAAGGTCGTTCCCTTCACGGGTTCTTTCACCGACACCCGCGAAAACAGAAATACCTCCAAGTTTTTCAGCGATATTATGAATTAACTCTTGAATCAATACGGTTTTACCTACACCAGCACCGCCGAACAAGCCGATTTTACCCCCTTTGATATAAGGGGCTAATAAGTCAATGACTTTTATACCTGTTTCTAAAATCTCATAGTTACTACTTAATTCTGCATATTTGGGCGCATCACGGTGAATACTTTTTACATCGTGATTTTCTTCAATCGTACCCAAATCATCTATTGGCTGTCCTAAGATATTGAATACACGACCTAAAGTAATCTTTCCGACTGGCACTGAGATTGGTTTGCTGGTATCCGCTACTTGCATACCACGTCTGAGGCCTTCAGTTGATTGCATTGCAATAGTACGTACAATTCCATCTCCAATATCTAAAGCCACTTCTAAAGTGATCGTATCTGTTTTATCTAGTTTATCCAACTCAGTCTCATCGTCAATTTCTTCATTACGCATTACCATTAACGCATCATGAATATTAGGTTGTCCATTTTCCAATGGAAACTCAACATCAACTACTGGACCAATAACTTGTACAATTCGACCTACGCGCATTACTTATTGCCCTCCTTATTGTCTTCTAAGGCATTCGCGCCATTGATAATTTCTAAAATTTCATTCGTTACTTTAACTTGTCTTTCTTGATGGTATTTCTGTTTTAAATAGTCAATCATCTCAAACGCGTTATCTGTTGCACTACGCATCGCATTCATACGACTTGCATGCTCCGTTGTTTTAGCATCAATAATTGCACCATAAATTTGACTTTCAGCATATTGTGGTAATAATAAGTCCAATACAGCAGTCTCATCAGGTTCAATTAAATAATCGATATTAGTGTTAGCTTCCTCAACTGCATCCGCAATTTCCAATTCTGAAACTGGCAAAATTTGATCGGCACGGAATTGAAAAGATAATGGACCTAAATGGTGGTTGTAGCATACATATAAAGCATCAAACACTTGTTTTTTAAATAACTCAACAGCTGTTCTAACTAATTTCTGAACGTCCGTAAAACTCGGATTGTCTGGTAAGTGATGCAATTCATGAACTACTTCATAGTTTTTTTCTTTACAAAACTTCACAATTGGTTCACCAATTGCTAAGACAACTACTTCACTTGAGTCTTTATGATCTTGTTCAAACATTTTCTCTAAAGATTTAAGCACAGAGGAATTATAACTTCCTGCTAAACCTTTATCGGATGTGATAATAAGGTAACCTATTTTTTTTACTGGTCGCGTTAATAACATATCGTGAAAATCAACATAGTTAACAATATCATCATTGATGGGTGTTCCATTATCTAACAAGTCAAACTGTTGTTTACCTATATGAGCAACCATTTGTTTGATACGATTCGAATAGACAAAATACCTTTTACTATTCTCAACCATACGATTATATTTTGAAGCCGAAACCATTTGCATTGCTTTCGTAATTTGGGCTGTTTTGCTTGTAGAATCAATTCGTTTCTTTAATTCATTTAATGACATTTATAGCCCTCCTTCACATTATTTAGCATTGCTAACACGACTTGTACTAGGATTAAATTGTTGTGAAAAATCTGTTAGTATTTTGATTAAATATTCTTCGTCAGGAATGACTTGTTTCACAACGATTTCTTTTAAAACGACATCGTATTGATCAGTCATATGTTGATATAATTCTCTCTCATAATCTTTAATTTTATCCACAGGGACCGAATCTAAGAAGCCATGTGTTAAAGCAAAGAAAATAATTACTTGATGTGCTACATGGACTGGTTTGTGATGCGGTTGTTTTAATACTTCCACCGTACGACGTCCACGATTTAATTTTTGCTGTGTTTGTTGATCTAAATCAGAACCAAATTGTGAAAATGCCTCAAGTTCACGAAAGCTCGCCAAATCGATACGTAGCGTACCTGAAACTTTTTTCATGGGTTTAATTTGAGCTGAGCCCCCCACACGAGATACTGACAATCCGGCATTAATCGCAGGACGAACTCCTGAATAAAACAAGTCACTCTCTAAGAAAATTTGACCATCTGTAATTGAAATGACATTGGTAGGAATATATGCAGATATATCGCCTGCTTGTGTTTCAACGATGGGTAACGATGTCAATGATCCACCACCCATTTTTTCACTAAGTTTCGCTGAACGCTCTAATAAACGAGAGTGGAAGTAGAAAACATCCCCAGGATAAGCTTCACGGCCTGGTGGGCGTTTTAACAGTAAACTCATTTCACGGTAAGCCGCGGCCTGTTTAGATAAATCGTCATAAATTACGAGTACGTGTTTACCGCTATACATGAATTCTTCCCCTATTGCTGTTGCAGCATATGGAGCTAAATAGAGTAATGGCGCTGGTTGCGAAGCACTCGCTGTCATAACCACTGTGTAATCCATTGCGTTATGTTGCTCTAAAGTGTTTACTATATTCCTAACAGTCGACTCTTTTTGACCAATCGCAACGTATATACAGATTACATCTTTGCCTTGTTGGTTAATGATCGTATCAATTGCTAAAGTAGTTTTACCAGTTTTTCGGTCACCAATAATTAACTCCCGTTGTCCTCGTCCAATTGGAACCAATGCATCAATTGCTTTGATTCCTGTTTGCAAAGGCTCAGCTACTGATTGTCGGTTCATAATCCCTGGTGCTTCAGCTTCTACAGGGCGTGTTTTGTTTGTGCCTAACTCACCTAGACCATCGACTGGTTCTCCCAAAGGGTTAACAACTCGACCTAGCAAAGCTGTTCCTACTGGAACTTCCATAATTCTGTCTAATCGACGTACTAAGTCCCCTTCATGAATATTGATATATTCACCAAAGATAATAATTCCAACATCGTCTGCCTCAAGGTTTTGTACCATACCTATTGAGCCATTAGCAAACTCAACCATTTCCCCAGACATAACATTATCCAGGCCTATGGCACGTGCAATACCGTCACCAATATATGTGACGGTTCCAATTTCTTGAATATGCTCATCGTTTTGGAATTGTCGAATGTGTTGGCGTAATTGTTGATCTAATCTTTCAAAAGTCAATTCAACTCATCCTCCTGTGTCCAAGTTCTTTCAATGTAGCTTTGTAGTTCACGTAATGTTTTTTGACCACTATTTTCATAGTAGAATGATTCACTTTGTAAACGAATCCCAGTAATTAAATTTGCATCAACCACTGTAGTGATTCTCTTTAAAGTTTTATCTGTTTTTTCAATAAACTTACGAACAATCTTTTCTTTCTCATCATCTGTTAAAGGAACGGCACTCGTAATCATCAATGATTCGGAAGTACCATTATCTTTTAAAATATCTTCTATAAATACATCAGAGTTGTCTGAATCTTTGACTTGTTTCAACAAATCCGCTTCAGAATTTGTTGCAGAGGTACTCGTTGTTTTTAAAGCATTATCAATTTTCGCTACCTTCTGAGTCGCTTGTTCTGATTTGATTTTTCTCAACAACTCATCCTCATGTTTTTTTTCTCTGATGATGACTCTTTCTCGCATAGACCCCGTCTTTATATGAGGTGTTTCTGTTACTTTATTTAAATCAACATTATTTTCCCCGGTCATTATAAATCATCCATTCCTTGAATAAAATCATCTACTATACGACGGTGATCCTGTTCTTTAATTTCACGATTCAATACTTTCTTAGCAACTTCAATTGAAATACTTGTAATTTCTTCACGCATTTCATGCATGATGCGTTTACGTTCCATTTCAATTTCACGTCTTGCAGCTTCTTGCATACGTTCAACTTCTGCTTTAGCATCATTGATCATAGAATCTTGAACTAGTACACTTTGTTTCTTTGCTTGTAAAATGATTTGACTTGCCTCTGTTTTAGCTTGTCTTAAATTTGCTTGAGCTTCGCGGTTAGCTTCTTCGCTCTGTGCTTTTTCGTTCTCAGCAGTTGAAATATCATCTGTAATCTTCTTAGCACGTTCTTCAAGAATATTCATTAATGGTACCCATGCAACTTTACGAATAATTAAAAGCAGGACGATAAAAGAAATCATCGTCATCACGGTATGACCTAAAGCGGTATTGCCGCTACTTAATAGTAAAAATGACATAAAATTATCGCTCCTCCAATTTATTGTTATTATTATCTAAAGACTAAAATAAAGGCAATAACAACAGCCATGATTGGAACAGCCTCGATCAAACCAACACCCAAGAACATAGTCATTCTTAATTTACCTTCTAATTCTGGTTGGCGAGCGATTGACTCAATTGTTTTTGAAATAACCATACCGTTACCAATTGAAGCTCCTAAAGCAGCGATTGATACAGCGATTGCAGCAGCTAATGCATCCATTTATTCATTCTCCTCTTAATCTTTTAATGTTCTGTTTCAACTTTATGTGACATATAAACCATTGTTAACGTTACAAAAATATAGGCCTGAATAGATCCTATAAACAATGAAAATCCTTGCCATACCATTTGTAATGGTATACCTATAACCCAAGTTACTGGGAAAAACGATCCACCCAAACTTGCAATTAAACCTAAAAGGACTTCACCAGCAAATATATTACCGTACAAACGTAATGCTAAAGTTAACGTGTTTGTAAACTCTTCAATAATATTGATGGGCAACATAAATGATACTGGTTGCATATAACTTGATTTAATGTATTGCTTAAAACCTAGCTTATCGACACCTAGATAGTGCGACAAAATAATCATGATCAGCGCTAAAGCCAAACAAACAATCGGATCGCCCGTTGGACTTTTCCATATAGAGTAATCTTTGATTGTTAGTATAAAGCCAAGACCTACCATATTGGCAATAAATACAAATAATAATAATGTCATGCCTAATAAATTATACATCTGTACTTTTGAATCAGTGATAGCTCCGCCCACGAGCCCACGAACAAAATCATAAACCCACTCAAGCATAAGCTGAGCTTTCCCCGGTTTATCAACTGACATGCTTTTTGTGCTCACCATACAGAAGACCCAAACCAAAAGCACTGTAGCCACTAATGAAAGCAATGTATTAACCCCAATTGATAAGCCTAATACGTTAATGACAAGTGTTTCCTCCACATTTAAACCTTCTTTCCTATTTTATTATGATTTCACACTCAACAAGAGTTCTAAGAATACTTGCAAAATGCGTAATCACTGACTTGCGATTCTCATTCTAGCACTTTGTTCAAACGAATACAAACCAAGACAACGTTTACAAGCTAAAAAAATTATTTTTTTCTTCCACTCCGATGATATTGACAGTTTAATATTTTTATCATGACAACAGGACTCGCTTCGATAAAAACCTTATTCAATAAGGATTAAATGAGATTGAAAACACTTGTGATTATTTTCAATTATAATTTTATATATTTTTAATTATTTGAAATTATTTCATTCAATTCAACTTTATAATATCTTACGCTTTTTTATCTCATGCTTATCTAAGCAATTATATTTATATCCTTCAATGATCTTTTTGTAATTCAATCGATAAACGATTAATGCCATAATTAATCCATGGGATGAATTTTATCTCTTCCTAATTATTAATATTTGATGAAAAACCAACTCATCCAATCTGCTATGTAGCTCAAGCTTCTATCGATTACCTAGCATTAATTACTACTAAAGTAAATTCTTTTAGAGTATGAACTTATCAGTATTTTTTTAGTTTATTTCGAGTTTTCAGTACTGTTACAAAAAAAGTCGGTTAATTGAGAATCTGTTTAGCAGTTATCATGGGATATTAATGCGTTACTTTTACTGGGATGTTAAGCCTAGCTCAACGCTTGTTTTTCTTGTTCGGTACAACATGCAATTGGTGTAGTTTGCTCTGAATTTGAGCACAGTACTTAAAATTGACAGTGTAGTTCAAGCTGGAAAAGACAATGACAATCATCCATAACACTATAAAAGCCACAACCGAATTGAACAAAGTTAAAGTAAGCATAAAGCTTGGGAATTCAAACTAAAGAAATTATTCCTAATATAAAAAAGCTATCTGAATATACGATATGTATACTCAAATAGCTTTCTATTAATCACGATATTTATAATAACGTTTGTGCGCATCCACTTCAGCTAAATAGAAACCAGCCGTTTCAATTGGTCCTTTAATTATGGTTTTTGAATCATCTGTAGGGAGTGCTTCATTAAAAATCGCTTCATAAAGTTCAATATTAATCGCTTCTCGATTATTAAAATGCTGAATGATCACATCTTTGTTAAGTGCATTTAGAAACCCATCTTGAATTGTACCAACCAATAGTTCAGCTACCGCCCCAGAACCATAGCTGAATAGACCAATTTGGTCACCACTCTTTAAATCTTCTGCAAAAATCAATAAGGATACTAAACTTAAAAACAGCGATGCTGTATAAACGTTCCCTACTTCTTTATTCAATCTCGCACTCTCTTCAAAGTAGCTTTTCCACGTATTTAATAACGCTGTCTTATCTTTCTCATTAAAGACTGAGTCTGCCAGCTCTTCATAGCTAGCTAATGCTTTTTTACCCATTTTAGTAAATGGTAAATGGAATGTCATTGCTCTTAATTGTTTTAATTTTTCTGGTTGAGCCTCTTCCATTTTCGTCATGATTCTCGTGAATATATCTTTGTACAACTCTGTTGAGAATTTACCATCAACCATTGAATATTCAGAGTAATTCGGACGCCAGAAATCAAATTGATTATCAGTGATACTAATACTATCCATATCAAGCGCAAGTATTTGTGGATCAGCACTGATTAACATGGCTATTGCCCCTGCGCCTTGAGTGGGTTCGCCACCTGTTTCTAATCCATAACGGGCTTCATCTGCAGAAATAACTAGAACTTTACGATTAGGACGTAATCGAACATAATCACAGGCTAATTGTAAAGCAGCCGTTGCACCATAACATGCCTCTTTTACTTCGAAAGATTTAGCAAAAGGTTGAATTTCAAGTAACTCATGTATATAAGTACTTGAAGCTTTAGAATAATCAAAACTTGATTCTGTTGCAAAAATAACTTGATCAATTGCACCTTTATCTTCTTCAGTTAATATCTGCTTGGCAGCATTAGCACCAAGTGCTACAATATCTTCTTCGATTGTGGGAACTGCCATTTTATTCTGACCAATTCCGATAGTATATTTCTCAACTTCAACTCCACGAGCAGTCGCTAATTCTTCCATCTCAAGATAAAAGTGTGGTAGATAGACACTCATCTTATCTATTCCGACTTTTGTATCCATTACATTCCTCCATCAATCTTACAATTTAAATGCTAATCAACTGCTTGATTAGCCAGCATTAAATATTCTACCATTATTTGTGAAAAAAATAAGGTTAAACTGTCATTTTATTGTATCTTAATAAAAGTTTAATGCCTAATAACACTATTTCCCCCTCAAAAGACTCAGTATTTCTTTTGCTTTGGTACTGTTCATTATACCGGATTCACGTAGTTGTTTTACAACTTCATTGATCTCTGTTAAATCAGCGCCTACTTGTAAAGCTAAACTCCGTGCTTGTAAAGCCATATGACCTTTTTGAATGCCTTCAGTCACTAATGCACGAACCGCAGCAAAATTTTGTGCCAGACCTACCGAAGCGATAATTTCAGCTAACTCATTTGCAGTAGGTTGATGTAATAAATCTAAAGCCCACTGTGCTGTAGGATGAACAGATATCGTTCCACCTACTGTTGCTATTTGTAAGGGTAATTCAATTTCGCCAACAAGCTCATTTGTTGAATGATCAATCTTCCATGTAGACAAGCCACGATAAACACCTGAACGAGAGGCGTAAGCGTGAACACCCGCCTCAACGGCACGCCAATCATTCCCAGTTGCAATTAACACTGCATCAATGCCATTCATAATCCCTTTGTTATGCGTAGCAGCACGATAAGGATCAATTTGTGCATATTCACTCGCTAGAGCAATATTGTGCGCTATTTCTTCTGCTAACACAGCATCCTCATCTAAACTAACAATTGGTATTTGACAATGAGCTGTGACAATTGCTTCAGTAGCATAATTTGAAAGGATACTCATTAATGGCTCGTGTTCCGTTAATGTTGCAATTCGTGGAGCTACATTCTCCAGTACAGTATTTAGCGCATTAGCTCCCATAGCTTCACATGGATCAAACGAAATATAAGTTGTGACAAAGGAACCACCTTCACCTTCGAAGATTTGTGTCCAAATTTTACGTGGACCACCACCCCTTTTAACCATATTCTCACTAGCATCTTTGGCAATTCCCATCAATTCTTGTTCATTCGAGCTTATAATTTCTTGAATTAACTTTGGTTTTTCAACATTTGGTAATACTATTTGACCAATCGTTTCACGTTTGATCATTTTAGCTTTAATATTCCCAACCTTTTTAGCTCCATTACTTGCCGCAGCAATGACACTCGGTTCTTCAACAACCATTGGAACCGAATAGGGTATATCATTCACGATGAAATTAACCGCTACTCCTAAAGGGAGTTGATAATTAAAAACATAATTTTCAATCATTTGGTCAGCTACCAAATTTGGCAATTGAATATCGTCGATTGACTGAACCTCCTCTAAGCCAGTCTCATCAGACAAATCAAGTCGAATATTAGACCACCCTAATTTATGGAGTATCTCTAATCTTTCTTGTGGTGTCTTTTTATAAAAACCATTGAATATTTGATTCATTCAAAGCCTCCTATTCCATCTACAATATTTCTGACTATAAACAAATTCACAAATATATTATGCCACAAAATATAGAAAAAGCGAACACAACTGTGTTTTTTTGCACAGTGTGTCCACTTATAAATAATTATTTTGTTCCAAAAATTCTGTCGCCAGCATCTCCTAAACCAGGTAAGATATAACCATTTTCATTTAAACGTTCATCTAATGCTGCTGTAAAGATTGCTACACTTGGGTGCGCTGCTTGTAAAGTTTTAATTCCTTCTGGAGCAGCCACTAAACATACAAAGGTAATGTTCTCTGGTTTACAATTGTATTTATTAGTCAATTGATCTAAAGCAGCGATTGCAGATCCACCTGTTGCTAACATAGGGTCGACTACAAAGATACGACGCTCAGTAATATCTTGAGGTAATTTAACAAAGTATTCTACAATGTCTAACGTGTCATGTTCACGGTATAAACCGATATGGCCTACACGAGCTGAAGGAATTAAATCTACCATTCCGTCTACCATACCTAAACCAGCACGTAAAATTGGTACGATTGCTAATTTTTTACCCGCTAATTGTTTCTGTGTCGTTTCAACTAAAGGTGTTTCAATTACAACATCTTCTAAAGGAAGATCACGCGTAATCTCATAGGCCATTAACATTCCGATTTCATTCGTTACCTCGCGGAATGCTTTCGTTGAAGTATTCTTATCTCGAATAATTGTTAGTTTATGTTGAATTAATGGATGGTTAACCACCGTAAAATTTGCCATTATCATTTTCCTCCTAAATTCTTCTTTTATTGATTGTATAAAGGTTTGTCAGCTACTAGTTGCTGAACTCTTTCCTGAATAGAAGGTAAGTCAGTTTCATTTGCTTGCAAAGCTTCTAAGATTAATTCTGCAATAATTCTTGCATCATCTTCTTTTAATCCACGGGTTGTAATCGCAGGTGTTCCAATTCTAATTCCACTTGTTTCGACAAACGAATGCGTATCGTTAGGGATTGAATTTTTGTTCACTGTAATATTTACTTGGTCCAAACGTTCTTGAGCCCATTTCCCTGTAATTCCTATTGGTGTTACATCTAATAAGAACAAATGATTGTCAGTCCCACCGGAGATAACTTTCAATGGACTTTCCAAGAAAACTTCCACCATTGCCTGAGCATTTTTAATAATTTGATCCGCATATACTTTAAAATTAGGTTCTAAAGCTTCTCCAAAGGCAACTGCTTTTGCTGCAATGACGTGTTCCAAAGGACCACCTTGAATCCCTGGGAATACAGCACTATTTATTTTCTTAGCATGTTTTTGTTTCGCTAAAATGATCCCTCCACGAGGTCCTCGCAAAGTCTTGTGTGTTGTCGTTGTAACAACATCAGCAAATTCCACTGGATTTTGATGCAAGCCTGCTGCAACTAAACCAGCAATGTGAGCCATATCGACGAAATAAATAGCATTTACTTTTTTAGCAATTTCACCCATTCGTTTAAAGTCAATTGAACGAGAATAAGCACTTGCTCCAGCAATTAACATCTTTGGTTGACATTCAATTGCAATTCTTTCCAATTCGTCATAATTAATTTGTTCTGTTTCTGGATCTAAACCATAACTATACATTTCATAAGATTGTCCACTAAAGTTCACTGGCGAACCATGAGTTAAGTGTCCTCCTTGAGAAAGATCCATCCCAAGAACACGGTCGCCCACTTCTAAAAACGCTCGGTACACTGCAAAGTTTGCAGAAGAGCCAGAATGTGGTTGAACGTTAGCAAATTCTGCGCCAAATAATTTTTTAGCACGATCAATTGCTTCTTGCTCAATAACGTCAACAAATTCACAGCCACCATAATATCTTCTACCTGGATAACCCTCAGCATATTTATTCGTTAAAATACTACCCTGTGCTTCTAAAACAGCTGGTGAAACAAAGTTTTCTGACGCAATTAATTCGATACCTTCTAATTGTCTTGCTTCTTCTTTACGAATAATATCAAAAATATAATCTTTCTCAATTGGCATGTAAGTCATTGCCCCCTTATCAAATTTTCATCATTATAGCACAAAATTTGAGGCTTTAGTGAGGCGATTCATATATGCATGCCCTGCATCATCATCTAAGAGTGCCTGAGCGAAGATTATCTCGCAACTAGATTGTTCTAGATAACGTAAGCCAGCATAGAGCTGACGCGTTGCAGAAGCTACATCTCCTTCGCTCCCTAAAGAATACGAACTATAAAAACTTTTATTTGCTTCGAGCGCTTTAAGTAGTTTTTCATCCGCTAAAACTCCTATTTTTCGATCTTGTTTATCCATTTCTTTTAACCAGTCGGAAACGGTATATTCAATCGGAATTAAATAAACAGGTTGTTCCGGACTGTAGTGTAAATATTTCACACCTGGCGACTGGACATCCTTATCCGCTAATTGCTGACTAGCAGTCATTTCAACGACTGGTGCTATTTTTTTAAGCATATTTTGCGTAATTGCACCGGGTCTCAGAATAACAATCTGTTCATCATCCGCTAAGACTACTGTTGATTCGACGCCGATTTCAGAAATTGGGGACTGTGCCTTTATTACTCCAGAGATAGTACCTGAAAAATCATTTAACACATGTTCCACTGCTGTTGGGCTCGGTTTACCTGATAAATTTGCACTAGGTCCTACTAAAGGAAACCCAACCATCTCAATTAAGAGTAATGTTTCCATTTGACGTGGCATCCTTACAGCAACCGACTTTTTACCAGGGGTGACATTGGGTGCAAAAACGCCTTCTTTCAATGGAAATATGATCGTTAAAGGTCCTGGCCAGAATCTTTCCATTAATTTATTCGCTAAAGGACTGACGTAAGCAACCGTATCATGAACTTGACTAAAATCACTTACATGAACAATTAAAGGATTATCTTCAGGACGACCTTTAGCTTGAAAGACTCCTCTAACTGCTGTTTCATTATTCGCAATCGCACCTAAGCCATAAACCGTTTCAGTTGGAAAAGCAACTAATTTACCTTGTTTTAATAACGCTGCCGCATCTTTCAGTGTCGAATAATCAAATACTTGAGTATTGACTGCTTTATTCAGGTCCTCAACATTTAAATCTGGCATTCGATCACTCCTTTCACAGTTGAATTTTAACATAGCGATCTAATGAATTTAAATCTTTTTCTATTAATATTTGTGCATCAGGAAACGCTGACTGAAAAATCGCTTTAACAGCCTCTCCTTGTTGAAATCCAATTTCTAATAAAATTAATCCATTAGGTTTTAGGTAATTATGAGCTTCCAAGGCTATGCGTTGATATATCGCTAAACCATTATCTTCTGCAAACAATGAAAGTGTAGGCTCAAATTTCTTAACACTTTCATCCATCAAACTAAGTTCGTTTTCAGATATATAAGGCGGATTTGAGATAATGACATCAAAAGGATTATGCGAATCTAACTGATTAAACAAATCACTTTGGACAAAATATATGTCAACAGCATGCGATTCAGCGTTCTCAATTGCAACTTTTAAGGCATCCTCACTTAAATCACACGCTGAAATGTCTGCTTTGGGAAAAGTTTTCGCCAGTTTAATCGGAATAATACCCGTACCAGTCCCAATATCTAAGACCCTAGAAGTGGGATTGTTTTGAAGGAAGTTCGTTGCGAGTTCAATCAATCCAGCCGTATCTTCCCGAGGAATTAAAGTATCCGGGGTAACTTTAAATCGCTCATCCATAAAATCAGCGTAACCCACTATATACTGAATGGGTTCATGTTCAACTAAACGTTTTAAAGCCGCTTCATATTGTTCTAATAAGCCTCTTTCTACCGGCTTTTGCAACTGTTGAACATACTCTGTTAATGTCCAATCAAATAACATTAACCAATATTGTCTTGCTAATGTACCATCTAAACCATTTTCGTCCAAAAAAATTGAAGCTCTATTTTGAGCTTCAACCAGATGCTTGCTAGACTTGAGGTCCATTTAGTTCCTCCAGCTTTTGAGTTTGGTCGTATAAAACTAGTGCATCAACAATTTCATCTAACTTACCACTTAAAATCGAATCCAATTGTTGAATCGTTAAACCGATACGGTGGTCTGTCACTCTATTTTGTGGGAAATTATACGTTCTAATGCGTTCAGAACGGTCACCAGTCCCAACCGCTAATTTTCTACTTGCATCGAATTCGGCTTGTGCTTCAGATTGTACTTTATCAAATACACGTGCACGCAACACTGTCATCGCTTTTTCACGGTTTTTTAATTGCGAGCGCTCATCTTGCATTGCAACAACCGTATTAGTAGGTAAATGGGTTAACCTTACAGCTGAAGCTGTTTTATTAACGTGTTGGCCACCAGCACCACTTGCGTGATAAATATCTACACGAATATCGTTATCATCAAGATCAAAATCGATTTCTTCAGCTTCAGGCATAACCACAACCGTTGCTGTAGAAGTATGAACACGTCCTTGCGATTCCGTTTCTGGAACCCTTTGAACACGATGAGCACCATTCTCAAACTTCAATTTAGAATACACTTTATTTCCGGTAATCATAAGTGTTACTTCTTTGTAACCACCGATTCCAGTAATATTGGCATCTAATACTTCAACCTTCCAACCTTGCCCATCCGCATAGTGTGTATACATATTTAATAAGTCACCAGCAAATAGTTGCGCTTCATCTCCCCCAGCAGCACCACGAATCTCCATGATAATGTTCTTTCCGTCATTAGGATCCTCCGGTAACATCATCACTTTAATTGCTTCTTCAAGTTCTACTTTTTGTTCTTTCAAATCAGATAGCTCTGCTTTGGCTAATTCTGTCATCTCGCTATCTAGACCTTCACTTAACATCTCTTCAGTATCATCAATGCCTTGAATAACTTCTTTATATTGTTTAATTTTCTCAACTTTTGGTCTTAAATCCGCTTCTTCAATCGTTAACTCTCTT
>Ga0194137_10001142_pt1 | contig 16486 bp, 17 predicted proteins | sample TARM_MetaG_T3_14_FD_134025 | JGI IMG/M metagenome (GOLD analysis project Ga0194137, IMG submission 134025) | Freshwater microbial communities from Pennsylvania, USA, analyzing microbe dynamics in response to fracking - TARM_MetaG_T3_14 (version 2) | ecosystem: Environmental > Aquatic >... | reverse complement strand
TTTTTAACGATATTAATACACCGGAAAAAGCATATATTCTAGGATTTGCTTATGCTGATGGTTCAATAAGTCCAAACAGAAAGAATCAAAACTCTTATTGTTTTTCTTTATCCATTATGGAGTCTGATAAATATCTATTAGAAAAAATACAAGTCTTAATGAATTGTACTCATGCTATTCAAACAACAAATAGCAATAATAGGTATAGTAACAGAAATCAATGTCGTATTGGAATTTCGAGTAAACATATATACTCTGATTTATTAAAATTAGGAATGGATAGAAAAGAACACATCCCTGATATGCAACAACACCTTATAAGACATTTCATTAGAGGCTATTTTGATGGAGATGGTTGTGTGTCTGTATCTAAATCTAGGACTGATATAGAAATGAAAATACTAGGAACTGAATCTTTTTTAAACGAATTAAATGAACATATAAATTTTTCTCAAGCTCGATATAAAAAAGGTATTTATGAAATAAGAAAAAGTGGGGCCAACAATGCCCTATTGTTTTATGATTACCTATATCAAGATGCAACTATATATCTTAATAGAAAACATGACAAATTTTATTGCCGTCTTGGGCCAAAACTCACAGAAGACCCAAGATGATTAGAACGGAATGAAGCGGGAACCGAGAGGAATCCGAGACTGAAGGCGCTATATAGTTAAATATAGCTAAGTGATATAAGATTTTAAATCGAAGTTCACGATAGAAGAAATTACTGCTTCTAGTCAAGCGCAACGCATAGGGGTGAAAAAATATAATCCCCCACGAGGCCGTTCCATGTTGTGAGTGATAGTCACATGAAAAGCTATGCTAGGCTGGGTATGATTTAACATACCGATGAAAATGGAGTCACCAAGCTCCCAGAGCTACGGATAAAAAGCCGTAGGGTAAGAACATACCGAATATCTTTGGATTGGTTAAACATTATAATGCTTGCAATAACCCAGACCATAAAGAAAGAAAAATAAAAGCAATTTATGGTTGCGAAGTGTATCACTGTATCGATTTAAATAACAATCCAGACAATGACCGGTTTCATCTTGTTCTTCTTGCTGCAACCCAAGAAGGATTAACAAATCTTTATCAAATTGTCTCACATGGAGGTGTGAACACACATAAAGGGAAAAGTAAAACTTTCCCAATTACAGACATTGATTTTATGGAACAACATGGAAAAGGGATTATTGCTTTAACCGCCTGTGTTGGCGGTCTTATTCCAAGCTTAATTTTAAGCGGTAGAGACGTTGAAGCTTATAAGTATTTAGACCTCTTCGAAGATATTTTTGACGAAGTCTATCTTGAAGTTCAGCCTCATGATTTCCCGGAACAGCTTCTTGTTAACGACAAACTCGTAAGCATGTCGGCTATTACCGGACATAAACTCGTAATGACTTCAGATAGTCATTATATTAAAGCGACCGATAATCAGTATCACAATATTTTAAAGAACATGGCCCATCAATATGTCTTTACGACAAACAATCACCTGTATTCCGGTGAAGAAATGGAGGCTTATTGTCTGGCCAACAGTATCCCATTAGAGGCAATCAGCAATAGTGCTAAAATTGCTGAAACCTGTAACGTCGACCCAAAACCAACTGACCATAATGATTTATTGCCGGTCTTTCCTTGTCCGCCTGGACATGACGAATCATCATATCTTAGAAAGCTTTCGGCAGAAGGACTAAAGGCCAAACTTGAAAAAAATTTAATTCCAGACCCCATCGGATATATCAAGCAAATGACTTATGAGCTTGAAATAATTTGTAATGCCGGTTTTGCCGGATACTTTTTAATCTTGTGGGATTGGTTTGAGTGGTGTCGTTCAAGTGATATTCTGTGTGGCCCAGGTAGAGGCTCGGCAGCCGGGAGTATCGTTTCATATGTATTAAATATTACAAAAGTAGACCCAATTAAAAATGGTTTCTTCTTTGAGCGTTTTCTAAATACCGGTCGATTGGAATTTCCAGATATTGATGAAGAAAAAGTTGCATAGCCTTTCCTTTTACGATATACTCTATATAGATACTGATATATAGAAAGGATGTTGTAAATATGGCAAAGAGAATAGCGCAAGAATTAGAAGAACTTATTATATTAAACTATCAAAATGGAGTTAGCCCATACCAAATGGTTAAGTTAATTCCGGAACTAAGTAATATGAGAGCCACTGTTATTTATGGGGTACTTAAAAGGATGGGGATTAAAGCCCATAAACCTCAATCAATAACAGAAGAACAACGACGCAATCGCAGAAAGTTTCAAGTAAATGATAATTATTTCGAAACTATTGATGATGAACATAAAGCTTACTGGTTAGGATTTATTTATGCCGATGGATTTATTGTTTCTGATTCAAGTAAGTTTGGAGTCTCATTATCTAATGATGATAAGCCTCACTTAGAAAAGTTAAAATTAGCACTTGAATTTACGGGCGAAGTTAAGGATTATGTACAAACTAAAGGTTACGCCGAAGGTGTTACATATTCAAGACTTTTAATTACTAGTTCAAAAATAAAACAAGATTTAATAAAACATGGCGTTGTTCCAAATAAAACAAACTTAATTGAATTTCCAGATTTTCTTCCGCAGGATTTAATTTCACATTTTATTCGTGGATATTTTGATGGAGATGGGTGTATTACGCATCATTCAACACAGGTTTGCGGTAATTTAAATTATATGATTAAAATAACCGGAACATACGACATGATTAAAAAAATTGAATCACATATAGGAGTGCCTTTTCAGATAGCTCAACGATTTCCCGAACGTGGTGTTGATAATTTCAGTATTGAAACAGGGGGAAATACAAAAGTTAAGAAAATACTTAATTATATGTATAAGGATGCTACGGTATTCTTAGATAGAAAATATAATAAGGCGTTAGCGTGTATGCAACAATAGCGTCGTCTATGGTCAAGACTCACAGAAGGCCATAGATTACTAGAACGGAATTAAGCGGGAACCGAGAGGAATCCGAACCGAAGGCATTGTATAGTTAAATACAATCATCCTATATAAGATTTTAAATCGAAGTTAGGTATAGCGGGAATTACTACCGTTAGTCAGGGGCAACGCATAGGGGTGAAAAAATATAATCCCCCACGAGGCCGTTCCATGTTGTGAGTGATAGTCACATGAAAAGCTATGCTAGGCTGGGTATGATTTAACATACCGATGAAAATGGAGTTATCAAGCTCCCAGAGCTACGGATAAAAAGCCGTAGGATAAGAACGTACCGACAGACCTTCCTCGCTCTAAAAGAGCAGAAGCTATTAGTTATTTGTTGACCAAGTATGGCTATCAAAACGTTTCTCAAATTATTACTTTTGGAGAGTATAAACTCAAAAATACGATTAAGGCAATCATGTCTTTTTTGAATTGTCCTTTCCAAGAATCCAATGACATTACTCGTGAAATTCCTGACATCGTTGATGGACATAATGTTACGTATGAATTAATCGAAGACATCGCTAACAATCCGGATAGTGAAAAATATGCGACAATGACCGACAGAGAAAAACAAAACTTATCAAAGACCTATGACAAACTTAAAGTTATTTTTCAAAAGTATCCGATTGTATATGCTGGCGTCCAAAACTTATGCGGATGTATCTCTAATACGGGTATACATGCCGGTGGAGTTATTATTTCTAATAAACCCATCAATGAGAACGCTGCTATTTTGCAAGGCGGAGATACCGCCGTACTGCCGCTAATCCAATTCGAAATGAATGACCTTGACTTCTTTGGATTTTTAAAAATCGATGCATTGGGGCTTAAAACACTCGATGTCATTAAAGAAGCAATGGATTTAGTAGGCCTTGATTATGAATGGTATGACTCCGAGGACTTTAATGACCCGGATGTCTATAAAATGCTTCGGGCTGGAGACACCGTTGATATTTTTCAGATGTCTTCGTATACCCCAACAATGATGCTGGCCGATTTCGAAGTTACTGACATTGATGGTATTTGTGCGGTTAATGCCGGGAACCGACCCGGGCCATTGGAAAAAGATGCAGTAACCAAGAAATCAATGGTTGACCTGTACGTCGAAACCAAAAAAAGTGGGAGCATTCAATCCATGCATCCGGACATTGACCCTATCTTGAAAGACACGATGGGTTGTATTTGGTATCAGGAACACTGTATGAGTCTTGGCCAGATTATGGCTGGTTATGATTTATCCTCGTCTGATAGCCGTATTCGAAAAACGCTCGGGAAGAAATTAAAGAAAAAGATACCAGAAATCCGAAACGAATTTATTTACGGCAAACAGTCAGAATACGATGAAGACCATAATGTTATCGGCATGATAGAAGAGCCGTCTCCGTATTGCGTAGGAACACTGGCAAAAGGCTATAGCTTAGAGTTATCCCAAAAGATATTCGATTCAATGGAAGCTTTTGCTAAATATGCCTTTAATCGTAGTCACTCATTTTGCTATGCTGTGATTGGATTCAAGACTGCTCAGTTGTCTTGTCATTATCCGCTGGAGTTTGCTGTGGCCAACTGTACAGTTAACGAAGAAACAGAAAAGATTGTAGCAACATTGAGTCAGGCCAGAAAACGAAAGATAGCCATTTTGCCTCCGGACATTAATCATTCAAAAACAGGTTTTGTTATTGATGGCAATGGTATCCGCTATGGCTTAAAAGCGATAAAGGGCGTTGGCGCATCAGTCTTGTCGTTTATTAACAAATATAAAACAATTGACCCGATTCCTTTTAAAGATTTTAACGATTATTATAATCGAGTTCATGACTCCAACAATCCAGTTGTTATTAAGTTAATTACAGACTTACGGGCAGAGACCGGTAAAAATAGCCCCAATCCAATGAAAAAAGATGTTGACGTTTCATTGATTCTTTCTGGTGCTTTTGATTTTTGTGAACCAAATCGATATAAGCTACTTAATCATTTTATCGGAAACGTTAAAAAAGAAAAAGAAGTAAGTATCATGGGAGAGAAGAAGCCTATTCCATTGGATGAAAATGATTATAAACGTAAGATAAAGTTAGCTCTTGAGAAATTTTACATGGGCAGCTACATCTCCGAACATCCATTGGACACATTTCCCTATGCGGATTTTGACTCATGCCATGAAGGTGAACAAATCCATACAACCGGTATCGTCACATCTGCCACAATGAAGACAACCAAGAAAAACAAAATGTTTATGTCAATTAAGTTTAAAACGAAAGACGACGTTGAAAGAACCGTTAATGTATTTAACGAAAAGCTTGCGGAGTCATTGGAACAAGACATCAAGAAAAATCAGATTATCATCGTCGAGGGAGCGGTAAGTAAGCAATTTAATAACATCAATGCTAAAACAGTTAAAATAGCTGTTGCTTCTAAACAAACCACAATTTCAGAGGATATTGAAATCGAAGATAAGCGAAGTATTGTACCAATAGATTCATCCATGTTTATGGCACAAGAACCGGTTGGCTTCGGTAATATTTTTTAATAATACTGTAACATTATATTGCATCATTCCTCGTGGTGCAATATAATAAGTATATAAGAAAGAAGGTGGTAAATTTTTATGCTTAACGATGATATCATGAATTATGCGCTTTCAAATGCATATAAGCGTTCCACTATTCCAAAAGAAAAAATATCAACTAAACAGGACATTTCTGAACAAGAAGCACTTCAAATCTTTAACGAGATTGTTGAATTGCTTGCGAGTCATGAAGTGTCTTATTCATGTGCTTGCAGAATAAGCATCGCTTTGACTGATGCTTTTATTAATGGGGCTGTTGAAATGTATAACAGAGAAAATCCATAAATCCCTATCGGGATTTTCGTATGATTTAAATTTTATAACAAGAAAGGTAATATTAAAAATGATTAACAGTGGTAATGTATGTATCTTCGAAGGAAGAATGGTCAGAGTTCCGCAATTTAGTTCGTTTCAGTCAGGACAAAATACCGTCGAGAAAGCTCTTTTTACAATTGCCGTAGACCGGGCTTTAAGCTCTACTCAACGACAAAAAGCAAAAGCCGGAGACAAGAGTGTCAAAACCGCAGATTTTATTCCATGTTCTCTAGTCGGAGGACAAGTTCCTGTATTGCGTCAGTATTTTCCTGCTGGCAAAGCTATTAAAGTTGTTGGCCATTACAGTGAATACCAAACAACAGATGCTCAAACCGGTCAAGTAAAATACGGTCATATCTTTGAGCTTGATAATATTGGTTTTACTGTTCAGGACGCTAAGAACTTACAAGCTAATGCCGGAGGACAACAACAGGCCGCTCCGCAACAACAAAATTACCAGCAACAAGCTGCTCCGCAACAAAATTATCAACAGCCAGTAGCTCAGCAGCCGCCAGCTAATAACTTTGCCATGTTTGACGAAAATGATTCACCATTTTAAGGTGACTTTTCATGGATGACAATGCTAAGATAACCGGAGCCAGAAAAGGCGTAGAGACGATGCTTTATTACTATCTTTCGTCTTTGATTGGCGTTGTTGAAGACCCGAAACAAGTTGTCGCAACAGAATTAGGGCCAATGATAGATTTATCAGAAGCTCAAATTCAATATGTAAAAATGAGTATAGCCAATGACAATAAGATGTTGGATAATTTATCTTGCTCGATTGACTTATTAAAAGCAATGGAAAATTCTAAAGAGATTGACTTGGAAAGTATTAATATAATTCGAAACATCCTTGAAATCATGCATGGTCAATGCAAGCAATCGCTTGACGACTATTGTGAAATCATTGAGTTAGATGAATAATTATTACTATGCAACTTTCAGTGGTAGCTCTTCTACTTATAACAGTTACAATAACATGAAGATTACCTATAGTTGTACGACATATGTTACAGCAAGCAATCTTAAATATTATTTGTTTTTTGTGTCAGAGGCTGAAAAAAGAATTGAAAATTATATTTGCGAACACATTACAAGAGAAAGCTTAATAACCTATGGTAAAGAACACGCTTACGATAAGATAGAAAATATTATGCAAGAGATAATTATTAGCGCTATTCAGGCTCAATGCAAAAAAGGATTTGAAGTAACGCTTGACGATTATCTTTTAGTTATTCAAGAAATACGAGATAGCATCAGTTATGAGTCTATTTATGGCTTGATTGATGCTATCTTTGACGGCAAAGAATTAATATAATTTTTCTATGATTACTGATTAGAGAGGAAACAAAATGGACGCAGAAAAGAAAAAAAGAATAGAAGCATCGAAGAAGGCTATTAATAAACGATTTGGGGCCAATACCATTATGAGCGGCACAGAGGCTGTTCAACTGGGGAAGCTCACCAAGAAGATAATTGCGACACCATCGCTTGAACTTAATGATGCGCTTCACTGTGGAGGAATGGGTGGTATCGTAGAACTGTATGGCCCAAACTCTTCTGGTAAAACCAGTTTAGCAATGGACACCCTTGCCAAAGAACAAAAGAAAGACCCGGATTTTTATGCGGCATGGCTGGAAACAGAATCTTCTGTTACTGAAGAGATTCTTGCTGACCACGGCGTAGACCTTGAACGTTTATTATTCTGGCAGCAGGAAGATGTCGGTAATGCTGAAAGTTCTCTTGATGTTGCCAGAGGTCTTATTACAGCTGGAGATATCGACATGCTGGTCGTTAACTCAATTGCAGGTTTAGCCCCTAAAGTCGAAACCGAAGATGACCTTGAAAAACAGAACATTGCGCTAACAGCTCGTCTGTTGTCTAAGTTCTTCCGGGTTGCTAATGGATTGGCTTCTAAGAATAAAATCACAATGGTCTTTATTAATCAGATTCGAGATAACGTTGGCGTTAAGTATGGTGATACCACAACGACTCCGGGCGGTAAAGCGCTAGCTTTCTATGCCTCACAGCGAATCAAAATGAATCGGAATAAGATTATGAAAGAAGACCCGATTGGCGAAGAAGAAGGTGTTAAGATTTCGTGTATTATTCATAAGAATCGTTTCGCCGGTAAATGGAATCCATTTATGAAGTGTATTTACTATGCTACGTATCGAAACGGAATTGATTCGATTTGCTGTCTGCCGGGTATTTTGGTCGAAGCTGGCATTGTTCGATTAGCTGGCTCCTGGCATTATTACGAAGACGAAAATGGAGTTCCAATTACACTTCATGGGACACTTTGTAAGTTCAAGAGCAAAGGCGCTTTCACGGATGCGCTACGGGCAAATGAAGCTCTTCAGCAAGAGTTTATTAATATGCTTGGTAAGTTGTCTAAGTCTCAAACTCAAGAAGAGATTGATGCCGTTAAACACGAGACTGCTCTAATCGAGCAGGAGGTTGCTGAAATTATTGAACGGGAAGATGAAGCAGCCGATATCGAAGAATTATTGGAATCAAATCAGCAATGAGACTGATTTTTACAAACGGTAATCTAACCTCAGAAGAACAAAAAGCACGAGATACAATGGTTTATTTATTTAATCCCGTGCTTAAGTTCTTACTTATGACAGAGGGACAAGCTGAATTTCAGCGCTTTGGATGTAACAGCTGTAGACAAACAGCTATCTTTGGTGCTGACTATTTAGGCAAATTACTTCCCGACTATACTTTCTCTGCCTATGAGGGTAGTTTTATCGAAGTCGTGAATGGCGAAATTACACCATACGCTCATGCTTATATTATCGGAGCATATCAAGACCGATATATTCTTGTTGATTTATCAAGAACAACCAAGCCGCTTATCTTTATGGAAATTGACTCTGTCGATGCTTATCCAAAAATTGGTGAATATAAAGAGTCTCACAAACTTGGACACAATCGTATTAATCTTATCTCGGCTTTAGAAACTAAAGACCCGGAATATTTGACCGGCATGATTCCAAAGGATGTTGTTACAATGATTGATAATTTAGTCAAGAGCTTATCAAAAGAGTCTCCTGTTAAGCAATTAGAATTTTGCGATATGGTATACAAAGAAACAACGTCTTTAAGGAGGTAAATATGCCTTTTGATGTATTAGTTTTGTTGTTGGCGACTGTTGTTGGTGCAGTCTGGGGATTTCATTTAAAAGGATGGTTAAAATAATGCTACCGCTGGTAGTGGAACTTACTTTACTTATAATTAATTATATGATACACTTTTATCAAAGAGGTGTTATTTATGACTAATTATAAGTATGTAAACAAAGAACTTAAAAACAAAATAGACAAACTTGACCCGATTGCTTATGAGCGATTTAAGCAAGGAGAGTCTATTACTTCGATAGCAAAAGATTTTAAAATGGATAGAGGTAGACTATCCAAAAGATTAAAGGAAAAATATAATATATCAATACTTCCTAACGGTAAAAAATCTATCAATAGTAGTTACTTTTCTGTTTTGAATCATGAAAACGCTTATTGGTTAGGCCTTATCTTGGCTGATGGGTGTATTAATGATAAAACAAACAGTTTTGAAATTACTTTAAAAGACAAAGAGCATATTGAGTTATTTAAACAACATATTAGCTCTAGTCATAAAATTGGAACGAAAGTTGTTCACGGAAAATCATATTATAGAATATCGTTTAACGATAAACAAATAATTCATGATTTAATGTCTTATGGTGTAATAAGAAACAAAACCTATGTTGACTTTTCTTTGCCAAATATACCTGACGTTTTCTTTAATGATTTCTTTAGAGGTATAATTGATGGAGATGGTATGTATTACGTATCGCCGTCCAACAAAAGCAGGTTTCATATATACATATCTGTTAGTTTTTCATGTCAGACATATACAAAAGAACTTCAAGAAAAAATACAAAAGTTTTATGGCGTCAATGTAAAACTTTACAAACAAAGAACGTGCTATCAACTTGCTATCTTTAAAAAAGATAGTGTTAAAATTGCAAAACAACTATATGATAACACAAATCTATTTTTAGAAAGGAAGTATGAGAAATGCATAGACTTTATATAAAGGGGGTGATGCCATGCCTACGGACTTAAGCTCATTAAACGAACAACAAAGAAACGCTATATTGGAATCAATTGATAGCAATGTCGTTTTAATGGCTGCCGCTGGCAGCGGTTAGCAAAACCTCAACTTTAATTAAACGAACACAGTATTTGATTGACGAGCTGGGGGTTTCTCCCAGCCAAATCATGATGATTACTTTTACAAACAAAGCGGCCACTGAAATCAAGAACCGAATGATGGACGCTTCAAGCGAAGCCCATAAGATGTGGATTGGAACATTTCATCGTATTTGTACCCGGCTAATCCGCATGTTTGGCGCTAAGTTAGGCATTCAGAGTTTTGTTATTATGGACACCAAAGAAGGAAAGAATCTAATAAGAGAAATTCTGAATGACCGAGGTGTGGAATACTCGCCCTATATGGTTAATGAGATATTAGCCAAAATTAGCAGTTATAAAAATAATTTGATTAAACCGGCAGCAGTGTTGGCTAGCCAGAAAGAACGTCAGCTTTTTGCTGATGTTTATCAGGAATATCAGAATATTTGTTGGAAAAGAAAAACCTTTGATTTCGATGATTTAATTATTTATACGATTTTATTACTGTCTTCTTATCCAGATATAACGGACTGGGTACATGAAAACATTAAGTATCTCATGGTCGACGAAACCCAGGATACCAATAGCGCACAGTTCCAGCTGGTTAAATTAATTACTGGCGACAATAACGTCATGATTGTTGGAGATTCCAATCAATCAATTTATGCGTTTCGTAATGCCAGGCCAGAATACTTAGAAAATTTTGCTTCAGCCCATCCAAACACTAAGCTTCTGAAGCTTGAACAGAATTATCGTTCATCTCAAACAATAATCGAAGCAGCCAACGCTATGATTAACCATAATAGTTTCGGTACAAAAGTACAAATGTTTTGTGATAACGATGCTGGCGATAAAGTTCAGATATATCAAGCCAATGATATCTTTACCGAAGCTCGATGGATATCTTCTGAAATTATGCTGGCCGGTAGTAAGAATTTTTCAAACTTTGCCATTATCTATCGAGCCAATGCTCAAGCTCGTATCATCGAAGAAGAGTTTACAAAATTCGGAATTAATTATACCGTATTTGGCTCTCAGTCTTTTTATACCCGTAAAGAGGTAAGAGACTTACTGGCTTATTGTAAATGTGTTGTCAATAACACTGATATGACCAGCTTTAAGAGAATTCTCGGCACTTTAAAAGGTGTAGGAAAGGTGACCATTGAAAATATTATTGATTATGCTCAAAATAATTGTCTTAATTTTCATGATGTTATTCCAGCGTATATTAAATCGCACAAAATCTCGGCTAATATCCAGTATCGTTTAGAGTCTGTTAGTCGGATATTAGCAAAAGAATATACAGCCTGTAGTGATATCTTAAAAGATGTTATTGATTTAACGGATTATCGTAAGGAAATTGCGATGGTTTATTCTGAAGACACGGCTGAACGTCTTTCGATTATTGATGAATTCGTTGTTATGACGGCTAGTATGGAAGCAAATACCGAGTCGGATACAATGGGTGAAATCATTGACCAGATTGCATTATTATCAGAAACAAAAGGGGCAGAAAAAGCCGAGCTTAATGCCGTTAAATTAATGACGGCCCATTCCTCAAAAGGTCTGGAGTTCGATACTGTTTTTATTATTGGCGCAGAAGAGGGTGTCTTCCCTCACGCTAATTCATTAAACGAAAATACTAAAAACGCTATCGAAGAAGAGCGGCGACTATTTTATGTTGCCATGACCCGGGCAAAAAGAAAACTTTATATCACCCGGGCTGCCGTGAAGAAAAATGGAAAAGACAGTGGTTATATTAATACTAGACCCAGTCGTTTCCTGAATGAGATACCAAAGCATTTAACCGAAGATGCATTTTAATTAAAGGAGAAATACAATGTTTGATTATCAAGACAAATCAGCCCCTAAGTTAACCGACGAGTTTAAAGCTAAGTTCTCGGTTAATATCAAAGGTAAAGATGCAATTAAACTTGAAGGGCTAACTGCATTTGCTCACGAAAAGGGTATTTGGAAAATGGAAACAGAAATTATTCAATTCCCTAGCGATACCAACGGCTGGACAGCTATTTGTAAAACAATTGTCGGTGGCTATGACTGGAGTCCTATTGAGGATAAGGTTATTCAAGTTGAGTATTCTGATATCGGAGACGCTAATGTCACAAATTGTAGCAAAATGGTCGCCGCTTCCTATATTCGAATGGCGTCGACTCGTTCTCAGGGCCGTGCCTTAAGAAAGTACACGAATATTGATATGGTTTGTTCTTCGGAATTAAGCGAAATCATGGATGAAGCACCAGAACCATTAATTACAATCGACCAGATGACTGCTATCAAAGGCCTGATTAAACAAAAAGGATTAGATAAAGAAGCCTTTACTAATATTCTGATGGGCCTATTTAATCATACGAATTATACCGGCATTACATCAAAACAAGGCGAGTTATTACAATCAACGCTTGTTGGCTATACAATGCCGACAACGGCGCAGCCTGTGCAGCTTGAGCCGTCATCCAGAGTCGACACAATTGTTTAATAAAATAATGATTCTTGTTCCTTCTTTGTACAGACAGCTCTTATGTGCTATAATAAAAAATGGAATATATTTAATTGTCAAACTAACAGAAAGAAGGAGATAAACTATGCTGCTTGAATACAGTTATGACAAATGTAATACGGTTATTGATAGTTTCAATAAATCGAACATTGCATCTTTGTCAATTACGAAAGCCGAAAATGGCGCTTACGTAATGGATTACGTTCTTGTTAGTGATTTAGCAGAGCCAAAACAGGTTGCTGTTCGAAAAGTTCTTGCTGAATCACTACCAAAAAGATTAGAAGTTGTTGCTATTTTAAATCAGTTTCTTGAGGCTCAAATCCTTAACGGCGTAACTAATTTTTCATTACGGTTTAATGCCATTGATGTTCGAAACGAATGTGAACTGGTTGTTTCATCTGCATATAAAGCAATGCCTGAAAATAACAATGCTTTATTGGCAGAGTTGGAAAAATGCTTGGAACATTATGATTTATTAATCACGAAGTTAGGAGCTTCGGATGTCGAACTTAAAGATGTCTTTGTCAAGCCCGTTGGTCGTAGTAAAAAATACTTTCCAGTCACAATGAAAGACTTTGGAGATTCGATTCGAAAAGAGCTAGCTAAAAGCTAAATCCAATAAACAATAATGACAAGATAGACGGTTGTATGACCGTCTATTTTATTGTACAATAAGGAGGTGTCGCATTATGTTACAGATAACAATCTTTAAAGACACAATAAAACAAGAAACATTTGTTTCAAGAATAGTAGACCTAGAAACGACTGAAGAACTTGCAGCAATGGACAGAGAAACAGGCTTGATTGATTTTAGCGTTTTAAGAAATCATGTTGGCACGACTATTTCAATATTGGTTATTGATATAACCAACAATACATTTAGAGCGCAATCAAGAGAAGAAAAGATTTTATTGAGTGTCAAAAGAAACTCAAATGGAATAATGTCTATTGAGTATTAGCAAATAAGGGAGGACTTATGAAAATACTACATATTACAGACTCTCATGGAACCGTTAAAGGCCCGGAGAGCAGAAAGGATATCTATTATGTATCGTTTCTAAAAAAGTTCTATGAGCTCGGATATGTGATTAAAAAATATAATATCGATATGGTTATTCATACCGGTGATTTATTTCATACTGCACGAGTTTCTGATAAGTTTGCTGGCCAAGTGGCCGGCCTTATTAACGCTTTTGGTATTCCGGTCTATGTTGTTCCCGGTAATCATGATATCGAAGGTTATACGACTGACACGATTGACCAAACCAAGCTCGGCTTATTGGCCAAAACAAAAACAGTTACTATCCTAGATAGAGACCGGCCACTTCAAATCGTAGCCAAACAAGGCGATGAAGAATTCACAATTGCGATTAGCGGCCAGGAGTATTATGCTCACATCGACGAAGGTAATCAAACAGACTTTGACATGGAACAAGATGAAGCTGATTTAAATATCTTAGCCATTCATGGGTATCTGACTCCGGATGCTCAACATCCAAATATCAAACATACGATGGCCAGCAGCATTACAACCAATGCTGATATTATTCTGGCTGGTCATTATCATCGACAGTTTGAATATAACGGTGCTGGATTTGAAATCTATAATCCCGGGTCACTTATGCGAGTCGACCAGACCGAGTACAATAAGACGCATACCCCTCAATATGGCATTTTGGATATCACGCTTAATGACCAAGATGAAATCGTCTATGATTATTCATTTCATCAGCTAGCCGTTGCTCAACCATCGACGACTATCTTTGATTATGACTCAACCTATAAACAAAAAGCATCAACGATTACCCTCGATGGTTTTAAAAACAGTCTTTCTAATTCAATGCCGACGAGCTCAATTAATACCAATATTCTTCAGATTATTGACAATATTTGCTTAAACGCTCAAATTGAAACTAAAATCAAAAATTTAGCAATGGGTATCTATAGCGATACGCTTCAGTGTATTCCTGATGAATTCGAGGCCCAGCCCGGGTACATTGAATCTCCGGTTACAAAAAAGCTAAGCTCGATTGAGCTGACCAATTTTCAGTCACATGAACACAGTATTATTAATCTGACTGATGGTCTGAATATTATTATCGGCGAGTCCAATAGCGGCAAAACAACTATCTTTAGAGCAATTCTTTGGGTTGTGGATAATCAGCCATTAGGAACAGACTTCATTATGGCCGGTAAGGACAACTGCTCCGTTCAGTTAAATTATACCGACGGAACTTATATCAGACGCAGCCGGACATTAAAAGATACTGGCAGTTATGAGATTGCTTATCTGGATGAACAAGGTAATTTAACTCCTCAGTCTTACCGAGGTTTTACCAACGCTGTCCCGGTCGAAGTAGCCAACGTTCATCAGATGCCAAAGGTGAATATCACCAAGGACTTAGAGACACACCTTAATGTGATTACTCAATTAGAAGGCCCGTTCTTACTAACCGAAAGCCCAATGGTTAAAGCTGCTGCTATCGGTCGGATTACCGGTACTCATGTAATTGATAGAGCTATCAAAGAACAAAGCAGTATTATCACTGGTAATAAAAAGCTAATCAAGGCCTATACAAAAGATTTGGCTGACAAAGATTATGAACTAAAACAATTGCCAGATATTGCTTTAATGCAGTCGTTCTATGATGCTTATAAATTAATTTGTAAAGAAGTCGAAAGACTTGACAAGTTTATTACCAATACGGTTTCGCTACAGAACAATATCGAAAATTGCAATCAGCAAATTGCCGCTCAAGAAATAGAGTGCAATAAAGCAAAAGTGATTGCTGAACTTGCCCCAGTTGTAAATCAAGGCATATCAGTTCTTCAATTTATTAGACAATCACAAAGTATTTATGATAATTATAATACCTGTATTGCCAATATTGAATCCGAAGAAAAAGCATTGAATATCAATAAGACAATTGCGTCTTTAAGGCCTATTGTCAGCTGTGCAGTAACTTGCAAAAATGACATTGGATTTATCAATCACGCTTATGAGACCTACGTCGTATCGTTAAGCAATATAAACAATGCTGTTAAGTATATTCATCTCTTTGATACTTATAACAAAAAGCTTAGCGCCGCTGTTAATCATGCCAGCGCTCTTAATGGCTATATTCAGCAAGTTAAGCCCATGTTAAAGGATATTGAAAAGATTGATGCTCAAAAAACAGCTGCGGCTCATAGTATTTCAGCAACAAAGAAACAACTCAAGAAAATCAAATCAGTAATAGAAAAAGCAAAGGCGGATAGAGACGTCTTTATTATCGAGAATCACTTATGTCCTTGCTGCGGTCAAACAATAAACGAAACGCATACACAATCAATTTCAGAATTTATGAAAAACTAAGGAGGATTTAACATGGACTTTAAAGAAAAATATCAAAGTTATGAAGGCGTTTTATCAAAACTCCAAGAAGAGTATACAAATGCAGAACGCCAGGCTATCATTGGAGAAACAAATTTGACGAACCTATGCAATCAAAGAGATAAGTTAGTCGAAGAGTGCGAGGCCTCAACCGGCGTGTCGATTAGTCAGGTTCCCGATATCATTTCGATAAAAGAAAGTGAGCTGGATAGCCTAATGACAAGACTCTCCACAATTGACATCAGTGACCCAATAACCCAAGATAAGCTCGATGCGATTAAATCAATTGTAGATGATTTTTCAATAGTAGCCCCATAAGGTGGCTGCCATGAATTTATCTGAATTTCAAAACAACCTGAAAGACATGGAGAAAAAGCTTATCATCGCTACGGAAAACAAGCTTAACGTAGAGAATGAAATTAAAGCACTTGACCAAAAAATTGATACGTATACTAACGAAAATGATGACCTTCAAAGAGTTATTGCTATCTTGACTCAAACTTCTTCGATTTCACGGGACAACGCCCGGTCTCATTTTGAGAAAATTGTTACGGATGCATTGC
>Ga0194137_10001141_pt1 | contig 16518 bp, 14 predicted proteins | sample TARM_MetaG_T3_14_FD_134025 | JGI IMG/M metagenome (GOLD analysis project Ga0194137, IMG submission 134025) | Freshwater microbial communities from Pennsylvania, USA, analyzing microbe dynamics in response to fracking - TARM_MetaG_T3_14 (version 2) | ecosystem: Environmental > Aquatic >... | reverse complement strand
CGCTGCTCTAGCGGACTACCCGCACATGTGGGCAAATGTTGAGCAGTGGTTGAAGAACCAAACAAGCATCGCCGTAAAGAAAGCCGCGGTGAGGGTTTTTTTGAGTGGTTTCTATCAGATACAGGAATTGCCAGATGAGCCGGTACACCTGCTGCTGCGAGCCAACCCATTCCCCACTGAGGCCTATCAGCAGTTCATTGAAGCCCAGGCCGAGTCCCTGAAAAGGCCCTATCACAGTGCTATCACGGCCTTTTTCGGCTGGCTTTTGGATGAACATTGCACTGATGCTGATGCCGACGAGCGTATTGTGCTTGCTGATTTCCGGAACCCCTTTCAAACGGTTCTGGCCGGCTTTGCAGATAGCTTGCAGGCCTATCGCCCCAACCAGTCCACCAAGCCGCCGCTTGGTTATGAATACATCCTCCGGGCGCGCAATTTCCTGGTTCCGAACGGCGAACAGGTATTGCAGACAAGGCCCAGTTTGAAGGATTTGCCGCACCTACAAGACTTCTTTGCGACCCGCGCCGACTGGATGTATGTGGATGAGTCGTTGATCGACCGCGCCGACCCGAACTGTATATGGCGCGTGGTCAAGGCTGACCGCAAGAAGCAAAGCAAGCGCGAGGTGGTAAACAGCTATCAGATTTGGTCGCCTGTTCGCTTTGTGGCGCTCTACACGCTGCTGCGTTTTCCGCTGCGCGGCCAACAGGTCCTCTGGCTGGACAGCGGCGAGGCTGATAACGAGATAGCCGTTCTCGATGCTGAGCATGGCGGTGTTCGCTGGGAGAAGAACACAGGTACCCTGTCTGGGAAAGGGAGTAAGAAGCGTCGCCCACAGGCTGCGGTTCAGCGCTGCGACAAGAACGCGGCAAAGCTATATGTGACTACTAACAAGACCGGACGCCAGGAAGGCGGTTATGAAGTTCCTTGGATTCCTGATGATCTGCTCTATTGGTTCCTCATGCTGCGCGATTGGCAAGCCAAGTACAACCCGCTGAAAGAGCCTACGCGCTGGTCTGACATCAAACTTCGCGCCGAAACCAATGAGAAGATTTTGCAGGCGCGTGGCACCCAATGCTTTCTGTTCCGCACGGACGCCTCGGGTCAGCCGGCTTTCACCACAACGGTTTTCACTCATACTTTGCCGGCATTGCTCTACGCGATTCAGCGCCCGGGCGAAAACCTAGCCAGCGAAAGCCCCAACTGTAAAGCGAACAATCAGCGCTATATCAGCCCCTACACACCGCACAGCCTGCGTGTCAGTCTGATTACGGCGTTCATCGCAGACGGCGAAGCGCCTATTCACCTTATCTCCAAGCTTGTTGGTCATTCATCGCTAGTGATGACGATCTACTACATCAGGCTGAACAACGATCAGATGCGTCGTACCATGGGCGAGACTGAGAAGCGCGCCGCAGAGATTTCAACTCAGCGCCATGCTGAAGTGCTTAGGACGCAGGGGTTACAGCCGCTTCGCCATCAACTGATTGCAACGGACGGAAATCGCTTGCTGCTCGAATCTGACGTGCCGAACTCGGCCTGCGTGGTGTTCGATCACGGCATATGTCCCATGTCAGGCGCTGCATGCCAAATCGGCGGCGAGGCTGTAGCCGAGAGAAAAGTTGAAAGTCTTTATGCCCCTGTCGAGGCGGGCTATCTCGGGCAGAAAAATTGCCCGCGATGTCGGTTCTTTGTCACCGGGGTTCCGTTCCTTGGCGGCCTAGTGGCGCTGGCCAACGAACTCGCGTTGGAGATTCATGCGGAAAGCGCACGTTTTCAGAGCTACGCGGCGGAGGTCGGTCGGCTTGAGAAGGACTGGTATGACGCCTGCCAAGCCAATCAACCAGACACTCAGCACTCGATACGAAAGCAGGCGAGCGCCAACCAGCAACTGAGCGCGGGGAAGCTCGATGGTCTGCTGACTGACTATGCAGCCGTCAATCACTACGTCCAGGGCTGCCTGAAACTCATCAATGAAGGCGAGCAGGGCGGCGAAGGCGAGAATGGCGTCAGACTAATCGCCAGTGGAGATCTTGCCGAGGTCGGTGTCGCTTTTGACGAATCCAAGACTAACTACCATTTGCTGGCCGAGATCTGCCAGAATGCGACCATCTATCGGTCTGCTAATCCCTCGCGGGCCGTGCCGCTGATCGCCCAGGCCATCGACCGTATGGCCGAGAACAACGGCTTGGCGCCGACCATGTACAGGCTCGACGACGAACAGAAGCTGGTCGTTGCCAACGAAATGAACCGAATTCTCCTTCAGCGTTTAGGGTCCTGGGAAAAGATCGACGACCTGTTTTCGGGCGACCTGATGCTGCTTGACATCGACGCTCACGAGCCGGAACTGACGCGTATTTCGACCGAGATCAAACAGCTTTTCTCCAATCCGAGTAGCACGCGCCACTTGACCCACGAGGCTTCTATCAATGAGTGATCAACTTGTTTCGCCGCAGGACACCTTCGGGCGGCTGATGAGCGAGGCCAGCGATAGCCGCCGTAAGCGCAGCCTTGAAGCCATCAACGAAGCCTGCCGGCTGCTGCATGAGCGGCACTCCTCGGACTTCTCCTACAAGACCATCATCACTCTTGGTAATGACCGTGGGCTTCCAGTCCCCGGCGAAAAGTCCATCGTCAATAAGACCGGCGAGCATTACCGGGAGCTGATCCAGTCTTGGAAACTCGCGTCGCTGCCCATGGCCAGTAAGGCAAAAGCTGATCCGAATGATTGGATCGAACACATCCAAGACCCGGTTCTGCGCATGAGCGTGAGCCTGCTCGCCAAAGAGTTGCGGGCGCTCAAGGCCAAGGCGTCGCGCAAGGCTGCGCACAGTGGCGCACCGATCATCCTGGGAAACGTGGCGGGGCAAGCCGTTTCCACTCGGCCGCTCTTGAATGATGCTGAGTTGGGAGCGTTGAAAGCTGCGATTGATCCGGCCTCGCTTGGCCTGGTCGGGCTGTCGATTGGCAGCAGGGGCGAATTGGTGGATGTGAAAGGGCGGACGATCCACAAACCTGGCTTCCGCGACGCCATTGAAAAGGTTCTGGCTGTGGAGGTGAAGTGAAAACCGCCATTTAGGGTAGATTCACGGTTTTGTACGTATTCAAAGGAGCAATAGCGTGAACACGGAAAATCATTCCCAGACGGCCGCCTTTCTCTGGCCGATTGCCGACCTGCTGCGGCGCATAGAGTGTGTGCTGGAGACGATCAAGGGAGCGGTGATCCGTGAGTCCTATGCGCAGGAAGGCCAGCCTGATCTGGTGGCGTCCCAGTTGTACCTTGTAGAACCGTCATCATTTAGCATTTCACCTTTCACTGATCATATGCCACTGATGTTCGGGATACTAAAGAACGGAATTTTCCAGCCAAACCAATAACGAAGAAACAGCACCTAATAAAATCACAGATGCAACACCGAGCCATCTCCCTATAGTGGCTCTGCTGTGCCCAAATATTGCGTAGTCGTGCATTTGTTTGCTCCTATGTATTCAGTAATCAATGTACGACCACAGAAGCCATCCCATCCAGCCGTTCTTTCGTCTTTTCCCACTCAGGCATAACCTGTCCCATCAGCCGGTAAAACCGCTCGCTGTGGTTATGCTCGGCGATGTGACAGAGCTCGTGCAGAATGACGTAATCAATGCATTCGCGTGGCGCCTTGACCAGATGTGGGTTCAGGGTTATTTGGCCTTTGGGTGAGCAGCTTCCCCATTGGGTCTTCATGCTCAGAATCCGCAAGGGTGGATTATCTGCTACCCACAATGCCTGCTCCAGAACGGCGTCCAGCCGCCTGGAAAATACCTCCTTCGCCCGCGCTTTGTACCATCGGGATAGTTGCTCTCTTGTACCCGGTCAGCGTCTTTGTTGCGTACGGTGACTTCCAGCTTCCCACGAAGCAGTTTGACGCCTTGCCCCTGGTCGGGAGTTTCATTGACCTTCAGCAGGTACTGTTTGCCCAGGTAGTAGTGAGTTTCGCCACTGATGTATTGCCGTGGCCTGACATGCTCAAGCTGTTTGCGAAACTCGCGCAGTTGCTGGTAAATCCAGCGTCCGCGTTTTTTTACGGCGGATAGTACGTCCTCGTTGCTCGCATCTTCCGGTGCTGACACCACGATACGGCAATCGGGGTGAACCTTGATCAATATGCTGGCTGTTGCCAATGGGCGCTTGACGCGCTCGAAGGCCAGTTGCTCGTCCCCATAGCGAAAACTCATGGGCAGACTTTTGGGTTTAATCGGCAGGTTCATGTTTACTGCACACCGTTCAGGCCGACACGGGTGATCTGCACCACCATTTCCACAATTTTCTTCGCCTGGTCCATGCCGCCGCCAATGACTTTGCACTCCTGAAACATCCGGGGCAGAAGCTTTTTGCGGATATCAGCTTCGATGTTCTGCGGATTGATCGAGTTCTCGGAAACGGCAATTTCGACTACCTGATCGATTTCAAATGCCAGTTTGACCCACTTGTCCTGAACCTGCTGATCCATCACGGCGAGGGCTTCTGGCAGTACCGTTTTAAAAACACCGAAGTAGGCCTGGGCATGACGGTTGCCGCTGAACGCATCGGGAATCCCGTCCACGCGGCGCTCACGCACCTGTTCTTCAAACTCATGGAACAACAGGTACTGCTTGAGCGGATGGTCGAAGAGTTTTTCTGCCTCTTCAATCGCTTGTCGAAGGAGCTTGGAGAAGGATTCCTGCGCAAAGGGATCATCTCGCAATTCCTGCTCGATCATCTTGGTGACGCGGGTCTTGATGATATCTGTTTCGTTGCGCGTCTTGTCTTCGCTCCAGTCCTCTGGTTGCTGTGACTGCCCCATCTTGCCGACTTCATAGACGCCTTGCGGATCTTTCACGCCAACGCCGACCACGTGCTTATCGAGGAGCTTTTTCACCTGATCGGCATACTCGTCGTAGTCGATCCTTTCTCCGGCATCCTGCTGCACCAGTTGGCGCAGGCTGGATAGTTGCTTGACCGTCTCCTTGTAGTGGCGACGGTCGGCATCGGTGAAGCTTTTATCATCAAAGAAAGTAGCAGACTGCAAGGCCACCTTCAGGCAGCTGGCAAAGGCCGTCAGGGCCTCATAGAAGTCCTCGCGCACCTTCTGGTGCCCATCCACCAGCTCACCATCTCTTTCCTCAATACGGGGCACCAGAACCTGCCGTAGCTGCTCGATGTCGCTCTTGTTCCTGACGCCATCGAAAATGGCCCATAGCTGCTTATACAGTTGCGGCAGCCGTTTGTACTCAGTGCTCATCTCGTTATAGAGACCGGCAATGTCATTGATGTCATAGCCGCCCTGAGTCCGTGAGGCCAAGTCTTGGTACTTCTGGATGGTGGTATCCAGCTCGGCCAGAATGCCCCGGTAGTCGATCAGCAGACCAAACTTCTTCTGCGGGTGCAGGCGATTGACCCGGGCAATGGCCTGAATCAGGTTGTGCTCCTTGAGGGGTTTATCGATGTACAGCACTGCGTTTTTCGGCTCATCGAAGCCGGTCAGCAGCTTGTCCACCACGATCAGCACTTTCAGAGGGTCCTGTGCATCGGCAAAGCGCTCAATCAGATGCTTGGTGTAACTTTGCTCATCCTGGCTGCCTACCGTTGCCTTCCACCATTGAGTGACCTCTGGGCTAGCGCTCTCATCCACAGCGGTATTGCCTTCACGCGTATCGGGAGAGCTCATTACTACAGCCGCCTCAAATAGCCCTGCCTCGTCCAGGTACTTCTTGTACTTGATGGCTGAGGCTTTGCTGTCGCAGGCTAGTTGCCCCTTCAGGCCATCGTCGATGTTCTTCACAAAGTGATTGGCGATATCCAGCGCAATCAACCTAATGCGATCATCTACGCCGTACAGCTCACCTTTCCTTGCAAACTTGCGTTTGAGATCGGTCTTTTGCTCGTCAGATAGCCCTTCGGTAATTCGCTCGAACCAGCTATCGATTGCGCGCTCATTCACTTCCAGATCGGGGACACGCTCCTCATACAGCAGCGGCGTTACCGCACGGTCTTCCACGGCGCGCTGCATGGTGTAGGCATGCACGATGGGGCCGAATTTGTTGGTGGTTTTATCGTCCTTCAATAGCGGGGTGCCGGTGAAGGCGACGAATGAGGCGTTCGGCAGTGCCTGGCGCATGCGGATATGGTTCTCACCGCCCTGACTGCGGTGGCCTTCATCGATCAGTACGATGATGTCGGTACTGCTGTTCTGACATTCCGGCAGCTTGGTAGCCGAGTTGAATTTCTGGATCAGCGAGAAAACGATCCGCTCCGAGCCTTTGCCAATCTGTTCCGCCAGGCGTTTGCCTGAGGTTGCCATAGCGGCTTCGCGGTCTTTCTTGTCTGCTAGCTCACCGCCAGAAGCAAAGGTTTTGCTCAGCTGGTTTTCCAGATCTACCCGATCGGTAACCACAACAATGCGGCACTGCTTGAGACTGTCATGCAGGATCAGCGCCTTGCTGAGAAAGACCATGGTGAAAGACTTGCCGGAGCCTGTGGTGTGCCAGATCACACCGCCCTCACGCCCGCCATCCGGGCGACGGGTATTGATGCGTTCGATCAACCGCTTGATGCCAAACACCTGCTGATAGCGGGCAACAATCTTGCCGGCCTTCTTGTCGTAGAGTGTGAAAAACCGAATCATTTCAAGCAGGCGGGCAGGACTCAGCAGGCTGATCAGCAGCCTGTCCTGGCCGGTAACCGCCAGATGCCCGGCCGCGATAAGGCTGTCATACCAGCGCCGATCAGCGGCTGGGCGGTAGTCGAACAGGCCAGCCAGATCGGAATCACTCAGCGAGCGGTTCTTGATCGCATACATATCGGCGTCGGAAATATCCTCCTCACGCCAGGTCGCCCAAAACTTGGCCGGGGTGCCGCAGGTGCCGTAGCGCCCGTCCGTTCCGTTCACAGACAGTAGCAGCTGACTGTAGGCGAAAAGTAGAGGGATTTCGTCGTGGCGCTGGTTGCGCAGGCTTTGCGAGATACCTTCGTCGATGGTCGGGCCTTTCTTGGCATTTCCATCCGGGCGTTTGGCTTCAATGACGACCAAGGGAATGCCGTTCACAAAGCACACGATATCCGGGCGGCGACTTTCCACACCGCCGGAGCGTGCCACAGTGAATTCTTCGGTAAACACAAAGCTGTTGTTGGCCGGGTTGTGCCAGTCAATCAGTGCAATGGTCGGGTTGGCCTTTTTTCCATCCACAAACTCGGTAACGGAAATGCCGTAAAGCATGTGGTTGTACAGGCGCTCATTGGCAGCCTGTAGCCCTTCGTTAAGCGGTGGGCTGCATACCTCGGCTATCAGGTTGTCGATGGCCTTGTCCGACAGGGAGCAGGTCTTACCCGCCACGCTATAGGTGCGTTTTTGCAGGGCCTGACGCAGCAAGCCGCGTAGCACCACACCGTCGGTTTTACCGTCGCGGGCTGCCAGTGCCTGCTCTGGCGACAGGAATGTCCACCCCAGGTTGGTCAGTAACGTCAGCGCCGGTAGCTTGGCGCTGTATTCTTCCTGAAATTTTGGGGTGTTGTAGTTCACATTAAATCCCTTTTGTCAGCAAGCTCAACCCAGCCGCGCAGGCCAGATGCGTTCACATATTGCCTGATACAGCGCCTGCCGTGCTTCAATATCCTGCTTTTTGAACTGCGGGTGGGCGCTAAAAGGCAGGTTGTGATGGCGGGTGAGTGCCTGGAAATTCGGGTTGTTCTCATAGGCCAGTGGGCTGAGAGACTTCACCAGCAGGTTTTCTTTGATGTAGTGCGGTTGTTTCTCGGCATAGGGCAAATCGCCGTAGGACTGGTTGGTGCCACGTGGCAGCAATACCAGGTCACCCAAGCGGTTACGGTAGTTCTGGAACTCGTGTTCCTGCTCAAACTCGTCCTTGTGCCGGGAAAACTTGTCGGCCCAGATGTGTTCAACCTCGAAGGGTTTACCACTGCCGGGCTGGTAGTAGGTAACAAAATTGGTGCTCATGCCCGCCTGCTGCTCGCACCAGGCCGTCATGCGGGCCAGCAGAAACTTCACAAAACGCTTGTTCTGGCCATGCATGCGGAACTTGTCCATGCCCTCAAAGGACTCTTTCATGTCCGCCAGTTTTTGCGTCAGCAAGGTATGCAATGCTGGTAAATCCAGTCCGCGCAGCTCTTTGACCAGGCTGTACATGGTGTAGCGGATAGAGCTGGCAGAAAAGTTGCGGAAATTGACGGAGCGGCGCACCACAAAGGTTTCGATGTAGGAGGCCACAGTGCTGATCTTGGCGGCCACGGTGCTGTCGTCATCATCGGTATTCAGAGCAGCCAGCAACAGCGGATAGCTAAGCGTCGGTGCAATGCCCCAGTGGTTGATGTAATACACCGGCTCCAGCCCAGGGGTTAAGGTGCGCTCGGCATCAAGAATGCGCAGGTAGGCTTTCAGGTAAAAACGTAAATCCTGCTGTACAAAGCGCTCGAAGCTATTGCCATCAGTGGCGTCCAGCCTGACCTTATCCAGGTTGTCGCGTACCCAGCTGTGAAAGCGCGTGCCGATCTTTTCAAAGTCCTCGTTTTTGGAGCCGGCCTTGCCGGGGCGGATACTGTCGGCATAACGGGCGCGCAACCAGGATTGAAAAAATCGCTGGTCTTCATCTTTATCGTAAGCCTTCAGCTGCAACATACTTTGCTTCCACAGCTCATTGGCCTGGTGCCGTTGGGGCGCATTATCGAAGCGCGACAACACATAGCCCTTCAGCATTTCCGAAGGGGTCAGGTTCAGGCCGCGGTCGTTCATGGTTTCAAAAATGGTGTAAGCGTTCTCGTCCGAGTAGGCGACGATTTCCACCATAATCACGTTGTACTTCAGCCAGTCGATAAAAAACGGAAAGGCATCGGCTTTCAGTTCTTCCGGGAAGGCCCGCACAATATCCTGATAGCGCTCAGCCATATTGCGGGTGGATTCTGTCGCCATGTCATCGGGCTGGTAATCGCCTGTATTAAACAGGCTTTCCAGACAAGGAATGCGCTCTTCGACGGTGATATTGAATGACTTGCTGCCGCGCAATTCGGAAAAAATCATCGGCTCGATTTTTTCGTTGTAGCCGAGCTCTTTCTGCAAGTTATGCAGGTAGATCAGAAACAGCGTCAGCGAGGTCAGGCGCTGCTGGCCGTCGATAATGCTGCGCTTGCCGTCCTTGCTGCTGACCACAAAGGGGCCAAGGTAATAGTTGTTGTACTGCTCACCCTGTTCGCGTTTATCGCCGGGGCTGTATTCCGCCAGAAAGGCCGAGGTTAAGTCCGTTACCAGCTCTTCGATGTGCTTTTCACCCCAGCTGTATTCGCGCTGGAAATAATCGACCGTGTATTTCTGCTGATTCAGCACATCGAACAGATTGCGGTGGCGGGCCTCAATTTTGTTTTCCAGCTTGCTCATGGCAACCTCCTTGTTCAGTTCAGAGTGACGCGGCGCTTACCCGTTAGTAGCTGCTGCATCAGGGCTTTTTTCTCTTGCTTTAACGCATCCAGTTTTTGTTGTAGGGCAGTGATTTCCTGATCGGCGGTGGACAGTACAGCCGCGATTTTTTGTTGTTCTTCTTTGCCGGGAAAAGGAATAACAAGGCGTGAATAGATCGAAATCCAGTGCCGCTGGTGACCTCCAACAGCGAAATCCAGTAACTGCATCGCCTCATATGCATATTTTATCGAGACACCTTTTTTGGCGGTCAGAATCTTCATAGCACTAGATTTTGCTTTAAAAGGGAAATCCACGAATTTACTGGCAGTAGTAAAATCATCGAAAATTATGGCAGGCAGTTTTTCCGAAAATATGCCCGATTCTTCATCTGTATATCCGAGAATGAACGTCTTACCAGCCGTAAGAACAGGTGTTGAAAAATCATCACTGTATTCAGTGCTCTCAACCAAATAGGGAGTCGGCTGTTGATAATCCAGCAAATCTCCTAACTCGACCCGTTTCCACTCCCCACTAAACCGAACCCCATTATTATCCAGCAGACGTTTATTGCCTGTGAGCAGTTGTTGCATCAGGGCTTTTTTCTGCTGCTGGCTGTTGGCGAGCAGTTGTTCGGTGGTGGTGATAGCCTTATCCCAGGTGGAGAGGATTTGGGCGATTTTCTTTTGTTCGGGGAGTGGGGGAAGCCCAACCTTAACAGCGTGGAGATCATTACGATTAACTCCAGGAACGCCTGTCTTATCACTGAATTTATTAAAATCAAAATTACTCAGAAGGTAATAGATAAACTTCTCATGATTTTCATGAAAATCTTTAACCCATAGAGAAGTATTAAGAGGCCAGTAATCTTCTTCCAAGTAGAAAACATCACCTATAGAGCCGTATCGTCCGGTAACAACGCCAGGCGCTTTAGACTTAGCTTCATTGTGATAGCCAGTAACACCACCAGAAGACACTATAGGGACACATCCATCTTCCCTTTGGCTACTAGGTAGATCAAATCCACGCTGTAATTCGGCAACCGAACCAAGTCTGATTTTTACCCATCCCTTAGGCACCATATCCCAGCTCCTCCAGATACTTGGCCATCTCGGTTTCCAGCTCGGTCAGTTGCGCTTTCAGCTGCTCACGCTCGGCACGCACCGCCATCAGGTCGATTTCTTCCTCTTCTTCAAAGGTATCGACATAGCGCGGGATGTTCAGGTTGTAGTCGTTCTCTTTGATTTCATCGAGGCTGGCGACGTAGGCGTATTTATCAACGCTGGCTCTAGCTTTGTAGGTGTCGAGAATTTTCTGGATGCTGGCTTCATCCAGCAGGTTCTGGTTTTTGCCTGCCTTGAAATCGCGGCTGGCGTCGATAAACATCACGCTGTCGTCGCTCTTTTCTTTCTTAAAAATCAGAATCGCCGCCGGAATGCCCGTGCCGTAAAAGAGTTTTTCCGGCAGGCCAATCACGGCATCGAGCAGGTTTTCGTCAATCAGTTTCTGGCGAATTTTGCCTTCGCTTGAACCTCGGAACAGTACGCCGTGTGGAACTACTACACCCATTCTGCCGCTTTTGGGTTTGAGGGTTTCAATCATGTGCAGGATGAAGGCGTAATCACCTTTGGTTTTGGGTGGTACACCACGGCGGAAGCGGCTGAACTTGTCATGTTCGGCTTCGTCGTGGCCCCATTTATCGAGGCTGAACGGCGGGTTGGCGGTAACAATGTCGAACAGCATCAGGTCGCCGTTTTTATCCAGCAACTTGGGGTTACGGATGGTGTCGCCCCATTCAATTTTGTGGTTGTCTTCGCCGTGCAGAAACATGTTCATTTTGGCCAGCGACCAGGTGGAGCCAATCGCCTCCTGACCATACAGGGCGTAGTTCTTGCTGTTGTGATGGGTGCGCACCTTGCTGCCGCATTTCATCAGCAGTGAGGCGGAACCACAGGCCGGATCGCAGATGCTGTCGCCTGGTTGCGGGTCAAGCAGCTCGGCAATCAGTTCGGACACTTCAGGCGGGGTATAGAACTCTCCGGCCTTCTGGCCACCACTGGCGGCGAAGTTCTTGATCAGGTATTCGTAGGCGTTGCCGATCACGTCCAGCGTGCCGACGCGGCTGGGCTTGAGATTCAGTTCAGGTTTGGCAAAGTCTTCCAGCAGGTGACGCAGAATGGTGTTCTTCTGCTTTTCTTCACCCAGCTTGTCGGTGTTGAAGGAGATGTCCTGGAACACGCTTTTACCGGCGTCCTTGAGTTTGGTGCCGTTGGCTTCCTCGATAGCGTGCAGGGCCTGGTCGATACGCTCGCCGTTACCGGGCTCGTGGCGCCGCTCATACAGCGCGTTGAAAGAAGCGCCCTTTGGTAGCACAAAGCGCTCGTTCTTCATCATTTCATCAAGCAGCTCCGGCTCGTCCCCGTACTGGGCCTTGTAACCGTCGTAGTGGTCCTGCCATACATCCGAGATGTATTTGAGGAACAGCATGGTCAGGATGAAATCCTTGTAGGTGTCTGCGCTGATGGTGCCGCGAAATGTGTCGCAGGCGGCCCATAGGGCTTTGTTGATGCTGTCCTGATTGATCTTGTCGCTCATGAGCTTTTCTCCATAAGTAGTTGCTGAAACATGCCCTGTAGCATGGTTTCACGGTTGTTTAGCAAGGCTTGTGTCAGCTGCTGTTCCTTTTCCCATAGCTCATTCAAGTGCACGATTTTCTGTTGAATGATCATATCCGGCACTGTCAGTTCTAGTGATTTGGCCGTTTTGGTATTGAGCATCACCAAGCTTGTGCCTTGACTGCCAGCTCCTTGGGATAGCATGTGCTGCATCTCGGGGCGATTGAGTGACCAGCAAATAAACTCTGGCAGTATGCCTGGCTTGGGTGTGATAACCAGAAACTGGCTGGTGACCACCACGGGTAGTTCTGACTGAGGATCCTGCATTAGGCAGGAGGCACGAAAGTAGCCGCCTTTGGCGCCCCGGGACGGTAATAGCACCGCTCCGGGGTTTACGAAAGCCTTATCTTTTCCCTGCCAATTAATCTGGGGTAGCTGATGGGCTCGCAGCTCAGTCGTATAGGTCGCCTCCAGTGCTCCACGCACGTCCTTTATCTGAGCTACGTGAGCATTGCCACCGGTTGAAAGCTCCTCGAGTTTCTCTCGGAATGTAAATCCGGTGCGGACCTCGGCTATGTCGCCGAGGGCTTGCAAGCTACTGGCTTTACGCACGGGATGCCTCCTTGGAGTTTGTGGCGCTAAGCCTGCACCCATCAATTCGTCCGGTCTGCAGACTTTCCAGAAACTCGACTTCGTTCCACCCGGCTTTCAGGGCAGTTTCCTTGAACCAGTCCTTTACCGTGCAGGTCAATCTTTGCTGATTCTTGGATTCCTGCTTGTTGTATAGAGCCAGGATGCGTTCAGCCGTGCAAAAGAAAGCTTTAGCCTCAGTTTTATGCTCAGTAGGCTCTGGAAAAGCAAGATGCTCTTTCTTTGCGCGTAACGGCGCTCGGGGTTCAGGGTCTTTGCTTTGTGCTCTAATCTCAATCAGTCGCGTGGCTTGGATTAAGATAACCCCGTTGATGTTTTTGCTGGCTTGTGGTGCTTCATTTGTTTGGTATGCTTGAATCATTCAATGCCTCCATTGGTTTGTCTCAGAGTTGGTTTTGAATACGGCGACAGGCTGCCACCTGTCGCCGACCTATTTTTTCACCAAAAAAATACAGTTAGAGCCTAACGATTTCCGTGGTGCGAGCATAATGCTCGCCACCAGGCTTGGCGTCAACAAAATAATGCAGTTAGCAATCTACTGCATTTCTATCTCGGGGTTATCTGTGTTGCGCAGTGCTGCCGCAGTTCGAGGGGATGGGGAGATATTTAAGGGCTTGGTTCTGAGGTTCGGGCCACTAGAGTTCGAGCCACTAGGGCTGGAGCTATTAGGTGTTAAGTTCTGCGATCGGTGGCAATAGCAACGCTGGCTCGCAGTCTAGCGAGGAAGCGATCCGGTAAAGCTTCTCTACCGTTATGCTCACTTCTCCGCGCTCAATGCGACCCATATAGCTACGGTCGATGTTGCAAATAAGCGCAAGCGTATCCTGAGAAATCTGTCTAGCCTTTCTCTGCGTCCGGATCCGTGCTCCCAGCGCTTTTGCCAGTTGCTCCATAGCTGCCTCAATGCAATTTGAGGGATGACTATCGGTTGTTTGCGGACGCATAGGCCACGGACTATAATCCGCATTCCTTTTTTGCCGTTGGTTCCCAGCATGAGTTCTGTTTCGTTCATCCTCGATAAACGGCTTTACGAGCTACTCCAAGAAAGCGGTCGCACGCAATTCACCACTCGTGATTTGAGAGATGCTTATGCCGCGAGGCTGGAAGAGGGGTGCTATAAGCTCAGTGATGTGCGCCTTTTTGTGTATGAGCAGATCAGGCGGATGATTCGCGTCGGCTGGCTCGTGCCGGACGAGCAGCAGCGAAAGCGAGGCCAGATCTATCATTTGCAACCATGTCCGAAGCATTTAAAGCTTGAGTTGGTTGACCGGGCCTTTGAACGAAGCGAGAAAGCATCATCCAAGACTGGGTCGGCCCAGTTGGACAACGTAGCCATCGCGGGGGCGACGTCCCTGCAAGGTACCGAGCAACATGTCAGGGCCTTGCTAAAGGAGGTACGGCTGGACTTTCTCGCGGCGATGGGGGAAGCGGAGCGTTATAAGCAACTGCTGGATGAGATGCCTCAATTGAGGGGCAGCGTTGAAGAGGACTATCTTGAGGCGCGTGACCGTGGCTCAAGGCTCTTAGGTCATCTCCGTGCTGTGGAAAAGACACTCAAAGCGCTTGAAGCCTCACAATGACGTATTCATTACGCAGATGGCAAACCCGCTGCATTGAAAAAGCACTAAAACAATTCACTTCTTCTCGGCATTTTTTCTGCCACGCCACGCCCGGCGCAGGCAAGACTCGCATGGCGGCAGAGCTAGCCCGATGCCTGTTGGAGCAAAACAAAATTGATCTGGTACTCTGCTTTGCCCCATCGTGCCAGGTTGTTGAAGGCTTTCGCTCTACCTTTGCCCAGGTATTAGGCAAGCGGCTAGATGGCCACCTAGGTGCTGTAGGTGCTGCGCACACATACCAAGCTATGGATTATCTGGATGAGTCGTTCTGGCGGCTCCTGCATGATTATCGAGTCTTCGCAGTATTCGATGAAATCCACCACTGTGCAGGCAATGACCCTCTGCTCAGCAATGCTTGGGGGCAGCAGATTCTTCAGAGGGTTCAGGATCAAGCCGCTTTCACCCTCGCGCTCTCAGGTACGCCATGGCGTTCTGATGACCGAGCAATAGCTCTGGCCCGTTACTCCTCGCCAGAAGGGAAGCTGATTTGCGACTATCGCTATGGCTTGAGTGAAGCCATCGCTGAGGGCGTGTGTCGATCGCCTCGTATTGTTCTCTTGGACAATCAAAAAGTCACTGTTGTAGAGGAGCCTGTGATTGGGCCTGCTGCCAGGCTATTTCCTAGTATTGCCGCGCTGCTTACGGAGTCCCCGGTTACTTACGAGAGCCTTCTGCGTCATGATGAGGTAGTCGATCAGCTACTCAGGCTCGGGCGTGCAAAGCTGAGCGAGGTCCGGCGATCTAAGCCAGATGCTGCTGGGCTGGTGGTGTGCACCGATATAGAGCACGCCCAGCGCACAGCAAATGCTTTGACAGCTCAGGGTGATAGCTGTCTGGTCGTTACCAATAAAACGCCGGACGCTCAGCAGGTGATCAGTTCTTTCAGGCATAGCGATTGTCGCTGGATCATAGCGGTGGGGATGATTAGCGAAGGGACAGACATCCCGCGTCTGCAGGTGTGTTGCTATTTGAGCCGAGTCCGCACAGAGCTTTATTTTCGTCAGGTGTTGGGAAGGGTGCTGCGTAGAACGTCGGACATTGATGAGCAAGCTTGGCTGTTCATTCTGGCGGAGCCGACTCTGAAGGGCTTTGCCGAGCGAATAGCTGAGGATCTACCGGAGGATCTAGCGGTTCTCAGCAAGCTTGAGTTGACAGCCGTTTCTTCCGAGTCCTACCTGCCAGATGCCGATGTCGGCGATCTTGCAATAATCGGCCAAGGTGACCAAGAACTTGAAGCCCCGAGCTGCGGGCATGATGGTGAAATTGTCCCGGCTCTGGACGGCCCACGCTACCAAGTCCGTTTTTCTCCGCACTATCGGGAGCTGTTGTTGGCTTGTTTCTGACGTGGAGAGTCAACTTCAAGTATCTACAATGCAGGTGCTCTTAGTTCTTTCCTAATCTTGCACCACCGGCCCTATGAGGTTTCTCTCGCAAGGCCGCGTCAGACAGGGCCGCCCCACTCAATGGCCCGAAGCACCCTATAAGCTTGGCGACCTCCAAGCTCGGTTCTGCAGAGAAAAAAAGGTGATTCACCGCCCAAGCTAACATTAGGGGTGACAATCCAGCCCTCGGCGGCCGAGTGAGCCTCGAAAACATTTTCTGCGAGCAAAGCAAGCTGGGCCAGTCGGTCGAATCGCTCAGAGGCTGACGGGTCGAGCAGCGTCGCCTTCTTCAAGCGTTGGCGAAGCGTTCTAACAGACATGTCTGCAAAGCCAGCAATGGCTGACTCATTTAGATCAAAAGCCGTTTTGGTGGCTAACATCCAAGTCATCGCAAATCCTGATCGAATTCTGCTGATCCGTTCGCGCTCGGTCATCAGGGAAAGCTTATTTGCCAGAGTCCAGAAGCTTTGGACGTCTGCCCTAGAGCTTATAGGCTGGTCATCCATCCCTAATTTCACTTCAAGGGAAAAATGAATTGGGTGAGCCGGTAGAGCTTATTCAGCATGTTTCCCAAATCAGTATTCTTCTCGTTGCGATTAAACGAGTGATCATTGTACAGCCTATAAGACCTGTTGGCTTTGCAAGCTGAGAAGAGCTTGAGCTGCAAAAAACATTACAATGCAGGTACGGCGACGTCTTTTTCGTTGCGGCTATGCCTTCACTGCAAAGTCGCGTGTGTTGGCGTCGTTGGATGGCATGGTGAAGTGTGAGCCTCGCTTGGTGCCATAGACCACAGATGACCGCAACTGGCAGGATCCTGCCAGTTGCG
>Ga0194137_10001138_pt1 | contig 16564 bp, 17 predicted proteins | sample TARM_MetaG_T3_14_FD_134025 | JGI IMG/M metagenome (GOLD analysis project Ga0194137, IMG submission 134025) | Freshwater microbial communities from Pennsylvania, USA, analyzing microbe dynamics in response to fracking - TARM_MetaG_T3_14 (version 2) | ecosystem: Environmental > Aquatic >... | reverse complement strand
CTATGATTACCTCATCGAAATGAATGCAAGGGTTATTCTTAAAGGCATTCCAGACCCTGAAGTGGAATTTGACGGATACAAAGACACCTTTGAAAAATCTTTAGCCCACGAAAAAACTGTAACAAAAAGAATCTATAACCTCATGGATATTGCCATAGAAGAAAAGGAGCATGCCACCATCAGCTTCCTCAAATGGTATGTGGACGAGCAGGTTGAAGAAGAAAGCAACTTCAATGCAATCCTCGGTAAACTGAAAAGAGCAGAGCTTAATCCCGCTGCCCTTTATATGCTCGATGACGAACTTCTCGCAAGAGTCTATGTCCCTATTGCCGCAGAATAGAATAGTACTAATCAGGAAAAGCGTAGAAGCCACATCAGCTTCTACGCTTTTCTTTTCCGCCTATGAGTTCAAAAAGCACCGATGACCCAAGAATCAGAAGTGCACCGAGGATCATATTGAAATATACCTTCTCCCCTAGAAAAAGTGCGGAGAAGATAATGGCTGACATGGGGTCTATGTAGCTTATGAGTGCCACATGCTGTGAATCCAGTTTGTCCACTACAGAAAAATAGAGGAAGTAGGCAAGGCCTGTATGAAGGATGCCAAGTATGAGGACATAGAGAAGTGCTCCTTCAGGAATCACAAAATCGGAAAAATGTCTGGTTGCCACCATATACAGCGTGAGTACGACAAGGGACAGGAAGAGTTCCATGAATGTTCTGTCCAGCTCGTTGATCCTCTTCATCCTTCTGTTGAAGATAATGACCAGTGCATAGAAGAATGCAGCCCCAAGGCCAAAGGCTATTCCAACCGAATACATGTTGCCATAGATACTGAAATCCTCCATCTGCAGGATCATCAGACCAAAGAAGGACAGAGAAATGGTCAGAATCCTTATGGCTGTAAGTCTGGTCTTCATAATAAAAAATGAGAGCAGAAGGAAGATGATGGGAGCCATATAGTAGGCAAGGGTTGCACTTGCAATCGTCGTTCTTTTATAAGCTTCAAAAAGAAGAATCCAGTTGATCCCAAGAAAAGTCCCTGCGCAGATGAGATTGATTCTGTTTTCGGAGATGCCCTTTCTGTCGATTTTCTTCCTCATGATGAGATAAATGACCGCCATGACTGCAGTTCCGATGAGACTTCTCATAAAAGCGATATGAAGTGAATGCATGGGAATTCTCCGGACGAAAAGTCCGACGCTACCGAATATAAGCATTGATGCAAGATAGATGACTTTACTGCTGGTTTTGCCCATAACTGCCTCCCCTCAAGGATGATGAGATGACCGGCCTGTTCCAAGATAAACCGGAAACCATCCTATGATAAGTATCTTCTATCCCGTAAGTTCTGTCTATGGTCTGTACAATTATTAACCCAAAATTTAATTATTGCACAGAAAATTCCGGTCATTTTCATTTTCATTTTCTTCTTTAAGTATGGCTTAGCGTATAGAGAGTAATCTATCTTTTCCTCGTTTCCATGACTTTCGCTTCCATATCGTAGATCTTCAGCGCTTCCTCACGGGTCAGATTGGAGAGTGTTTCCTTTCTGTACTGCATCCCCAGAATATCTCTTGTCATTTTCCTGTCCTTGGTGAGTTCTCTCCAGGATATTTTCTTTTTGCCCATATAGAGATCATAATCCACAATTCTTGTGCCGTCGTCCACATACTCCATCCCCAGAAGCACCTTTTTGATGTAGTGGGGTTCATAGAACGAGAAGAATCTGACGCTGTAGACATCAACTGCAAGAAGCATCTTCGGATAGTCCTTGGACCATGAGCTACCGAGAACTATTCCCATTTCAAGCTCCGTGAGGACATTGATGAGTCTCTCGAAGTGAAGCTTGAAGGCGCCGTACATGTCATAGATACGGATATCCATTTCGTACCAGACTTTATTGCCCAGTCCGCTGTTTAAGTATTTCAGGGCATTGGAGCGCAGTTCCTTGAATATGGTGAAATAATTTTCATTGATGAGGAGACACTTCTCCATATAGATATCGCCAAGGGTTACCTGGCGGTTCAGAGATTTATCCGTCAGCGCGATGATCACGCCCTGCTCAAGATTCGAGTTGATGAACTCCATGATGCTGCCCTCGATGCCGTGATAATCTTCCTGAAGCTCGTCAAAGACTCTTTCCATATCGCCCATGGTCCTCATGATGATGGTCCTTGATACAATCTTTGTCTTGTTGACAAAGGCACTCATACCGCTGTTTATGAGGTTTGAGAGGATGACTGAGGGTTCATCAGGAATCACCACAGCATACCTGTCATCACTGCTTCGAAGCACCTTGTGATCATCAGGCGTGATCAGCACGATGGTTTCACCCTCAGTTGCAAAACTGAAGGCATCCAGCAGGCTGAACATGCCCTGTTCGGGGCTTACTCCATAGAATTCCTGCAGTTTATCTTCCTCATGGGTTTCAATCAGAACAATACCCGGACCGGTCCTTAGTAATTCCACCATATTCTTCATTCTCCTCATTCTTATTTATTGTGCTATAGTCCGCGTTTTCTTCTTCGATACCTGTAGTCATCTGTACCCCACGGATACCTCAGTTCATGTACCTTTCCGGTGGAAAGATCGATGACGTTTATGCTGGAAACCCCATTGAGAAACCATCGGTTTCTCACTTTGTGGTTCTTCATGAGTGGATTGTGCCCGTAAAGATTGTAGTCCTTTGGCTCAGTGATGACATCCTCGTAGTAGTGGGAAAAATGAAAATCATAATCTCCGATCTTTACGATCTTTCCCGTCTCAGCAAGTACGCTGCGTTCCTTCAGTTTCTCCACTTCTCTGAATTTGTCATGATTGCCCATGGCGATATAGATGTCTTCTGCCGAAGAAAACTCCATGATGCGGATGATTTTTTTTGCTTCCCGTGCAAAGTCTTTCATGAGGTTCTCGTTGAATTCCAGCTTGATGTCATCAGAAAGATCCCCTGTATGTATGATCACCTTGGGCTTCAGTTTACGGATGAGCTTTCTCACCGCAGGAAAAACCTGCGAAGGTGTATCTGAAATATGGAGAAGAAGATCGCTTTTTCCCAGGATCTCTTCCGGTATATAGATTCTTCCAAAAATACTGTACACACCCTGCTTCACTTTTCTCATATCATTCTCCTTTGCTGTTTGTCTTTCAATCATATCATACTCAAAAGACAGAAAACAGAATCTTCCTTTTCCTAAACTGTGAAACACAGAACTCAGCGCCTGACTTCTAAATATAGGAAAAATGGACTGCACGCTGATACAGTCCATCTGAAGTCATTCCAATGTATTAGAGGGTAACGCCGTCTTCAAGCCAGCAGGAAATGCTTCCGGGCTCTGCGATAAATTCGCCGTACCCTTCATCATCGATTTTCACATTGTCCCTGCAGTTGCCTGTAAAATCAGCAAAAACCTTTCCTGCCTGATCTTCGCCCATGAACATCCTTATGGACTTCTTCTCCTTGATGGAGATGACTACGGCAAGTTTTCCCGGATGCTCCTCATTTCCATGTCTCAGCCATCCGATATAGTGGGGATCATTGAAATAGTCATCCTGCTTCCCATAGGCATGATTCTTTCTGATGAGAGAAAGAACGTCGATCATCTCTTTCATAGGCTCAATCATATATTCCCCGCCGATGCCGTAATAGTCTCCATAAAAGATACAGGGATATCCGTCTTTACGAAGAAGTATGCAGCCGTAGGCGATTTCCTTGAACCAGGGCTCGATAAACGAGTTCAGAGACTGTCCGGGCTCAGAATCATGATTGTCCACAAAGGTCACGCTCATGGGCGGATTCTCCTTTGTTATGGTCTGATCAAAGAGTTTTCTCAGGTCATAGTTGTCCCCGTTCTGCGAAGCACTGAAGAAATTGAAATGAAGTGCCACATCAAAAAGGTCCAGTCTGTATTTGGTTGTTTTCATGAACTGTTTCTTGTTCTTGATGCTGTGGTCCCAGTACTCACCGCGAAGATAGAAGTCCTCTCCGTGTTTTTCCAGAATATACTTTGAAAACTCCTCCCGAAAACTGCCGTCGATGTGTTTTACCGCATCAAACCTTATCCCGTCGAGTTTCAGCTCATTGATGAACCAGTCGATCCACCTTTTGAGCTCCTCTCTGACATCAGGATGGGCGTGGTCGATGTCGGCAAACATGAGATAGTCAAAATTGCCGTTGTCATGGGATACTCCCCAGTTCCAGCCTTTGTTCTCTCCAAGGATCCTGAAGATTCCTTATCTCCTGTGAGGGTATCATAATCCACTCCGGTGAAATGGTTGAAGTTCCAGTTGAAGTCGGAATACTTCCCCTTCCTTCCCGGGAAGTTGAACCCTGTCCATGCTTTTATCTTCTTTGGTTTTTCGATGTCTTTTGTCCTGTCGGAGGTATCCACCTTTACTGCCTTGAACTCTTCTTCATAGTCTGCTGCAGCCTTATGATTCAGGACCACATCCGCATAGACCTGCATGCCATGTTCATGAATGGCATCGATCAGCTGATGAAGTTCCTCTTTGGTGCCATACTTGGTCCTGACTGAACCTTTCTGATCAAATTCGCCCAGATCGTAGAGATCATAGATCCCGTAACCCGTATCATAAGTACTTGTCGCTTTGCACACAGGTGGCAGCCAGACTGCCGTTACACCGATGTCCCTAAGCTCAGGGAGCTTCTTGATCATATCCAGATAGTATTCCCCTTCGGAGGGAAGATACCATTCAAAAGCCTGAAACATTACACCATTTTTCATTATTTCTGCACCTCTTTCGTTCGATTGAAACCGGTTGTTTCAACATTGAAATTTCATGATATTATTATACACAATTTTTAGATTATTTCACTCTAAATGTTTGAGGCGCCTTTTTGTAGACTAACGTTACAGCCACCAGAGCATAGAGAATGGAGAAGATGATGATGAAAGGGAGAAAGTTCTCTGCCGGTGTTCTGATCTGAAGCGCCATATAGGACAGGAAGTAGACCAGTCCGTTTATGATACTGAAAAACGGATTCTTGACTTCCATGGATGAAGTATAGGGCTGGAATATATAGTACATAAAGATATAGTGAATGGAGAAGAAGAGTGACAGTGCGATGAGCATGAATATCACAGGCAAAATCTCCATATAGTTTCTGGCGCCGGATACAGTGGAAAGCAGAAGAAGCCCCACTATCACAGCTATGGTAGGAATCATGTTCCCGATGACTATCCGCTTCAGTCTCAGCGTGAACATCTCAAGAAGAGCCTTCGGCTGTCTGTAGAAACCGTAATTCAGCATAAAGAGATCGCAGTTGTAGAACATCGCTTTTGTCTCACGATTTGAATTGCACAGCATATACATGGCAAAAATAAAGACATGATACTCACCGGGCAGCTCTACTGCAGCTTCTAGAAGTATCGTCTGATTGAAAATAAGTCCGGCACCGATCAGGATCGAAAACAGTGCCGCAACAATGGCTGTTTTGACCAGGATCGGCTTTCTGAAGAACTTTTTGTGCCGGTCAAAGAAGATTGCACTGAGATAGGCAAACCCTTCTTTGCTTTCATACCGTGCTTTGTCGGTTTCTTCAAGGACAAAATCCTTGTCCTTCATTTTGACATCTGCAAAACGGGCTTCGGCCACGGCATTCTGAAGCTTGCTCATCTTTTCAAGGCTTGTGGCACGTCTTAGGGCTTCAGAGTATCGATCATATTTCATGATGTATCCTGCAGAAAGGACCGCAGCTGCCGCAAGAGCTGCAATAAATACAGGATGATACATGAACTTCTCAGGGGTTAATCCCGGCAGAAGGTAAAATGCGCCATAGGAGGTAAACATCAGTGTGAGGTAAATAATGATGAGCAGAATATTATGCTCCTCTAGGATAAATCCTTTCTTCTTAAAGAGATACAGATGGGCCGCTTCAGATATACAGGATACCAGCGTAGCCATTACCGATGTCAGGAGTATTCTTTCAAAAGACATGGACAGAAAAGCCCCAAGGAGAAGAAACGCTGCAGTTCTTCCAATGAACTTGAACCCTTCCTTCTTCAGAAGAAATGCATGGGAATATACCCTTGGATTCATTCTAAGTTCCTTCACCATGATGAACTTCTGATTGTTCAGTTCAAGAAGAGCGCTGCTCATCAGTCTAAGGATGAAATAAAACACGAAGATCAGGATGTAGGGATTCATCTGTCCGCCTACAGGACCGACTAGCCCTGGAAGGATGATGAAGATGAGCGGAATCATTATTGCCTTGATCGAGCTCCAGATCACCTGATAGATAAGCGCCACATATCCGAGGACGTTTTTGATCTTGAGGAAGGAATAGCTTGTGGATTTCAGGACATTTTTCAGAAAGAAGATTTTCTTCAGGAAGTACAGAAATCCGTTGATGAAGATCGAAGTCTCCACTTTCATGATGGTCAGGATACTGTTAATCATTGGTCCCCTCCTTAAGCCTCGTCATGATCTCTTCCTCAAAATTGGAATCGCTCAGCATATCATGGTCAAGAAGACTGAGTTTCCCTTCGTTCAGGATGACAATCTCGTCGCACAGATCTGTAGCCAGCTGCAGGATATGAGTGGAAAAGATGATGACATGGTCTTCTCTTATGCTTCTTAGAAGTCTCTTGATTTCCAGAGCTACAACCACATCAAGGGATGTGAGCGGCTCGTCAAGAAGAATAACAGGCGGCTTTGCTATGAGGAAAAGAAGCATCTGAACTTTGTTCTTCATTCCGTGGGAATAGCCTTTGATCAGCCTGTGCCTGTCTTCTCTGTCGATCTTGATGAGATCGAAATAATCGTCGATGGTTTTTCCAGGTAAAATCTTGTCCTTATTGATGTCCATAAAAAATCTGATGAATTCGTAGCCAGTCAGAAAATCGGGCAGTACTGGTGTGGAATAGACATAGGACAGATCTTCGCTTTCAAGGGATCTTGTCCCTTCAGTTGTGGCAAGACTCACATTTCCGCTGTCTTCTTTGATCTCATCCGCAAGGATGTTGAATAGTGTGGTCTTTCCTGCACCGTTTCTGCCAAGCAGAGCATAGATCTTTCCCTTTTCGAACTCGAATGTGATGTCTTTGAGGACTTCCTTATTGTCAAAGGACTTCTGAATGTTTTCCAGTTGTAATTTCATATGATGCACCTCTTTTATGTTGATTTATCTATATGGTATATTATACCACTTAATAAGTTAAAAATAAACTGTTAATTGCATTTATCTCGTTATTCTAATAACAATCAATTATAGCATAAAGATGTTACCGGGATTCCATATGCTATATGATTTCAATAAATACATAAACGGATTATGGCAGAAAGCTGAGATTTATCTACCTGTGAACACATATTTCCAATAAGTGTATACCCTGATAACACTTTGTAAACTCAACGTTTCTTCACATTTTATTTTAGGTTTATCAATATCTGTTTCCTATAATCAGTCCATGGACCAAAAATATTATTAATTCATAAGGAGTGATATCATGAATGATTTAACTGTCAGCATTGAGAGGAGTCTACCCGACATACTTGTGGGGATCATCTATCTCATTATAGCCATCGCAGTGGGGTATCTTGTGAAGATGCTCATCGTGAAAGGCGCAAAGGCTCTAAAGCTCAATGAAAAGCTTGGAGAAAACGCAAAGGATGCAAACAGCATCGCTGAGCTTCTTGGAAAGCTGGGATTCATACTGACTGTGCTTTTCTTCCTTCCAGGAATATTTGACCGTTTCGGTCTGACGAACATTTCGTCACCACTGACCGATATGGTAGGAACGTTCCTTGGCTACATTCCTAGACTGATTGGAGCCGCACTGCTTCTATTCCTTGGATTTGTCATCGCAAGGATCGTACAGCAGCTTGCCATGGGCTTCCTTCAGAGAGTGAAAGTGGACCGGCTGAAAGAGAAGATGGGCATGAGCAGCTCTTACGACAGAGACCAGCCATCACAGAACAGTGTCTCACTTGCTGATCTGGGCGGAAAGATTCTGTATGTCATCGTACTGATCCCATTCATCATTGCAGCACTTGAAGTACTGGACATCAGAGCCATTACGGATCCTGCAGTGGATATGCTCAGCAGAATAACCGACATCATACCTCAGCTGATCGCAGCCGGAATTCTGATCGTTATTGGTGTATTCATCGGTAAACTGGTCGGAGACCTGGTGGAGAACCTCATCGACGGATTCGGATTATCCGATAAGGTCGCTGACATCATGGATGAACCAAAAGCCTCCGGTTTTGATCTGGGTAACGTTATCGGAATGATCGTAAAGGTACTGATCATTTTATTCTTCACTGTTCAGGCCTTCGATCTCATCGGCCTTGAAATCTTCCAGACCATTGGCGCTGCGATCATCGCATACCTGCCAATGATCTTAAGCGCACTGCTTATCCTTCTGGGTGGTTATATCCTGGGATCAGTGGTCAAGAGATTTATTGTGAAGACCATACCTGATGCAAGATTTGCTGCCATCGTTGTGAAGTTTACCATCCTTGCCATAGCAGCTCTTATGGCGCTGTCACATCTTGGCATTGGTGCCCTCTTTGTGGAAACCCTCTTCATCGCAGTGATCGTAGCGGCAGCAGTAGCTTTCGCTCTGGCATTTGGTATCGGTGGAAGAGAATTTGCAAAGAGCATGCTGAGCAAGCTGGAACGCAACATGGAAGAGAATAAAGGAAGCCTTAAGGAAATTCAGAAAAAAGTAGAAGAAGAAGACAAACAGAAAGAAGCCGAGCAGAAAGCTCAGCTTGACGAAATCAGACAGTCAGGTTCACCAGATAAGGGTGAATACAGAGCACCATCCAGAAACAGAGGGCCGGTAATCACAGAAGTGCACAATGACCCTTATGTTAATCCGAATGCAGATCCTAATGTCAATCCGACGATCAGACCGGATGTCAATCCGAACTTCGGAAAAGACAACGAGGATATGTAGAAAAGAAGTAAGTTCCCCCTTTCTTCTTGAATAAAGTTATGACCGTCTATGATGAGATTCATCGTAGACGGTCATTTCCTTTTTATTCAAACCTTATGGGAAATCTGCCTTACTCGCCAACTGATGGAAAGATCTCCTTGTTGTCCAGAATATTTTCAAGGGATCCGTACTTTTCTGAAAGCTCAGTTTCAGAAAAGGTCATCGAAGTCTTGTACTCCTTATCTTCAAGCTGTCCGGTGGATGGCGTGCTTCTCACTTTGAAGGTGACTTCATCAGCATTATCGATGAGAGACAGAAGAATCAGAGCATTTTTCTCCATATTGAGATAGATCTCATTGGCAGGCTCTTCCTCCGGCATGATGATGTTTCCCGAGAGTTCTTCTTTAGGCTCGTAATATACGATCACGCCATAGGGCTCTTTCTCTGTCTTAAGACCCAGATAGTGCTGGACATACCCGCTTCCCGGAACAGGGAGCTCATTAACTATTGCTCCAACCTTTCCATGGTTGCCCACATAAGGCGTTTTAAGACTTTTCAGCTTTTCCATGGAGAAGCTCTGCTGGTCCACAAGTACATTCAGTCCGTAATCCGCTTCACCCCTGTCTCCATAATCCATAAGAATCTTATAGACATAATCTCCTGAAGATTCCTGTATATTCAGCACGATGGTATCTCCGTTTACGCTGTAGCTTGCATCCTGAACCTTTTCACTGCTTCCTTTTCTGTAGACTTCAAAAGAAGAAATGGTATGGGGCATCTCTCCCTCATTCTGAGCTACGCTCATGTAGATTTTCTGTCCCTTGCTCGCTTCCAGTGTACTTGTCTCATCGTATTCGAACATGGCCGGATGGTCTGAGTCTGCAAGCACGATTTTATCTCCGCTGCGCCATTCATAGGTCCCAAGAACGGCTTCTCTTCTGATGCTGTTGTTCATCAGAACGTTTAAGACTGGAGGCTTTGCCTCTTCTCCAGCGCGGTTGAAATAACTGTATAGCCCAAATCCCGCCAGTAAGAGAATTAAGGCTCCTATGAATATCTTCTGACTGCTTTTTCTACTGCCCATATACAATCTCCTTTATATGCATCTATCACTGCTTTCAGCATAGATAATCAAGCTTAAGATATCTATAGCGAATGCTTAATATTAGCTTAACCTGAAATGATGTTTTTCAGATGAAGTGATGATAAAAGGTGATGTTCTGCGCTTAGACGTTTCAGGTTCTTCACTATAGATTTTTGTAGTAATGATCGATGCCGTACCATGTCCCGAATTTGTATCCGACCTTCGGCAGATGACCGGAGAAAATATAGCCCATTTTTGTAAATGCTCTGCTGCTGCTTTCATTTCCGGATGAGATCACAGCGATGGCAATGACAGCTCCCTTTTCCTTCAGCTGCTTCTCCAGTTCATCCATGAGGATTCTTCCATATCCCTTCCCCTTTTCATCTTCATGGGCATAGACGGAAACTTCAACGGTATGCTCATAGGCTTTTCTCTCTCTGTAGCTGGAGCTGTAGGCATACCCCACAATCTTTCCTTCCATTTCAAGTACCAGATAGATATGCCTTCCCACAGAGGATCTTATCTTGTCTTCAATTTCTGCAGCCGATGGCGTTTCATAGGCAAATGATATGGCTGTTTTTTCCACATAGGGGGTGTAGATTTCTATAATTCTCTTTGCATCTTCTGCATGTGCGTGTCTGATCATACTGTTACCTCTTAAATGATTTTTATCTTATTATATCTCTCAGAAGCCCCATATTGATCACCCGGATCTCAGTTATTTCTGCTCCAGTACTCTTTAGAGAATCCCTTCAGTACCAAAAGAGTTTTCCATATGTTAAAATGTAACCATGAGCATCAATAACGTTCAAGGAAAGGTCGGTTGTCATGAATGAAAAGGAACTGTTAGAACAGGGCTATCGTAAATACTGGGGTACAGATCTTGATGTCTATTTCAAGCTTGATCTGTGCATTCACTCTGCAGTCTGTGTCAAAGGCAGCAGAAGAGTCTTCAATGTCAGGAAGAAACCCTGGATATTCCCCGACGGTGAACATCACAGAGAAAAACTCATGGAGGTCATTGAAGCATGCCCAAGCGGCGCGCTGAAATATATAACGAAAGACGAGGAGGAACTTAATATGCGACTGGAACAGGATGAAGACAGACTATACCTCATGAATGAAGAGGATATCGAGGCTGGAGAGATGATTTTTGAAACCTCAGGTGACGAGATCATCGTGATCAAGCACACTTATGTCCATGACGGCTTCAGCGGTCAGGGAGTCGGAAAGAAGCTGCTTAAGGCTATGGTAAAAAAAGCCCGCTCAGAAAACAAAAAGATCAGACCGGTCTGCGAATTTGCCAAAGGAGTCATGGAAAAAACAGATGAATATCAGGATGTACTGGAAAGCTAGGACTATGCAGTACATAAAGAGCCTGACAGATTCCGTAAAGGAAAATGTCAGGCTCTTTATTTTGATCAATAGCTTTCTCTCGATTCAGGGATATCTTACTCCGTTTTTTTCTTGAGCAGCCTGTATCTTGAATAGGTTTTATGCCCTCCGGAAAGATTGTATACTTTTTTGAATCCTCTGTTGATGAGGATATTCTGAACGGCATTTCCTGTCGTGCCCTTGTTGCAGTAGGTAATGATGACGGCATCCTTGTCCATTTCATCAAGCTTTTCTCTAAACTCGGAATGGGGAAGATTCATCGCCTCTTCCACATGTCCGGCTTCATACTGCTTTCTTACTCTCGCATCCACAACGACCACTTTTTCTCCTCTGCCTGTAAGTTCATCCAGATCATCACTTACCATCAGCGGACGGTTTCCGAAGATGGCATTTTCCTGAATCATTCCAGTGTACATCACAGGATCCTTGGTGGTGGAAAACGGTGGTGCATAGGCAAGATCAAGATGGAACAGGTCCTGCACTTTGGCACCGAAGGTGATGAGTGCGACGAATACATCGACTCTTTTATCTACGCCCTGCTCGCCTATGATCTGGACGCCTAGAAGCCTTCCGTCGGTTTTATCCACAACGGACTTGATGACCATTTCCTTTCCGCCCATATACTCGGGCCGGTCAGGTTTTATGTTGTGGCTGACAGATATATCATATCCTTCCTTCTTTGCTTCGATTTCGCTTAAGCCCGTCTGGGCAACAGTCAGATCGAAAACCTTGTAGATTCCTGTGCCTAGAACCCCTCTGAACTCCAGGTTGCCTCCTGAAGCATTGTTCCCGGCCATTCTTCCTGTTTTATTTGCAGTGGAGCCCAGAGGCCTGTATACGGGTTTACCCGTTACCACATGATACTGCTCGATGCAGTCTCCTGCAGCGTAGATATCTTTCTCTGAGGTCTCCATGAAGCGGTCTACTGTGATTGCGCCTGTTTCACCAAGCCTTATTCCCGCCTCAAGTGCCAGCTTCACATTGGGTCTGACACCAGTCGCTAGGATTACGAGGTCTGCATCAAGTCTTGTTCCATCAGAAAGAAGAACCTCTTCTTCCGTAATTTCCTGTGCGAGTGCTCCAGTGATGACCCTCACACCCTTTTCTTCCAGATGCTTTTCCACCATCACTGCCATATCAGCATCCAAAGTTGGTGATACCTGCGGAAGAAGCTCCACGACGGTGACCGCCATACCCATACCCTTGAGATTCTCAGCCAGCTCAAGACCGATAAATCCTGAACCGATAATCACTGCCTTCCTTGGTGACTTATTGATCATGAAGTGTTTGATCTGGTACATGTCATTTATGTTTCTTAAACTGAAGACATGACTGAGCTTATTCCCTTTAATGGGTGGAATGACAGAGCTTGCACCTGTGGCCATAATGAGCTTATCGTAATGATCGGTGAAAACCTCACCGCTCACAAGGTTTCTGATCTCCAGCTCTTTATTGTCTTTGTCGATCCTCAGCACCTCATGCTGTGTTCTGATGTCCACATTGTATTTGTTCCGGAAGAATTCGGGATTTCGAGGTGTGAGCTCTTCTCCATTCTCAACCACTCCACCGATGTAGTAAGGCATACCGCAACCTGAATAGGAAATATGTGTATCCCTCTCATAAATCACGATTTCAGCATCTTCATCATTCCTTCTTGCTTTAGCTGCAGCTGATGTTCCGGCTGCCACCGCTCCAATAACGAGTAATCTCATAAACTGACCCCCATTTCTTTTTTTCTTGTTTCTCATTCATGATACAACATTTATGTTAATTCTGCGTGAATTGAGTTCAAGTCGAATCTTATTCATTTCGCTATTGTTCACAACATAGCTGATGAAGATATCTACTCGGATCTGTTTTTCAATGACGCAGGTTATGGATCTTACCCGAGTGAAACAAAGAAACCTCCAGTATGACCAGAATCAGTCAACTGAAGGTTACATGTCTTGTGGCAGAGTATATACGATTATCCCACGCGCCGTAAAACCCCTTGCTTCAGCTATGGGGAGTGTCAAATCTTGAGGATCTGCTGAGCAAGATAAAAGTAGATCATAAGTGAGGTGGCATCCACAATGGTTGTGATCATCGGAGCAGCCATGATCGCTGGATCCGCTTTGATCAGTTTTGCGAAAAAGGGAAGAAGCGCGCCGATGATCTTTGCAACCATTACTGTGGCAAAGATGGCAAGTGACACCACAAGCACGATGAGCGGTTTCTCGGGATAGGTAAAGATCAGCCTCAGGTAGGTGATCAGCGCAAGGAACGAACCTGCCATAAGTGACACTTTGAATTCCTTGAATATCACTTTCGGCAGATCTGCTGTGCGGATCTCATTGAGCACCATACCTCTGATGACAAGAGTACTGCTCTGTGACCCCGAGTTACCTCCAGTATCCGTAAGCATGGGGATAAAAGTTACCAGCACGGGAATGACCAAAAAGGCATCTTCAAAGACCGTCAGCACATAACCTGTAAGAATTCCAGACAGCATGAGAACAGTCAGCCATCCCATCCTGTTTTTGGCAAGCTCCCATACTGATGTTTTCAGGTAAGGTTTATCCGAGGGTTTCGTACCTGCCATTCTTTCGAAGTCTTCTGTATCTTCTTCAAGGATGACATCGATGATGTCATCGACTGTTATGATGCCTAATAGCCTTTTTTCTGAATCAACTACGGGTATGGTCATGAAATCATATTTCCCGAAGAGATCCGCAACAGCCTCAACATCTTCATCCGTGGAGACACTGACGATATGAGTATCCATAAGATCTGAAATACTTGTTTCATCTTCTGAAAGAAGAAGTGTCCTGAGCGTCACAATACCTTCAAGCTTTCTGGTCGGATCAATGACGTAACAGCTGTACAGTGTTTCACTATCATGTCCCTTGCTTCTTAAATGAGCTATAGCTTCATAAACCGTCATATTTTTTTTGAGGCTGGTGTACTCTACGGTCATAATGCTGCCGGAGGTACCTTCTTTGTAATGGAGAAAGCGGTTGATCATTTCTCTGTAGGAAGGATCTGCTCGATCAAGTACATCAACGACCATACTGGCCGGAAGCTCTTCAAGCATATCTACCAGGTCATCAACATACATCTCAGTTAAAATATGATCGATTTCCTTCTCCGTAATCTGTAAAATCAGCTCTTCCTGCATATCGGTTTCAAATTCAGAAAAAACTTCCACTGACATATCTTTAGGGAGAAGCCTCATGGCCATGACAATCTGTTCCTTGGGAAGAGACTCTATGAATTCCGCAATATCCACTGAATTCTGCTCCTGAATGAGTACTCTGAAAGAGGAAAACTCTCTGTTCTCAAGTTTTTCAAGCAGCAGTTCGAATTCTTCGGTTTTATTCATGATCATCACTCCTTTCTTATTATTCCATTTTAATTATAGTCCATTTATCAGTCTAATCAACCCCGCTTATTGGCCGACGCTTCATTTCAGTAAAAATAAAGAGACAGCAAAAAAACAGAACCCAGCAGATCACACAACTGCCAAGTTCCATTTTACTCTATTATGATTATTCCAGAACTTCCTTCATTCTCTTACGCTCAACAATCATGGATAAAAGGATACCCAGTTCAAAAAGCAGAATCATGGGAAGAGCCAGTAGTGTCTGAGAAATAATATCAGGTGGTGTGAGTACTGCAGCCAGTATGAAGATCAGAAGGATGATATACTTTCGATTGGTTTTCATAAACTTTACCCTCATGATCCCAAGCCTTGTCAGAATCACCATTATACTTGGGAGCTCAAAAATGATTCCAAAGGACAATACCGTGTTCACAACCAAGGACAGGTAACTGCTGAAGCTGATCATTTCCTCAATCCCTTCCATCTGGAAGCCCATGAAAAAATTGATCATCAAAGGCAATACCACTATATAAGAAAAGACCGCACCGATGATAAAGAATACCCCACCAAAAATCAGTGACATTACTATGGTTATTCTCTCTTTTTTTTCAAGACCCGGACTGACATAGAGCCAGATCTGAGTGATGAGAAAAGGCGAAGATAATACGAGCCCCATAATTACAGCAATCTTGATGTATGACAGGAGAAGTTCTGCAGGCGAAATAAATACAAAACTGACATCAGGAACGATACCGATCATGTCCTTAACCAGGGTCTCCGAAAAGCTGTAACTAAGAAGAATGGCTGCAACAAGTGCCACAGCCATATATATGATTCTGTTTCTCAGTTCAGTAAGATGCTCAACTAAAGTGAGCTTGTCTTCACCGTTCTTCTTAGTTTTTCTTTTCATCTTTCTTCTCATCTTCTGTGCTGTTCATGACATCCTCAGTCAGCTTGTTCGCATGAGACTTGAACTCACCAATTGCGAGTCCGATGGATTTTCCAATGGATGGCAGCTTGGATGGTCCGAAGATCACCAGTGCGATTGCAAGGATAAGTACAAGTTCCGACATTCCTAATCTTCCCATATCAATTTCTCCTTTTTTCTTCTTAAATTGTGTTTCCCCGATAGTGATTACAGATTGTAGTATGCGTTGATGAGTTCTACGACTTTTCCGGCAGCATCAGCTGTTAGCCCTGCACATCTAGCTTTTCTTTCAGGATCCTTCATGCCATATCCTGACACTTCCATAAACTGTCCTACTGAATCCAGACAGTTTACGCTTGGTGAAACCAATGCGTCTACTTCTACATCTGGCTGGTATGTTGGAAGCTCTGTGCTTGTGTACCACTTGAAAAGCTCCGCAGTTACTGCAGCTGCATCTTCTGGTGGTATGGCAAGACCGATACATGTGGCAGCTCCTGCTATGGCTCCGCATAAGGAACCGACACCGAATCCAGTTGCTCCATTTGCAAATGCGTCAACAGGAATCTGATTCCATGGATATCCCGCTTTGTCTCCAAGCTGTCCGGCAACGGCATCTATAACACCTCTGCAGCAGCCTCCCTTGTTGTAATATCCAGCGTATCCTCTCTCGATGGATGTGCCTATATCAAGTTTCTGATAAGGATATGGATAGGCTGGTGCATCGGTGCTTGCAGGCATATATTCGTATGCCAGTACTTCCTTTGACGGAAGCTCAACCTTCCTGTCGCAGCCAGTAAGGAAAGATGGAATGACTGCTACAGCCGCTACCCCAACAGCTGCCTTTCCTGCTGTCTTAAGCATGTCTCTTCTTGAATAAACTTTTGTGTTGT
>Ga0194137_10001137_pt1 | contig 16566 bp, 16 predicted proteins | sample TARM_MetaG_T3_14_FD_134025 | JGI IMG/M metagenome (GOLD analysis project Ga0194137, IMG submission 134025) | Freshwater microbial communities from Pennsylvania, USA, analyzing microbe dynamics in response to fracking - TARM_MetaG_T3_14 (version 2) | ecosystem: Environmental > Aquatic >... | reverse complement strand
CATCGACCACCTGCACCGCGGACAGCTTGGCCAGCGCCTGCAGGTAGGGCGCGAACGACTGCGCTTCCGCCTTGGCGTCGGCGGGCGCCTCGATGATCAGCGGCACGCGCTGGGCCGGCGACAGCTGCATTTCGCCGCGCAGGTTGCGGCAGGCGTCGGTCATCGACTTGAGCTGCGCCATCCAGGCTTCGGCCTGCTCGTCGAGCTTCTCGCTGTTCGGACGCGGATAGGCCTGCAGCATGATCGATTCGCCGTTCGGATCGAGCTGCCGGTCGGTCATCGGCGCGATCTTCTGCCACAGCTGCTCGGTGATGAACGGGATGATCGGATGCGCCAGACGCAGCACCGTTTCCAGCACGCGCAGCAGGGTGCGTCGGGTGGCGCGCTGCTGGGCTTCGTTGCCGTTCTGGATCTGCACCTTCGCGACTTCGAGATACCAGTCGCAGTACTCGTCCCAGATGAACTTGTAGATGGCCGAGGCGATGTTGTCGAAGCGGTAGTCGGCAAAGCCCTTTTCCACTTCGGCTTCGGTGCGCTGCAGGAGCGACACGATCCAGCGGTCGGCCTGCGAGAAATCGCGTCCGCCTTCGGCGCAGGAGGCGCCGTCGAAGCCGCAATCCTTGCCTTCGGTGTTCATCAGCACGAAGCGGGTCGCGTTCCACAGCTTGTTGCAGAAGTTGCGGTAGCCTTCGCAGCGGTTCAGGTCGAAGTTGATGTTGCGGCCGAGCGAGGCATAGCTGGCCATCGTGAAGCGCAGCGCATCGGTGCCGAAGGCCGGAATGCCGTTCGGGAATTCCTTGCGCGTGGCCTTGGCGATGCTTTCCGCCTGCTTGGGATTCATCAGGCCGGTGGTGCGCTTGGCCACCAGCGACTCGACGTCGATGCCGTCGATGAGGTCGATCGGGTCGAGCGTGTTGCCCTTGGACTTGGACATCTTCTGGCCGGACGCATCGCGCACCAGGCCGTGCACGTACACGGTCTCGAACGGCACCTTGCCGGTGAAGTGCGTGGTCATCATGACCATGCGCGCCACCCAGAAGAAGATGATGTCGAAGCCGGTCACCAGCACCGACGACGGCAGGAAGGTCTTGTAGTCGGGCGTTTCTTCCGGCCAGCCTAGCGAGGAGAAGGGCACCAGCGCCGACGAGAACCAGGTGTCGAGAACGTCGGATTCGCGCTTCAAGCTCTTGCCGCCGGCCTGTGCCTTCGCGTCTTCCTCGCTGCGGGCGACGTAGATGTTGCCTTCGTCGTCATACCATGCCGGGATCTGGTGGCCCCACCACAGCTGGCGGGAGATGCACCAGTCCTGGATGTTGTTGAGCCACTGGTTGTAGGTGGTGGTCCAGTTCTCGGGCACGAACCTGATCTCGCCGCCAGAGACTTTTTCCAGCGCCACTTCGGCGATCGACTTGCCGGGGAAGTGCGTGCCTTCGGGCGCCGGCTTGCTCATCGCGACGAACCACTGGTCGGTCAGCATCGGCTCGATGACCACATTGGTGCGGTCGCCGCGCGGCACCATCAGCTTGTGCGGCTTGACCGATTCCAGCAGGCCTTCGGCTTCGAGGTCGGCGACGATCTGCTTGCGCGCATCGTAGCGGTCCATGCCCTGGTACTTGGCCGGGCCGTTCTCGTTGATCTTCGCGTCGAGCGTGAAGATGTTGATCTTGTCCAGGTTGTGGCGCTGCCCGACCGCATAGTCGTTGAAGTCGTGCGCCGGCGTGATCTTCACGCAGCCGGTGCCGAATTCCTTGTCGACGTATTCGTCGGCGATGATCGGAATCTGGCGGCCGGTCAGGGGCAGCGTCAGCAGCTTGCCCAGCAGCGGGGTGTAGCGTTCGTCGGTCGGATCGACCGCCACGGCGACGTCGCCGAGCATGGTTTCAGGCCGGGTGGTCGCAACAGTGATGTGGCCGCTGCCGTCGGCCAGCGGATACCTGATGTGCCACATGTGGCCGTCTTCCTCTTCCGACACCACTTCCAGGTCGGACACTGCGGTCAGCAGCTTCGGGTCCCAGTTGACGAGGCGCTTGCCGCGGTAGATCAGGCCCTGCTCGTACAGGCGCACGAAGACTTCGGTCACGGCCTTGGACATCTTCTCGTCCATCGTGAAGTATTCGCGGCTCCAGTCGGTGGAGGCGCCCATGCGGCGCATCTGGCCGGTAATCGTCGAGCCGGAATGCTCCTTCCATTCCCAGACCTTTTCCAGGAATTTCTCGCGGCCGAGGTCATGGCGGGAAATCTTCTGCGCATCGAGCTGGCGCTCGACCACGATCTGCGTGGCGATGCCGGCATGGTCGGTGCCGGGAATCCAGGCGGTGTTGTGGCCGCGCATGCGGTAGTAGCGGGTCAGGCCGTCCATCACCGTCTGGTTGAACGCATGGCCCATGTGCAGCGTGCCGGTGACGTTGGGCGGCGGCAACTGGATGGAGAAGGCAGGCTTGCCGGCATCGGTGGTGGCGGTGTAGTAACCGCGCTGTTCCCACAGGGTGCGCCAGTGTTTCTCAATCTCGGCGGGCTCGAAAGACTTGGCTAATTCCATGATTTAACTTATGTTTCTGCGAAACTAGGCATTATAAATGAGGCGCATGCCGACATCGGTGCGGATGCGCGTATAATTCGCCGAAGTCGTTACAGAGCCTGCTCTTTGACGACTACCGCAATACAACCTGCTAGGGGTCCTGGCCAGCTTTGCAATCGTTTCGCAATGCATGTCCGGGTGAGAAATACCCTTGAACCTGATCTGGATAATGCCAGCGAAGGGAAGCACCCGGAACGCAAGCGCCATCATTCCGCCGCTCCTTCGCTTTTTCGTTTTAGCAAAGGAGCAACATGAGCGCCAATCCGCAATTCCTCGCCGCCACCGCCAAGGTCGACGAAGCCGCCATCCAGCCGCTGCCCAATTCCCGCAAGATCTACGTCGAAGGTTCCCGTCCCGACATCCGCGTGCCGATGCGCGAGATCAGCCAGTCCGACACGCCGGCCTCCTTCGGCGCTGAAAAGAACCCGCCGATCTACGTCTACGACACTTCCGGCCCCTACACCGACCCGCAGGCGCAGATCGACATCCGCTCCGGCCTGCCGGCGTTGCGCGCGAAGTGGATCGCCGAGCGCGGCGATACCGAGGAACTGCCCGGCCCGACATCGCAGTACGGCGTCGAACGCCTCAACGATCCCAAGCTCGCCGAGCTGCGCTTCAACCTGCACCGCAAGCCGCGCCGCGCGCTGCCGGGCAAGAACGTGTCGCAGATGCACTATGCGCGCCAGGGCATCATCACGCCCGAAATGGAATACATCGCCATCCGCGAAAACCTGCGCCGCAAGGAATACCTCGAAGGCTTGAAGGCTTCGGGTCCCATGGGGCAGAAGCTGGCCGACCTGATGGGCCGCCAGCATCCGGGCCAGAGCTTCGGCGCGGCGATTCCGGCCGAGATCACGCCGGAATTCGTGCGCTCGGAAGTGGCCTGCGGCCGCGCCATCATTCCTGCCAACATCAACCATCCGGAAATCGAGCCGATGATCATCGGCCGCAACTTCCTGGTGAAGATCAATGCCAACATCGGCAACTCCGCCGTCACGTCTTCGATCGGCGAGGAAGTCGAGAAGATGACCTGGGCGATCCGCTGGGGCGGCGACACGGTGATGGATCTCTCCACCGGCAAGCACATCCATGAAACCCGCGAATGGATCATCCGCAATTCGCCGGTGCCGATCGGCACGGTGCCGATCTACCAGGCGCTGGAGAAGGTCAACGGCAAGGCCGAGGACCTGACCTGGGAAATCTTCCGCGACACATTGATCGAGCAGGCCGAGCAGGGCGTCGACTACTTCACTATCCATGCCGGCGTGCGCCTGCAGTACGTGCCGCTGACCGCCAAGCGCATGACGGGCATCGTCTCGCGCGGCGGCTCCATCATGGCCAAGTGGTGCCTCGCGCATCACAAGGAATCCTTCCTGTACGAGCACTTCGAAGAGATCTGCGACATCATGAAGGCCTACGACGTGTCGTTCTCGCTCGGCGACGGCCTGCGCCCCGGTTCCATCTACGACGCCAACGACGAAGCGCAGCTGGGCGAATTGAAGACGCTCGGCGAACTGACCCAGATCGCATGGAAGCACGACGTGCAGGTGATGATCGAAGGCCCCGGCCATGTGCCGATGCACCTGATCAAGGAAAACATGGACCTGCAGCTCAAGGACTGCCATGAGGCGCCGTTCTACACGCTGGGGCCCCTGACCACCGACATCGCTCCCGGCTACGACCACATCACTTCCGGCATCGGCGCCGCGATGATCGGCTGGTACGGCACCGCGATGCTGTGCTACGTGACGCCCAAGGAGCATCTCGGCCTGCCGAACAAGGACGATGTGAAGGAAGGCATCATCACCTACAAGCTGGCCGCGCACGCCGCCGACCTGGCCAAGGGCCACCCCGGCGCGCAGATCCGCGACAACGCCTTGTCGAAGGCGCGCTTCGAATTCCGCTGGGAAGACCAGTTCAATATCGGCCTCGACCCGGACAAGGCGCGCGAATTCCACGACGAAACGCTGCCCAAGGATTCGGCCAAGGTGGCGCATTTCTGCTCGATGTGCGGACCGCATTTCTGCTCGATGAAGATCACCCAGGATGTGCGCGACTATGCGGCCGCCCAGGGGATATCGGACGAGCAGGCGCTGAAGAAGGGCATGGAAGTCAAGGCGGTGGAATTCGTGAAGTCCGGCGCCGAAATTTATCGCAAGCAGTAGGCCATGCAGATCCAGCTGAACGGAGCGCCGCATGCGGTCGCGGACAACGAGAACGTGCAGGGGCTGATTGCCTTGCTTGAACTGGAGGGCAAGTCGCTCGCGGTGGCCGTCAACCGCGAGGTGGTGCCGCGGCATCGCTGGGCGGAGCAGGTGCTGCGGCCGGATGACTGCGTGGATATCGTGAGGGCGATCGGGGGTGGGTGATGTTTGTCCTATCCGTGTTTGAGCCTGCGTACTGACACGCCAATAAAGGATGTTCCCTCCCCTTCAAGGGGAGGGAGCGAACCGCTTGGCGCAGCTTGCAATTTGCGAAATCGATCAAGCAAGAGCCCAGAAAACAGCATTTAATTTCTATTCCCGTTCTTCCCAAAAGAACGGCAGATGTATAAAGGAGCGCACCATGAGCAATCCGCAGCAATCCCAATCCGAAGGCCTCACCATCGCCGGCAAGACCTACCGCTCGCGCCTGCTGGTGGGCAGCGGCAAGTACCGCGATCTCGAACAGACCCGCCTGGCCACCGAGGCCAGCGGCGCGGAAATCATCACCGTGGCGATCCGCCGCGTCAACATCGGCCAGGACCCGAACGCGCCCAGCCTGCTCGATGTCGTGCCGCCGTCGCAGTACACCATCCTGCCCAACACCGCCGGCTGCTACAACGCCAAGGACGCCGTCTACACGCTGCAGCTCGCGCGCGAACTGCTGGGCGGCCACAAGCTGGTCAAGCTGGAAGTGCTGGGCGATGAAAAGACGCTCTTCCCCAACATGCCGGAAACCCTGAAGGCCGCCGAGACGCTGGTCAAGGACGGCTTCGACGTCATGGTCTACTGCTGCGACGATCCCATCCAGGCGAAGATGCTGGAAGACATCGGCTGCGTCGCCGTCATGCCGCTGGCTTCCCTGATCGGTTCCGGCATGGGCATCCTGAATCCATGGAACCTGTCGCTGATCATCGAGCAGTCGAAGGTGCCGGTGCTGGTCGATGCCGGCGTCGGCACGGCCTCCGACGCGGCGATCGCGATGGAGCTCGGCTGCGACGGCGTGCTGATGAACACCGCCATCGCCGGCGCGAAGGATCCGATCCGCATGGCGCGCGCGATGAAGCTGGCGGTCGAGGCGGGGCGCGAAGCCTATCTCGCCGGACGCATACCGAAGCGTTTCAGCGCATCGCCTTCGTCGCCGATGGAAGGCCGCGCAACGTGATTCGGCCCAGCGTACTGGTGTTCGCCGGCTCCGACCCGAGCGGCGGCGCCGGCATCCAGGCCGACGTGCAGGCCATCGCGGCGCTGGGCGCGCATCCGCTGTCGTCGATCACCGCATTGACGGTGCAGGACAACGACCGCGTCTACAAGGTGCATGCGGCGCCGTCCGAACTCGTGCTGCAGCAGGCCAGGGCCTTGATCGACAAGATGGACATTGCCGCGGTGAAGGTCGGCATCGCCGGCAGCCGCGCCAATGCCCAAGCCATCGCCGAAGCGATCGGCCTGCTAAAGCAGCGGCGCCCGAACCTGCATGTGGTGCTCGATCCGGTTCTCGCCAGCGGGCACGGCGATACGCTGTCGGCGGACGATCCGCGCGAATCGGTCAGGCTGCTGCTGCCCCTGGCCACGCTGGTGACGCCCAACCTGCCCGAGGCTGCCGCCTTGTGCCAAGGCGAGCGGCGCCTGGATGCACAGGCCGAACAATTGCTCAAGCACTGCCCGAATGTGCTGATCAAGGGCGGCCACGGCGACGGTCCGGATGTGGTCAACCGCTGGTTTTCAAGAGGCGGTCAGCGCAACTGGAGCTGGTCTCGGCTCGAAGGCGGCTTTCACGGCAGCGGCTGTACGCTGGCCTCGGCGATTGCGGCGCTGCTGGCGCGCGGCATGCCGATGGATGACGCGCTCGACCAGGGGCAATCGTACTGCCAGCAGGCGCTGACGGCCGCCTATGCCATCGCCAACGGACAACGCATGCCCGATCGCGGCATCACCTTGGAAAATGGGGAGAGCAGGACATGAAAGGTTTATATCTCGTCACACCCGACTGGGACGATACGCAAAAGCTGCTGCAGGCCACCGAAGCCGGCCTGCGCGGCGGCGCGGCGCTGGTGCAGTACCGGCACAAGACCGCGTCGCCGCAGCTGCGCAGGGAACAGGCCTCGGCGCTGCAGGCCTTGTGCAGGGAGCATGGCAAGCCCTTCATCATCAATGACCATGTCGAGCTATGCATCGAACTCGATGCCGACGGCATTCACGTCGGCGGCACCGATGCGTCGGTTGCACAGGTGCGGGCCGCGGTCGGTCCGGGCAAGATCGTCGGCGCATCCTGCTACGGCACGCTGCAGCTGGCCCGCGATGCGCATGCGGCCGGGGCAAGCTATGTCGCCTTCGGCGGCTTCTATCCGTCGCGGGTAAAGAAGTACGACATGAAGACGCCGCCGGAGATCGTCTCGCAGGCCAAGGCGGAAATTCCCCTGCCCAATGTGGTGATCGGCGGCATGACCCGGGAAAACTGCACACCGTTGGTTGCCCTCGGCGCCGACATGGTGGCCGTCATCAGCAGCGTCTACATGACCGACGATCCGGAATCGGCAGCACGCGGCTTTGCCGTCCTGTTTGGCGGATGATTCCGCGTCATCTGGCGCCTGCCGCCAGCGCATCGATCAGCATGCGTACCCGCGCCGGCAGCAGGCGGTTGCCCGGCCAGACGACGCTGATCGGCAGCGGCGGCGGGCGATAGGACGGCAGCACTTCCGTCAGCCTGCCGTGCCTGATCGCCTCGGCCGCCATGTAGTCCGGCACCTGGATCAGCCCGATGCCGAGGCAGGCGCTCTCCACCATGCCTTCGCCGTCATCGATCAGCATCCGGTAGCGCGGATGCAGTTCCGTCACCCCGCCATCGACGGCGAACTGCAGCGGACGCTCCCGCCCCGACGTGGGATTGCGAAAGACGATGAAGGCATGCTCTTCCAGCTTCGCCGGATGCTTCGGCTTGCCCCGCCGCGCCAGGTAATCGGGGCTGCCGCACACGATCAGATGCTGCCAGCCGATTTGCCTGCTCGCCAGGCGTGAATCGATCAGCGGCATGATGCGCACCGCCGCATCGATGCCGTCCCTGACCACGTCGCACAGCTGGTCCGTCAGCCGCACATCCGCGCTCAATTCCGGATGCGCCTGCAGCAGGCGCGACACCGCCGGCAGCACCACATGCTTGCCGTAGGTGATCGGCGCATTGATGCGCAGTTCCCCGCGCGGCTCGCCATGCGTGCCGGCCGCCAGCGTCTCCAGTTCATGAATGTCGGCAAGGATTTTCTCGCAGCGGGCGTACAGCGCCTCGCCGTCAGAACTCAGCGTCACCTGGCGTGTCGTCCGGTGGAACAGCTTGACCCCAAGCTGCTCCTCCAGCCGCACGATGCGTTTGGCGACGGTCGATGCGGTAATACCGAGTTCCCGCCCTGCATGGGCGAAACTGCGATGCCGGGCCGCGCTGGCGAAAGCGATGAATTGCGTGAATCCGCTCATGGATGCTCCATCGATGGAAGACGGAAGGTGCTGCCGATTGAGGAATAATTTTCCTTGATGTTACGACATTCCATGCTGTTCAATGAGCAGCATGGAATCGGCATACTGCCTGTCATGCCGTCGCCGACGGTATCCAACATCGAGGAGAGCAGCCATGTACGTGATTTCGCAAAGCAAGCCGGAAGCCACCGCATTCCCGGGTATCGAGCATGCGACGCTGGCCGGCAGCGCCGAGGGCCTGCGCGCCATGTCGATCTGGCAGCAATCGGTCGCGCCGGGCGCGGCCACGCCGCCGCACCGCCACGACTGCGAGGAAGTCGTGATGTGCCATGCCGGCGAGGGCGAACTGCATGTCGAGGGCCGCATCGAGCGCTTCGCCGCCGGTCAGATCGTTGTCATTCCTGCCGATGTTCAGCACCAGATTCTGAGCGTGGGGGAAGAGCCGCTGCGCTTCGTTGCGGTATTCAGCGTCAGCCCGGTGCAGGCCTATTTTCCGGACGGGACGCCGATCGCATTGCCATGGCGAACATAGATGCCAAAACGGCACGTTGCATGCGTGCGCAGATGGACGGGATGGGCGGAAATTGCCGGAAGGCGTTTCCCTCCAGGCTTATAATCTGGGGATGCAAAATCTCCTCCACAATCTCAATCCCGAGCAACTCGCCGCCGTCACGCTTCCGGCGCAATCCGCCCTGATTCTTGCAGGCGCCGGCTCCGGCAAGACCCGCGTCCTGACCACGCGCATCGCCTGGCTGATCCAGACCGGGCAGGTTTCCCCGGCCGGCGTGCTGGCCGTGACCTTTACCAACAAGGCGGCCAAGGAAATGATGTCGCGCCTGTCGGCGATGTTGCCGATCAATACACGCGGCATGTGGATCGGCACCTTCCACGGATTGTGCAACCGCCTGCTGCGCGCGCATTACCGCGACGCCGGCCTGCCGCAGACTTTCCAGATTCTCGATTCCGCCGATCAGCTCGCGGCGATCAAGCGCCTGCTCAAGGCATTGAATGTCGACGATGAGAAATATCCTCCCCGCAACCTGATGTACTTCATCAACAATGCGAAGGAGCAGGGCCTGCGCGCGCACGAAGTGGAAGCGCACGACGATTACAACCGCCGCTTCGTGCAGCTGTATGAAGCCTACGACAGCCAGTGCCAGCGCGAAGGCGTGGTCGACTTCGCCGAACTGCTGCTGCGCACCTATGAACTGCTGAGCCGCAACCAGCCGCTGCGCGAGCATTACCAGGCGCGCTTCAAGCATATTCTGGTCGACGAGTTCCAGGACACCAACAACCTGCAGTACAACTGGCTCAAGCTGATGGCCGGCGAGCACAACGCGGTATTCGCGGTGGGCGACGACGACCAGAGCATCTATGCCTTCCGCGGCGCCAACGTCGGCAACATGGTCGCCTTCGAACGCGAGTTCCGGGTGCAGAACCTGATCAAGCTGGAGCAGAACTACCGCTCGCACGGCCACATCCTCGACACCGCCAATACGCTCATCGCCAACAACAGCAAGCGCCTCGGCAAGAACCTGCGCACCGATGCCGGCCACGGCGAGCCGGTGCGCATCTACGAGGCCAGCAGCGACATCCAGGAAGCGCAGTGGATCATCGAGGAAGCCAAGAGCCTGATCGGCGAGGGCGCGCTGCGCAGCGAGATCGCGATCCTGTACCGTTCCAATGCGCAGTCGCGGGTGATCGAGCATGCGCTGTTTACCGCCGGCATTCCGTATCGCGTGTACGGCGGCCAGCGCTTCTTCGAGCGCGCCGAGATCAAGCATGCGATCGCCTACCTGCAGCTGATGGACAATCCGCACAACGATTCCGCTTTCCTGCGCGTGGTGAACTTCCCCACGCGCGGCATCGGCGCGCGCTCCATCGAGCAGCTGCAGGATGCGTCGCGCCAGTACGGCATCTCGCTGTATGCGGCGGTGCCGTATGTGGCAGGCAAGGCCGGCAGTTCGCTCGGCTCCTTCGTCAAGCTGGTCGAAGCCATGCGCTTCGAAACCCAGAACCTGCCGCTGCAGGAAATGGTGAAGGTGATGCTCGAGATGAGCGGCCTGATTCCGCATTACCAGACCGAGAAGGAAGGCGCCGACCGCATCGAGAACCTGGAGCAGCTCGTCAGTGCGGCCATGCTGTTCGTCACGGAAGAAGGCTTCGGCATCGACACGCCGGCCTTCCTCGGCCCCAAGGCGCAGGAATCGGCGGGCACGCCGCTGCCCAACGGCGACGAGCTGATCGATGCCGATGCACCGCTGGCCACCGTGATGTCGCCGCTGTCGGCTTTCCTCTCGCATGCCTCGCTCGAAGCCGGCGACAACCAGGCGCAGGCCGGCCAGGATGCGCTGCAGCTGATGACGGTGCACTCGGCCAAGGGCCTGGAGTTCGACGCGGTGTTCATCACCGGCCTTGAGGAAGGGCTGTTCCCGCACGAGAACAGCGCGCAGGAGCAGGGCGGCCTGGAAGAGGAGCGGCGCCTGATGTATGTGGCGATCACGCGCGCGAAGAAGCGGCTGTACATGAGCTTCTCGCAGACGCGCATGCTGCACGGGCAGACCCGCTACAACATGAAATCGCGCTTCTTCGACGAGTTGCCGGATGCGGCGCTCAAGTGGCTGTCGCCGAAGGTGCAGCACCAGTGGTTCGCCAACCGCAAGACCGCCTGGGACGATGCGCCGGAGGTCGGCGCCAACAACATCGCGCAAAGCTTCTCGCGCAAGGATGTCGGCTGGCGCATCGGCGAAACCGTCTCGCACCAGAAGTTCGGCGAGGGCGTGATCGTCAATATCGAAGGCGGCGGCACCAACTCTCGCGCGCACATCAATTTCGGCAAGCACGGCATGAAACTGCTGGACCTCAATATTGCCAAGCTGGAACGGGTGGGCGGATAGCGGCTGCGACGGGATGCCGCGCACGCCATCCCGTCTCCTGTTGCCCATGCAGGAAGAGCCGCATGCCATGCGGCTCTTTTTCATTTCCTGTTCAATGCGCGGCCAGAGGCATTGTCGATTCCGCTCCGGCCTGCGGATGGGAGCGCCGAGGGCAGCTAAGCAAAGAGCTCAGCCCTGTTTGTCGTTCTCCGTAGCGCTCTTCATGATGGCCCCCACGTCTGTCCTCGCCTGATATTGGCTGTGTCCTTCCTTGTACAAGGCGCCGCCGATGCGGATCAGCGCATCGAAGTTTTCCTTGGATAACTTGCCCCGCGATTCAGCGAGCAGGCGGGCGAGGTCAAGAATGATTGTATTCAACAATGGCAATTCCGTCGTGTCGGTCCTGGCATGCTCCCGAAACATCTCGACGACTTGGTCCTGGGTCATATTTCTCTCCAAAGAAGATTCGCCAGTGTACGCCGCCGCCATGCCGGCGCGGGCATACAGGAAACAATTCACCCGATGTTCATCTTGTCTTGACATCCGTTCCAGGAAGCGTATGCTGGAAAACATCCAAGCACCATCCATATGGATGGTTTTCATAAACGAGTCGTTTTAATTTCCACAAGAAACATGAAAGACATCGAGCTGCGAACCAAAGTCGCGGATAGCGAAAAGATCACGATCAATCTGGGACCCATCGACTTGGGGCAGATCGATCTGCTGGTGCAGGAAGGCTTTTATGCCAACCGTACCGACCTCATCCGCACTGCGATACGCAACCAGATCGCTTCCCATGCGGAGGCTGTTCGCCAGACAGTCCTGCGCAGAAGCCTGGTGCTCGGCTTGCAGCATTTTTCACGGTCCGATCTGGAAACTGTCCGGCAATCGGGGCAGGTATTGCAGATCAGGGTCCTGGGCATGGCCAGCATTGACAGCGATGTCACACCTGAACTGGCACAGGACACCATTGAATCCATCACCGTGCTGGGCGCATTTCATGCAAGCGCCGCAGTCAAGGCCGCTCTGGCGGGCCGAATACGATAAACGAATCCCTGAAAGCCTGAAATGAAATTAAATGAAACCTTTATCGCGCAAATGCGCGAGGCTGCCGCATTGCTCCAGACCTCCGGACCGATGGCAGCCAATGAAGCCATACAGCGCGCGCTCGGCGCCGCAGGTCTGACAGGCGCCGGTTCCGGAGCCGCCAATCCCGGTCCGGACGACCTTGTCGATATCAATCCTGCATCGAAAGAGGAAATGTCCCCGAAAGCAGGCATGCGGGACATGCTGGAACGCCTGCGCGCCCGGTCGGGCATGCCATGGCGGATGCCGTCAGGACAGGACGTCGAAGACGTGGAGGCGGTAGAGGATGCCGAGGCGCCTTCAGAAGGCCGCGCGCAAAAGCATGAGAGCGGTAGCTTTCTCGCCGGATCCTGTACCAACCGCGCCGGGACCCGGGCTTACAAGCTTTATGTGCCGAGCACGTATCGAGGGGAGCCGCTTCCGCTGGTGGTGATGCTGCACGGCTGCAAGCAGAATCCGGCAGACTTTGCCGCCGGCACGGGAATGAACCGAATGGCCGAGCAGCACAACTGCCTGGTTCTCTATCCGGCCCAGGCATCGAAAGCGAACGGTTCCAACTGCTGGAACTGGTTCGACCCCTCGGACCAGCGGCGGGACCAGGGCGAACCTTCCATCATTGCCGACATGACGCGGCAGATCATGCAGCAATACCGCGTCGACCCCGAACGGGTGTACGTGGCGGGACTGTCCGCAGGAGGCGCGATGGCAGCCATCATGGCGGCGAGGTATCCGGAGTTGTATGCGGCCGTTGCCATTCATTCCGGCCTGCCGGTCGGTTCGGCGCATGACGTGGCATCGGCCTTTGGTGCAATGCACGGCGGGCATGCATCCGTTCCTCCGGCTTATGGCCGTCCGGTTCCGGCAATCGTCTTTCACGGGGATCGCGATCGCACCGTACATCCCGACAATGGCCGCAAGGCGCTTGCCCAAAGCATGGGAGTTGCGGCGGAAGGCGGTTCCATTGAAGGCCTGGCGCGCAACGGCAAGACCGTGAAAGGCAAGACCGCACATGGGCGTGCCTATACGCAAACCGTTTATCTGGATGAGGATGGAAAGACCGCCGCCGAGCACTGGGTCGCTCATGGAGCGGGCCATGCGTGGTTCGGCGGCAGCAAGGCCGGTTCCTATACGGATCCGAAAGCGCCTGATGCATCGTCGGAAATGATGCGCTTCTTCCTCGCGCATCCGAAGACACATTCGGGGAAATGATTGTCAGCGCCTGACGGGTTTCGGCCCGATGTCGACGACGAAGCGATTGCGCAGGCGATGATCGCTTCGCGTCAGGAGTCATGCATGCCGTCGTGCATAAGCAAGCGCGTCTGAAAGACGGTCGTAGCGGTAGCCTTGATAATGGTACTGCCGGCCGTCGAATGAGACTCCAAGCCCATCCATCTGCCGCTGTTCGTCTTCGGTCGGCATCGGAGGCGACGTCCACACCGGAGCCTCGTCGCAAGGTGCGGTCAGGCGGCCGTGACGTTCCTGATCCAGCCTTGCATACGACAGCGCATCTTTCAGAACGTCATAGCAATACTGGCCATATCGGTAGCTGCGTCCGTCGAAACGGACGTTGAGCTCCGACATCCGTACGGCATCGGCTTCGGACGGCTGAAAGGGGACGATTGCCGTACTGCGCCGGGACGGCATGCCTGCTGCATCGAGATTTGTCATCATGTGCCTCTGCGAAAAAGAAAAAGCGCTCTGCGTCGAGCAACGAGAAAGCGGGACATCGCATGGAAATGCTCGGCAGCTTGGTGTCGCCGAGCCTTATCACCCGGCTGGCAGACGCGCCTGTCTCCGATCCGGCCTGGATCGGAGACATGCAGGAAAGAGTCGACGTCGCATGTTCAAAGGCCCGGTTTCACTATAAGTGCCAGCCGGGAGTTGGCCCAGGCATATTTGAAGCAGCATTGACATTCCTTGGCTGGCTGGCGTGCCGTGGTGTGGCGGATTAATCTTTCGGTTCGGTTACAATCAGTCCGAACCCTTGCAGGATAGCGATGTCTGAACGGGTTCAAGGGAAGAGAATTCTCAAGGTTATCCATGCCGATCACCTGTATCCTCGTCCCAGAAAGATCGCAAATACACCGCTGACGCCGATCATTTCATCCCCGCCTTTTCTTCAGCCCGGCTGGCAATGTCCGCAGGCGGGCTTTCCAAAAGACCCGCACGGCAAGTAGGGCGCGCGTATCGATGCGCACCAAACATCTTCCCGTCATTTATTTTTCAAAAGGAACATGCCATGAGCCATGTCATCAAAGAACCGTACCAGACCAGCGAAGGCGTGATTTTTACAGTCACGGTCGATTCGCTCAAGCGCGAGTGCCTGATCAAGGAGGAAGCGCTCCAGCAACTGTCATCGAAAAATACCGAGGCGTCGGCGGTAGGGATGATGGATGTCTTTCATGCCTTTGAAGGCAAGATCAACGGCGTGGCAAGACGCCTGGTCGCGGCGGGAGTCCAGGGTACGCCGCTTGTGCTGAGCCGCAATACTTTCGCTGGTCCTCCTCGCCAGGCATGAACTGCAGTCTGGGGCCGGCCTGGCCAGGCTATTGCACAAGTGAAAGCCAGATGGGCTGTGCAATGGGAAAAACGCTTTCGGGCAGCTTGCCGGGCCTGTGATATAGTCCGCCTGTCCGATGGCAGATTGCCCGTCAGGTCGGAGCTAGATATTCGTATCCCGTCTCTTCCCGTCTTTCGGTCGCGCATGAAGTGTTTGATGACCCATGCGTGATCCGACCACCTTCATCGTTCGTTACTGCATCACATCACTGCCTTTCACCGGCAGTCGATTCGCTCCAGCATAGCCGGTTGCCTTGCGCGGCAGGCAAGAGATGTGCTGGCCATTCACGCTGCCGTTTGCATCCCGGATGCGCAGAGCCGCACTTCGGACCTGACTTCGTCGGTCGATTGCTGCAAGCGGAAAACGATACTGGAATTTTTTATGGCAAAAGAAGATCTGCTGGAAATGATGGGCCAAGTCACCGAGGTGCTCCCCGATTCGCGCTTTCGCGTGGACTTGGAGAACGGACACAGGCTGATCGCCTATACGTCTGGAAAAATGCGTCAGCATCACATACGCATACTGGCCGGAGACAAGGTGTCCATTGAAATGTCCCCTTATGATTTGAGTAAAGGGCGTATTACCTTCCGCCACCTCGAAAAGCGAGGTCCGGCGCCTTCGGGTTATCAGCGTCGCCGCTGATCGCCGGCCACTTCGGCGGCACCAAACCCGTCATCGCGTGAATAGAACTTGTATTCAGGCGCGGTACGAAAATAAATGAAGTATCGCTAGGTCTTTTCAGGTTTGGTCTGTATAGTGGGTCGCGTGCTTGTATCAGGTCGTTGTTGTTGGTCTCTTTCCCGTCTTGCTCGATTGTTGAGCCATTCCCGTTTGAATTCCTTCGGTAGTCTTTCTTGGTATCAGGTGCATCCTGGGCGATATGCCCTTATTCTTTAGAAGGAAGCAAACAAATGAGTACTCAATCCGGCACAGTAAAATGGTTCAACGACGCCAAGGGCTTCGGCTTCATTACACCCGACAACGGCGGCGGTGATCTGTTCGCCCATTTCCAGGACATCCAGTCCAACGGTTTCAAGAGCCTGAGCGAGAACCAGCGCGTTTCGTTCGAGCGCAGCACCGGCCCGAAGGGCGAAAAGGCAAGCAACATCCGCGTCATCTAAGATCTATGCATCGGCCGCCGGTCTTCGCGACCGACGTCCAGTCGAAACCAATCCGGCAATAATGCAACGGGAAAGGGGCACCATGCAGATGGCATGGGCTCCGATTCAAGTCAGGTACACCATGCAGATAGCGTGGGTGGCAGGCTGAAACGTTTCAATGCCGGTAGTAGTTCAAGGCTCGCTTCGGCGGGCTTTTTTATTTTGGCAGGGCGCGATTTGCAGTGCGCTGCTGGCCTGCTCAGGCAGGCAATAGAAAAAACTTCATCGGATCGACCCGCCACTTTTCCGCCGACTGGTAGCTCTGGATCTTGTCGCCGCCGCCCATGCCCAGCGGCTTCGACAGATCGACCTGCGCCGGCTTGATGTAGGTGTTGGACTTGGTGCTGAAGAAGACATTGACCTTGGGAGACAGCAGGTTGGTCTCGTGCGGTTCGACCACCACGCCGAGCCGGCCCGATTCGAGCAGCACCAGCGTGCCGACGGGATAGATGCCGACGCAGCGCATGAAGCTCTGCACCTGCTGCGGGTTGAAATGGAACTTGCTCCATTCGAAGATCTTGCGCAGCGCTTCGGCTGCCGGCAGGCCCTTGTGATAGCAGCGGTCGGCGGTGATCGCGTCGTACACGTCGACGATGGCCGCCATCTGCGCCATGGTGCTGATCCGGTCGCCGGGCAGCTT
>Ga0194137_10001134_pt1 | contig 16603 bp, 24 predicted proteins | sample TARM_MetaG_T3_14_FD_134025 | JGI IMG/M metagenome (GOLD analysis project Ga0194137, IMG submission 134025) | Freshwater microbial communities from Pennsylvania, USA, analyzing microbe dynamics in response to fracking - TARM_MetaG_T3_14 (version 2) | ecosystem: Environmental > Aquatic >... | reverse complement strand
GCTTAATGCAGCGCCTAAAAATACGGTATCTTACGAAGTTGTTTTTAAAGACGGTGAAAAGGTAGTAGAACTGTCAATCGGGTTAAATCCTATGCGCGCCCTTTATGAGACAGCTGAGCACGCAATTGATACATATTTTGCTAGTTAAACAATCTACCGCCCTCCCTTAGCGGGGAGGGCCTTTTTTAATGAATACGCACGAATCTAAGCTTTACTGGGCAATACAAAAGCGCAGAGATCCTAAGCTGATCGCAGCGACTCTGAGGCTAAAGCAAATAGGCGCACGTCTGGATTTAGAGTTGGGAATGACAGAGCAAGCACTTATGGATCACGCAATACGAGATGCCAGCGAAGCGCTTTGCATTTTACCACAAAAACTTAATCCGGAGAGTATGCAGCATGTTGATGTGATGTCGGCTGTCATTACCGCCTTTTTTGAGGACTTACTAGACTCCGACCCTCGCGTTGATCGCAGTAAATCCCATAGCTCATACGGACAATGATAAAGACCAATCAACTCCTCCGCCTGCTATGGATTGATGCATACGCCCGCGAGCACGGGCAGATCAACCGAGCAGACATCTGCACCGCCTGGGGCATCAGCATGCCGCAGGCTACTAAGGATTTGACATATCTCTCAACCAAATATCCAACCCGCTACCGCTACGACCTGCGCGCGAAAACCTACCTGTGGACGGATACAAAACGCTTTTTAAGTGCCAAACCGGCCCTTGAAATTGTTAAAACCCTCAATCTATATCTTTAATATGCCAGCACCAAAAAAGAATCTCAATGCCGTGAAGGCGGATGCTGAAAAAAAATCGTTTAAAGGGCGCTGCACGATCGACCTGGGCGATCTCAAGGCGCGCATCGTGCGTGAGCTCGGGCAAGGCGAATCGCTGGTCGACTGGATCCGTGACGCGTGCGAGGCGAAGCTGGCGGGCTCCGCAAGCGAAGCCCCTACGGTGGAATAAACTGCCCATAACTCCCCTACATTCAAAAAGCTCGACAATGGTCGGGCTTTTTTTATGGATCTATATGGCCCTATGGGGGGGAGTGCAGCGCTGCGCGAAGTGCGCTGTGTGCGCTGTTTGAGCGATTAGCGCGAGATTAAGACAGGCTTTTTGAGGTCTGTTAGAGTGCGGTCATGTCACTCACCGCCACATCGAAAAAACGCCAGCACGGGGATCCTGTGCGCTTTACGGCACGTTCGCTGAACGTGGTGCGTGATGGTGTGGATGTGGTGCTGCAGGCCGCGCTCGATGCCGGGCAGTCGGTGGAGATCGTCGCACCGGCCGGACTGGGCCTGATGATCCATGAGCTACCCAAGCCGCGCACCGCAAAGAAAGGCGGCGCACAATGAATTTTTTCGGGGTAACAGTAAGACTAAGTAGACAACGCACTCCGGATTTAGGGGTAGATCCGGAGTGCACTACTCGTGCGCTTGAGAAGACGGAAGTCAGCACACAGGAGACAGCTGTTGAAAAACGCAAGCCTGCGCCTGCGAACCCGTTTGAGGGTATCACCGTGAAAAGGGAGGGAGTTTGAAACCACGAATGGACGCGAATACACACGAATTTAAGGCGGTGGGCGCACGGAGACCGCAGGAAATCCACGTTGCTCTCAGGAATGCTGAGGCGTGGTCAGAGAGTTTTGCGAAATGCGCCACGCGTCTACTCTCTGCCGATTTTATCTACCACCAAGCACGATCGGCACGCCAAGCTGTGATCCGGGCTGTTGCCTGGGGCCGTCGTCTCGTCCACGGCGTGCGGACAATCGAGACGGCGGCAGGAAACGGGGAGCCAACTGAATCTGGCCCCATCAAAGTGTGGATCGTTTCGGCAACGGGTTTTCGCCAATCGCGTAAGCGAGTCTCCGGGCTCGAACTGCTCTGGCGAAAGTTGCGCCCACTATCATCGGCTGAGGTCTGCGTGGTCACTCCAGAGAACTGGAATAATGACACCCGCGCGATGGCTGACTACATCGCCCGCAACTCGAACGGCTTGCCGGCAATCTTCTTCGTGGGTTATTCGTATGGCGTGGGCAACTACTTCCTGCGATTTGCCAAAGCGCTGCAGGAGCATGATCTGGAGATCGACACGGCGATCCTCTGCGACGGCATACGCCGCTTCCGCTGGCTCAAGATTCTCTCCTTTCGTTGGTTTCGCTCCCTGGTGTGGATCTCGGTCCCGGAGAATGTCGAGACCGTCTACGCCTTCCGTCAAAACGAAGATGGCTTGCTGCGCGGGCACGATGTGCACCCCCGCTGCGAGTGCTGCACCCAGGTGCACATGATCGAGCTGGGCGGCTTTGATCACTGTTCGATCGATGAGGCGCAGAGCTTCCACCGCGTGGCCCTTCAAGAGGCCCGCGATCTCATCCAAAAAACAATCCCAACCGCATGAAGTATCTGACTCTTTTCTTATCGTTGTTCGTCATTGCCATAAGCTCCGGCTGTGCCACGCCGCAGCCGGAGTCCGGGCAGGTCATCACCGAGCGTAACCACCTCGGCCGCGTTGCGAAGCAAAGCGGCGATACCTGGTCGATCAAAACACCACCGGCAGTGAAGTTTACCGGTGAGGTGGCGACTTCCAGCGAGATTTACGCTTGGGCACTCATGAACGGTATCACTGCCAACATGGGGCAGAATCCGGATGCGCTCTATGCACAACTCGAAGCCGGCAGTGCACTGGAAGCGGCCAAGTGGCTGAAGCGTTTCAATTGGGACACGCGCTATGAGTGGGTCGCTGAGTCGAGAGACTGTGACAACTTCGCCCGGAGGTTTCGCGCCTTCCCTGATCTGTTTGATAGCCCGGTGGCTGCACAGGCCGCCGTATTCTCGATCTATGTCACCTACGACTCGCCCTTTGCCGGGATCGCCGATGGCCGGCACGCGCTGAACGTGGTCTGGACCGACCGGGGCGTGTTCGTCTTCGAGCCGCAGGGCATCGACGTGATTTACCAGCTGCTGGAAGACTGGCCCAACCTGACCGGCATTACCGACACGCTTAAAGACTGATTTTTGAAACCACGAATCAACGCGAATACACACGAATCTTATTTTATGAAAACACTGACCATCGCACTCCTGGCCTTTGCGGCCATCTTCACCGTCGGCATCTTTGGAACCGGCGCACTCACCGGCTGCAGCACTGTGGAAAAGACGCTGCAAAACGAGACCTTCCAGCGCATCACGGCCGCCGCAGCCAAGACCCTCGTCAACTACGGGCTGAATGCCGTGGCCGAGAAGAACCCGGACTATGCCGAGGCGATCTTTGCTGCCAGGGACACACTGAACCTGCGCTACAACATCGTATTCGCTCACGCCGGCACTGACCTGACGATCCAGGAAGTCGCCGCCAATGTGCTCGGGGAGCTCCAGCGCACGATTACGGATCCGGCTGTTTATGAGCCGTTGAAAGATCAGCTCATCGCAGAGCTGAAGGCATCAAAATTCGGCGACCTGGTCGCGAGCGATACGGGCGGAGGCAGTTCAAACCTCGACGCTCTCGCGACCAGCCTCGCCGCTGCCCTGGAAGACTAGGTCTGTAACCACGAATCGACACGAATTTTCACGAATTGCTGATATGCCGAACTTCGATCCTAACTCGATGGCCGCTTACCTGGTCTGCACCTTCTGTCTGGTCGCGCTGTATAACCAGATCATGCAGGCCGTGGGGAAGCGCAAGACTGAGCAACCCTTCATTATCTCGATGGAGAAGCGCTTCGTGAGCCATGAGGATCACGACAAGCACGCGTCCTATGTGGAAGGCAAGCTAGTTACCGCTGCCCTGAGCCGCAAGAAGATCCATGAGACTCAAGAAGCGCACGGCACACGCATCGCACGCCTGGAGGAGCAAAACAAGAGCCAGACCGACTCTCTCCAGCTTCTTTCTTCAGATTCAAGGGAATTCTACCGCGATCAACGCAGTTTCAACAACGAAATACTTAAACGCCTTCCGAAAGACTGAGCCATGACTGACCGCGAAGAACTCATCCTGAAATCCATCCTGCGCTGCCTGAAAGAGGCCGGTGAATACATGACGCGTGGCGACCACTTAAAGGACGCTGTTGGTGTGCGTGTTCCTCGCATGGCTCGTTCTGAATTTTTCTCGGTGCTGGATGCCGCAGAAGACAAAGCGCTCGTTACTGCAGCCCAAGGCACACGCGGCCTTGAGTATAAAATCAACACAGCAGGCGAAGCCTTCCTTATCGAAAACCGCTAATGTCCGGACGTAAACCCAACGCCAACGCGAAGCTTCGCAACCTGCCGCCAGAGCAAAAAACCGCTCTGACTGATTGGCTCGTTGACGAAGGCATGAGCTACGAAGCCGCGAAAGATCGCATCGCGGAAGAGTTCGGCGTGAAGACATCCATCGGTGCGATCTCCGACTTCTGGCAAAAGGAGTGTTTCTCGCTACGCTTCCGCAAGGCCCGGTCCACTGCTGAGCAGATCGTTTCGGTAATGCGTGAAGACGGAAATGATTTTGACGAGGCCACACTCACTGCCATCGGTCAGCGTGCGTTCAATCTGGCAGTGGCCAAGGATGCCGATGTAGATGACCTCGTAAGCCTGGTTAAGGTGATCGGTGACTCCAAAAAGCTGCAGCTGCAGTCCGACAAGCTGGAAATCGATAAACGGCGTGTAGCTCTGCTCGAGAAGAAAGCTGCGTTTGCTGATGAACTAAAGAAGCGAGCTGCCAATCGCGAGGGCGGTATCGATCTTGAGGAGATGGAGGATCTTGAGCGTCAGCTCAACATGATGTAATGGCAAAACGTCGTCCAGATCATGCCAAGGGCTTTCGCGGTCGTGCGAAGAATATCCCGGAGCGCAACACTTTCCTCCTTCCTTATCAGACTAGGTGGGTAAAGGATCGTTCGCTTGTCCGTTTGATGGAGAAAAGTCGGCGCATCGGTATTTCCTACGCAACCGCCTATGATGAGGTAAGACAAAAGAGCCTTAAGGACTGCCGGGTTGATACGTGGTTCAGCTCCCGCGATGATCTTACGGCTAAAGAATTCATCATCTACTGCGAGAAGTTTGCCAAGGTCCTCGATAAAGCCGCAGGGTCGGCATTTGACGTTGATATTCTTTTTGATGACGGACGAAAGTCTGCCACGGCCTCCGTGCTTCGCTTTGCGAATGGCAAGCGGATCAACTCTATCTCTTCAAACCCCGATGTTTTTGCGGGTAAAGGTGGCAATGTCGGTCTGGATGAATTCGCGCTGCGTAATGACCCGAGAATGGTTTTCGATATCGCGAAACCGACGATCACCTGGGGCGGAAGGATGTCGATAATCTCGACCCACCGCGGAAAGGGTAATTTCTTCAACAAGCTGATCAACGATGAGAAGAGTGGGAAGCCCGAGAAAATGCGTGGCATCTCGCTCCACCGAGTCACACTTACAAATGCGCTCGAAGATGGGTTTCTTTGGAAACTGCAAACCAAGTTACCCGACGATGATCCACGCATGCAGATGGATGAGGCGGATTATTACAACATGGAGATCAACTCCGCTTCGACCCGCGAGCGAGCGCTTCAAGAGTTCGAGTGCCAACCTGAAGACGAAAGCACGACTTATTTACCATATGATCTCCTTCAAGGCTCATATTATACTGGTGAAGACAACCTAGTCCCACACACGGAAGAGACCACTGACTTCCGAGGGAAGAAGGGGCGCATCCGCTATCTGCTTCCACGAGGAGTCCAGCCCTCCGGTATCGAGGGCTACTTGAGAACTCTTAAGTTCAAGGGTGGTGATCTCTACCACGGTAAAGACGTTGCTCGCCGGAAAGACCTTTCGGTCGATGTCATCGGCGAGAAGAAAGACGGCTTAACTTGTGTGCGGGTTGTAATCGAGTTTGCTGGCTGCGCTTTTTCTAAACAAGAGAAGCTTCTTTACCCACTGATGCCGTTGATCAGTCGGAGTGCGATCGACGAAACGGGCATCGGTATGCAGTTTGCAGAGCGTGCCGCCGAAAAATTTGGGGACGAACGTGTGGAGGGTATTTCCTTTACCGTCGGAAATAAGCAGATGCTCGCCCCTCCGGTGAGAACCGCATTTGAAGACCGGTCGATTCGCGTGCCTGACGATGAGCTTTTCGAGACGGATCTCCGGATGATTAAAAAAGAGACTGTTGGCGATACTGAGCGCTACCTCGCTGAAGACGAAGACGGCGAAGGCGACAGTCACGCTGACCGCTTCTGGGGGCTAGCGCTCATGCTTCACGCTGCAAAGGCCCCGAGTTTCAAATTCCACATCTCTGCACCCACCACACCCAGCTCGGTCGCTCGGCATCGCTCCGGCCGCATGGTTCAATAATGAAAACTCAATCTTCAGTTCTCGATCGATACTTCTCCAGCTTCTCGCGTTGGGGTAGCTACAATGTGGTGCGCAACCTGACGCCGGCTAACATGACCCGCTGGCTGGAGGAATACCGCATGGGGCGGCTCTACAACATTGTGGAGGCCTGGGACGAGATTGCAGAGCGGGATGATGTGATCCCCGGTGTGGTTTCGAAGCGTTCGATGAACGTCTCAAGCTGTGATTACGAAATCGTCCGTGTAGATGATTCTCCGGAAGCTGAGCGACATGAGGAAGCACTGCGTGAGTGCTACGATAATTTAACGGCCACCGACGTAGTCGACCGCGATGTGATTGGCGGCATGGATCTGCTCTTTCGCCAGGTCATGGGAGCCGTTGGCCAGAAGAAGGCCGTGCATGAGATCGTCTGGCAGCCGTCGGGATCTGTTTTCACCGCTGAGATGATCCGCATTTCTCTGCGCCACTTTGAGAACACTACCGGCCGCCTGCGCTTTGCTCCGAATGGCAGCACGACTGAAGGCTCCGAGATGGTGCCTGGTGAATGGATGGTCTCGGCAACCGACTTGCCACCGCTGATGAAAGCGACCGGCATCGCATACCTCTACAAGACAATGCCGCTTCGTGACTGGCTGACTTACAGCGAGAGCATGGGGCTGTTGGCTATGATCTTTAAGACCCGCGCTGCCCCAGGTTCGGATGAATGGAAAAAATGCGAGGAAGCTGTCGCGAAGATGGCGGGCATTTTAGGATTTGTCGCCAGCGAAGGGACGGAGGTTGAGAAGATGAATGCCGGTGGAAACGAGCTGCCGTATCCGGCACTCATCGAGCGCATGGACCGCCGTATCACCTCTGTCTGGATGGGAGCAGACCTTAGCACGATCAGTGCAGACAATAAAGGTGCCTCGATCCAGGGTGACCAGGAACGCTTGCTCCTCGAGCACGATTGCAAATTTGTCGCCAATCAAATCAATCTCGGTCTGGGGAGGCATTTGATTCAGCATCGCTTTGGCAAGAATGTCCGCCCGCTGGCCTACCTGGTGATCAATCCTCCGATGGATATCGATGAGGTGAAAGAGCAAGAGAAGTTCGGTAAAGCAATCGACCACGGCGTCGCTGTCTCTGAAACGCAATATCGTGAAGTGACCGGCCTACGTGAACCAACGGACGAAGCCGACACGCTATCGGCTGCGCCGAAGAAGTTGGAAGATGGAAGTGAGAAGTCGGAAATACCCGATGAAGAACCGGAAACCACTGCTTCGAATGAAATGAGCCAGGACGAACTTCGCGCTGCTGCCATGCGTGCGGCCATCGCTGCAGACGCTCAACCCTTCTTTGCGCTGATCGAAGCACACTTAGCTGAAGAAACTTTCGATGCTGATGCCTTGCTCCGGGATCTCCGCAAAAACTTACCCGCGATTTACTCAGCGATGCGTGCTGGTGGTCGGACCGAGTCCGGACTGAAAGACCTACTCGCTGAAGAGATCGTCAAGGGAGTTTTAACCGCTGAACGCATGCCAGCATGAAACGACAATTTACCCGCCTAAAAATGAAAACAGTTGAAAGCCACACAATGCCCGAAAAAAGCCGCTCCAAGAAAGTGGCAGTCTTGGGTCGTAAGTCCCCGCTAAGCCATTTTGCAACGTATTTGCAGACCACGATAAGCGGGAAACGTCTGCTCGCTGCCAATGAGGCTGACGAAAATTCGCATGATAAGGATTCCCTTGAGTGTGCGTTCATTGAAAACCCGGATGTTTTGACCTTGGCTAGTAATGAATCGGGGAAGGCTCTTCTGGTTCCGTTTTGCCAAGAATTCGTCAATGCGATCCTACCCAACGGAGAGAAGAAGAAAGTTCTTCAGGTGTTCGATGAAGATGCCGCACAAGAGATCGTTTCTGAATATAACGGAATGCTCAATCGATTTAAAAGGACTATTACTGGCCTGCTCGGAATTGGATCGGTCGGTATCCCGATTTATTACCGTCACCCGGATGCTGACCCAGATCACATCGATAATCGCGAATATGGCCGGGCTGATGCCTTGGAGGTTGGGGTTGATGGTTTGTATGGAGTCAAAGAATACAACGAATTCGGAGAGCGTCTTCTGAAAGAAGTTCAGGGTCTCAAAATCTCCCCAACCTGGTGGCTGCGTGAAATCACAGGATACCGACTTACACCAGGATCCGTTGCCACAAGGCCTCGCAAATTAAAGAGCATCGGCCTGACACAATTTCCAAACATCCGCACGGCTGTGGCGGTGAACGAAAACCCACAATCCAAAAAGACTATGAAGCCTGAATTGCTCAAAGCACTCCTCGCGCTCCTGGCGTTTCCGAACGAACGCATTGACGCTACTATTAATGGCGAGCCGGATGCGATCTCGATCACCGAGGTCAATAATGCCTTTGCTCCTTTTACCACTGCCTCGAATGAAGCGCAGCGGATCCCCGACTTGGAAAAGCAGATCAACGATCTGACCGCCGAGAAGACTACTGCAGAGACCGAGCTGACTGCGGCCAACGAAGCGATCGTCGGCTTTAAAGAGACGCTCGCTGCAAACGAAGTGGAAGCTGCGCTCAGCGCGGGCAAGATCGCCCCCTCCGAAAAGGACGAGCGCATCAAGACGCTGGTCGAAGCGACAGACTTCGCCGTGGCCTGCAACGAACTTAGCGAAATCAAGGATGGCGCTGCAGTGAAGAACAAGTCCGTGACCGGCAACCTGGCTCAACAACAGAGCGAAGGGATGCTCGCTGCGAATGAGGCACAGGACCAGTTCAACGATTTGGTCGAAGCCAACCGTAAGGACTGCTCATACGACGCAGCCTACAACAAGACTGCGAACTCACCTGAAGGTAAGAAACTACTGAAGGTCATCAACGGAGAATAAATCTCAATTTTTTCAATCAACCAACCCGGAGAATAATACATCATGACAAAGGAAGAACTCGAAGCAGAGAATGCCGAATTGAAGGCAAAACTCGAAGCTGCCCAAAAGGCAAAAAAAGCCGATCCCGTTGAAGTGCTTGACGCATTCGACGCCAAGTGGAAGCCGCTGATCCTTCAGAAAATGAAGGCTGGCTTGAATCGTGAACAAGCAGTCACCGCTATCCGTAATCAGCTCGCTGAGGATAAAAAGCGTAAATCCGACATCGCGGAGAAGCAACTAGCCGCGATCACGAAGAAGTAATTCTTCGAAACCACTATCACTCAAATCGTATCTTAACATGAATACATTTCTTCTCATTCTTTTATTAGGGCTCGTTGCTCTACTTTTGATTGGCTCTCTCTTCTTGTCCAATCGTCGCCGCGACATGCTCGCGTTTAACGGCTACGGCGGTGCCCGCACTCGCCATAAATCGCTGACTCGCACGCTCGAAAGTGCAGTTTCTCAGCGCTATCTGAATGCCACAGAAGGATCAGCCGCCGGCACCGCAGATATTTGCGGTCTGGCAGATCGCCCAATGGGCTACTTCAATGATGAGGGTGGCGTCGGGGATGCCTGCGCAATTGAGCGTGGTAGCGAAATGACTGGATTCGGCATCGGTGCTGTAGCCATCGCAAGAGGCGATGAGCTCTATACCGCTGCGAACGGAAAGGTCTCAAACGTAGCGGCGTCTACTTCCTGGTTCCTTGGAGTCGCACTGACAGCGGTTTCCTCGGGCGATGCTACCCTTGGCGGTGATTCTGCCATCGTCGAATACGATCCGGCCGGACCGCAAGAATCCGCCGTCGCCTAAGCTCTGAGCTGATCCAACACACAACCTGAAATATATACTATTATGAAATCTCTCAAATTGACACCCGTCTCTTTGTTACTCCTTGCCTCTAATGAGGCGTTCCCAGAATACCGAGGAGACCGAACAGTAAACGGCGGTCTGTTCGCTGCAAATGAATCTGAATTCGACTCGAATTTCTATGACCAGCAATTGACCAACTATCTAGTTGGTGGCTGGGACCAGGATCCGATCGAAGAGATTCTCGGCTTCTTCGCTCCAGCCGTCGAAACTGAAGATAGCGTGGATTATAAGGAATTTCTACACGCCGACGAGTTTATCGCCGACGATGATGATTCTGACATCCGTGCTCTCAACGCCGACATGGGTATCATTCCAAGCGATACGCTCAATAACAAGAATGTGAAAGTGCCGCATAAGGGCTTTAAAATCATTCTTGATAAGAAGACTCGTCCGGAAGTTGTGCGTCGCAAGCTACGCAGTGCACGCCGTCGCCTCAAGCGGAACGAAATTCGCCGCACCATCGCGCTCGTCGATGCGGCGGCCACCGTTTCCAATCTCGTGTGGGATGGAACAAGTGATCCTGATGCGGATATTCGTGGTTTGCTGACTCTCTCTGAGAACAGCTCAGGGCTTCGTCCAACCCGTGTCGCTTACGGTTCTCTTGCATGGGATCGCCGGGACAAGGCAGTTCGTGCCCAAGACAATGCCGGCGCTAATAGCTCGGTAAATTGGACTCCAGAGCGCCTTGCTCAGTATCTCATGGTGACTGCCTTGAGCTGGGGTGAGGTTCGCTACCGCGAAGCAGCCAATGCGCTCGCCAATTATCTGGGGGACAGCGTCTACATGTTCAACGCTGCCGAAGGTCTGACTGAAGAGGATCCATCCAACATCAAGCGCTTCGTCACTTCGCAAGAAGGTGGCCTCGATGTGGCCGTGTATGCAGACACCAGCCACCCGCTGCTGGATGTTTACTATGTGGCTCACCATTCGATCCCGGTGCTTACGAGCCCACTCGGTATCCGTAAGGCAGTCACCAGCGACTCTTAATTCGAGCGCTTAATTCAACCAAGCCTCTCCGCCGGGTCCGATCCCCGGCGGGGAGTCTTTTCTCAGACGAACCTCTTTTTACTCATTACTTCCTGTTAATTTTATGCCTTGGAGAGCCATACTTGAATCTGACGTGCTCACTGTGATCAACAGTGAGAAGCTGGAGGGCATCCGCGCCGCGGCGCTGGCGGATGGTCAGCCGGATCCGGTGCAACCGACGATTGACCAGGTGACCGATCAGGTGCGCGGCTATGTGGCTACCCACAACACGCTCGGCCTTGATGGCACGATCCCGGAAAGCCTGATCGCCTATGCGCTCGACATCATCGCGGTGCGGATCCCGATGCGCGTCGACGAAGATCCCAGTGAAGGCCGCGCTCGTCTGATGAAAGATGCGATTCGCTACCTGGAGCGGATATCCGACGGAAAGATCGACCTGATCGACCCAATTGAAGAAAGCGAAGAACAAGCCAGAGGCACAGGTGTGACCGTGGTGAGCTACCGCGAACGCAAGGCCAAGAGCTCCGATCTGGATGGGCTGTGAGGCGCTGAATTTGGAACCACGAATTTACACGAATACACACGAATTATGAGCACAGCTAAACTAGCAGCTAAGATGTATACCGAATACTGTAATGCAGTTGGTGGTAAAGCACACGATGGATCCCCTTTGCCGACATGGTCTGAGTTCCGTAACGACGCAACAAAGCAAAAGCAGGTTCAAGCATGGATAGCTGCGGCTGAAGCAGCTTTGTCAGAATGTCGCGAACGAATCAAAAGCGAAATTGTTCCAGCTGATTTCTGTGAGGGTGAATATGTAGCTGCAGAGCGGAAGGGACTCCGTCTCGCGATTGAATCTTTAAACTCTTTCTAACCCTCCACTTTCGCTATGAAATTCACCGAAGCTATGCAGTTTCTCGCTCGGAAGAGCGTGATGCCGACGGCACTCCGGAGCTGGGCGCTCCAGGAACTGCCGGTCGAGCTGCTGAAGCGTGCCTTCTTCTCTGCTGGTGTGGAGCATGCGGCCTTTCTCCAGGAGGGGCTTGATGCGGTGGAAGCGATCGTGAATGCGGATCTCGACCGCGCAACCGCTCGCGTGCAACTGCGTGACATGCTCGACCGTCTGGGCTACCGCCCGGATCCCACCGAGGCTGGATCACTCACTGACCTCTCCAGCGATCGACGTTTGAATCTGATCCTGGATACCAATGCCGCGCAGGCGCGTGCCTATGGCCGCGAAAAGGTCGAAGATGCGCCGGAGATCCGGCACGCTTATCCAGCAGCTGAGTTGGTTATTGTCGGTGCACCTCCAGAAGTCCCTCGTAAGTGGAAAACCAAGCTATGGCCCAATGCCGGTGGCAAGCTCTATGAAGGTAGAATGATCGCTCGTAAAGACGACCCGATCTGGACCAAGCCAATCTCGGCTGGTGGTTTTAATCGCTTTGGGAATCGTTACGGACCTTACGACTTCAATTCTACTCGAAGAAAGCGTCCGGTCGACCGTGCCACTGCGATTCGCCTCGGTGTGATCGAGAGCGACACAGAAATCGCACCTTTTGAAGAAGGCCTTAACGACAATTTAAGCGCCTCTGCAAAACGTATCGCGAGCCCCGAGTTGCTCCGCGCTATTCGTGAAAGTGGCATCGCGACTATCGACTCGGAAGGGAGGTTTGTGCCTTCCCTATGATCTCGATCAATCTCAGTGAAATCGGCACCGAGAAGACTCGCAAGTTCCTGCAGCTGGTTGGAGATGCACCTGAAGGTGCCGAAATCCGAAATCTTGTAGGCTTCGATATCGCTAATGTGACGCGTGACTGGCTCTATGATAAAGACAAAGAGCCGAATACGCTTGGGGGGAAGAAAACTCATTTCTACCGCTCGGCCGGCGACGCGGTGACACATGAAGTCACCAAGACCGGCGCAGCAGTCTCGATCAACCAGCAGGGCATTCGCCAGCGCTTGGAAGGCGGCGTCATTACCGCGAAAAATGCAAAGGCGCTGACGATCCCTATTTCCCCCCGAGCACACGGCAAGCGTGCCCGAGAGTTTGATAACACATTCATCTTGAAGTCGACGAAGGGAAAACCCGAGACGGTTGGCGTGATTATGCAGGATCTTGGTTCCGGCCAGCTCGATGCCCTCTACGTCTTACGAACCCGCGTGACACAGAAACCCGATCCGACCGTGATCCCGGATGATCGCACGATCGTTGAAACAGCCTATCTATCAATCTTCCGCTTTCTGGAGGGGCTGCGTGCATTCTAACATGAGCTTTAAAACGACAGTCCAAATCATCGAAGCGCTGAAGGCGAAGCTTGAAGTAATGGCCTTTACGGACGAAGCGCTGCCGGCCTTTGCTGGCAAGCTGATCTTCGATGCGATCAATTTCTACGACATCCCCCGGCTGGAACAAGCCCTCAAGGATCTGCTGCAATACAAGAACCGCATCTGCCTTATCGTGCCTGGGATCGAGCGTTTTGAAAACGAGACGAAGGGCTCGATCCTGGAAACCAAGAAGTATCAGGACTTCCTGCTCATTATCAGCGATCGCGATTATACACCCGGTAAGGGATCCCATTTCGGCGATGACACGCATCCAGGCGTCTTGCTGATGAAAGACACCGTGCTCGATGAGCTGCTCGGCAAGTCGCTCGATTTTGGCGATGTCATTATCGAGCCATCTGATGGCGAGAGTATCCGCGTGGCTGAGAGCGATAAGGCTCTGAGTAAAAGCCGCGAAGGCTACCGCCTGCTTTTCCGGATTCAAATGGGCATCCAGCAAACGCAACTGCAGCGCGGCCGTTCACTGCGCCGTTAATTTCCAAAAAAAATCAGAACCCACACACATCATGAAGCTAGTAAAAGATCCAGTCACCGTCGCCAGCAAGCACACTACTGTGAAAACAGAGCGCCAGGCGTCTATCGTCAACTTCCTCCGCGCTCAGCGTGAAGATGACCTGCCGCGTATCGTCGGGCAGTTCCGTAAGAACAAAATGCCGGCCGATGAACTCGCCCTCGTGGAGGAGCTGCTGGGCATTAAAGCGCCGGTGGCCACTGGCAAGAAAGCCGCCGCCAAGAAGTAGGCGTCACATTCTCACCAATACAATCTCTCAACACTTAAAAATAGGAAACTATCATGGGACTCAAACAAGCCGCTCTCTCCGACGTCAACAAACGCGACCTCTTAACACTCACCGCCGAAGTGCACATTGCCGACAGTGCCGTGCTCTCTGCTGCCTCTCGATGGACTGACCTGGGTAACATTCCGGGACTGCAGTATAACCCCAATGCCGAAAACAAGACCGTGATGATCGTCCGTCGCGGCCTCAAGCGCCCAGGCAAAAGCCATACCACGGCAATTGAGCCGAAGTATGAAGTGACCTCGAACGAGCTGAGTGACGAAGTGCTCGACATGATCTTCTTCGTGGATGCCGAGCACGATTTCGGCAGCGAGGGCGCTGACAATGCACAGACCGGGATCAGCGCAGTGGACGGCACGGATTTCGATTTCGACGAAGGTGCCGATGGTGCCGGAGTGCTCGCCGGCCAACGCACGGATATCCTCGATGCAAATGGTAAGCATGTCCACCAAATCACAGCCCTGGCGCTGGTCGGTGTCGCTACCAACTATGGTCCAGCCGAAGATTCGGCGACTCTGGTGGAAGGCGTCGATTATGAGCTGGATGCTGACATCGGCCAGATTCGCTGGCTGAAGGCCATCAACAATGATGTGATCACTCCAACCATCACGAGCGAGACCATCACGAGCAGCTCCAAAAAATACATGCGCAAGCGCAAGCCCAACCGTGTGGGCTACGTCGAGCGCATGTGCCGCATTTTCTGGTGGGACCAGGACAACGACTCTAACTGGGTGATGCTGCACAAAGACTTCCTCGCTCGCTTCTCCGTGGATGGCGGCTTCAACGCCGATGGCGAAGCCGACGCAGAGAGCAAGCTTATGATCGAAGTCCTTAGCGACGGAGAGATCTGGAAGCGGGTCTAGCCGCATTTGGCGGAGTGATTAGTGAGGGTGAAAGTGTCGAACACGGAAGCCCTCACTGACTGCTCTATTACTTTATACTTTCACTCTCACTTTCTACTGACTCATGTCCAATATTGTCATCAAAATCGAAAAGACGACTGGCGCGGTGTTAAATCCTCCGGTCAAAATCGCTCGCGGCGGCGTGCGCGGCCTCGCTCTCAGCTTTCTAAATAACGGCGTTGAAGAACTCTTTGTCGAAGGCACCACGATTACTTTTGAAGTGTTCGTGCCGGCTGACTTAGAAACACCGATCGCTCCGGGTGGCACGTTGGATTTGTGGGCCCGCAATTCGGATACTCGCGACTACACCGCCAACATCGATATGAGCGGCGCCGTTCTAAGCGCTCTGAATATCAGCACCCTGATCGGCCGCATCCGCTACACCGAACCGGGTGAAGATGAGGTGATCGTCGATGCCTTCCAGATTGTGAGTGATCCAGGATCGCTTGCCGGCGCTATCGGTCAGGTAATCAAGTGGGAGCAAATCGAGAATCCGCCGAATCTCCCTTTCGGAGTGACCGCGCTGCAGGATGCTGTGGATGCTGCCGAAGGCCACAAGCTCGACGCTGAAGACGCATCAACCGAAGCGACGGCTCAAGCAGTGATCGCGACAACCAAGGCGGGCGAAGCAAGCGCCTCGGCCGCCGCGCTCGATGGCATCGCCAATAACCTGGCATACCAGGGCAACTACGATGCAAGTGGCAACACGGCACCGGCGGATCCAGAAGCCGGCTATTTTTGGACCATCTCAGTCGGTGGCACATTCGGCGGCCACACGTTTGAACCCGGTGACGTCGCTCTCTACGATGCCGCCGGCAACTGGCACCTACAGGATCTGGATACGCTGCTGGCCGCGATTGAGCAGAAGCTGAGCATGAAGGCTCCAGCCTCCGGCATCAAGTTCGATGGTGCAAGCGGTCAAATTATATTCTATGACTACGACACCGATTTTACCGGTGAATGGGGTCTTGTTATTAAAGTTCGAAGCGGTGACCAAATCAACTCACAAGAGGGTTTGTATGTGGTCGGTGGTTCTCGATTCGTTTTATCGTTTAAAGGTAATTCCTTGCAAATGCGTATTTATTCTGCGACCGGATATACAACATCATACGACATCACTGTAGCTGCGGAGACTAACACTGAATATCATATTGTGTGTGGTAGCTATGGTGTTGATGATGCTTATCTATTTTTGAATGGGGTTGATAAATCCAATTCGCTCGACACCACATTTGCTGCCGCGTCGACATCGTTTGGAGGTGAACGGATCGGAGCAAGACCATCAAATCCGAATGATGGATTTTTCCAAGGTATTGTATATTACGCCGCCAGATTCAAAGGAAAGTCATTTAGCTTAGCTGAAGCACAAGAATTGTATGCGTTGGACAGCGTCGAGGCTTGGGTGGCCTTTCATCCTGAGTTTAAGCGCTACCAATCTGCTTTGATTCTTAGT
>Ga0194137_10001132_pt1 | contig 16636 bp, 16 predicted proteins | sample TARM_MetaG_T3_14_FD_134025 | JGI IMG/M metagenome (GOLD analysis project Ga0194137, IMG submission 134025) | Freshwater microbial communities from Pennsylvania, USA, analyzing microbe dynamics in response to fracking - TARM_MetaG_T3_14 (version 2) | ecosystem: Environmental > Aquatic >... | reverse complement strand
TCTCGGCCGAGACGGTGCGGCCCAGCACGCCGTAGATGACGGCATAAGTCGAACCCGACTGGGCGATGCCGATCAGGATGCCCGCGCTCAGCGTGAAGCTCAGCGGATGGCTGGTCACGGCCATCAGCAGCAGGCCCAGCGCATACATCAGCCCGCCGGCCACCAGCACTTTCCAGGCGCCGAAGCGGTCGGCCAGCATGCCGGCGATGGGACCGGCGGCGCCCCAGGCCAGGTTCTGCACCGCCATCGCGAAGGAGAAGGTCTCGCGCGTCCAGCCCCTCTCCATGATGATGGGCTGCAGCCAGAAGCCGAAGCCGTGGCGGATGCCCATCGACAGCGTGACGATGAGGGCGCCGCAGAGCAGCACCTGCTGGACCGACAGTCCGGTGTCGGTAGGGCGGGGGGTGTTCATGCGGGCGACTGTAATCAGCGCTGCTTGGCCTTGCTCGTCGTCTTGGTTTTGCTCTTCTTGGCGGCCGTCTTCCTGGGTGCGTCGGCCGTCGACGTGCTGGCCTGGGAGCTGGACGCGGCCACGTCGGCCAGGCGGGTCAGCAGCCGGCCCCGCTTGACGCGCAGCAGCGGCATGTCGACTTGGGCCAGGTCGGCCAGCGGGTCGCTGCCCAGCACGAGGAAGCTGGCCTCGCAACCCGGCTCGAAGCAGCCCAACTTGCGGCCGGGGAACAGGGCGCGCGGCGTGTCTTGGGTGGCCAGGCGCAGCACAGTCGCGCGGTCCAGGCCGAGTTCGCCCAGCGCGTGTAGCTCGGCACGGGCGGTGGCGATGAAGACGTCGGAGCCGACCAGCAGTTGCACGCCGGCCGCCTGCAGCCGGGCCAGGTTGGCGCGCTGGGCCTCGCGCATCGTGGACAGCGCCGCCGCGTCGAGCTTGAACAGGGCGGTGGCGGCCGTCGTCGTGATGACGGCCGTGCGCTGGAGGGCGGCCTGGGCCGCAGCGGCCTCGCTGACCATGAAGCGCTCGGGCGCCTCGTCCAGGGTGTTGGCATAGCCGGGGAGGTGGGCAATGGCGTCAACGCCCGCCGCCAGGGCGGCGTCGAAATCGGCAGCCGTCTCGACATGGGCGACGATTTGCCGGCCGTCGGCATGGGCCAGGCGCGTCAGCTCGGCGGCCGTGTCGGACCGCAGGCCCAGGCGGCCGAACATCGCCGGCTGCTGGCGCAGTTCGGGCCGCTCGCTGTGAGCCAGCACGATGCGCATCCAGTGGCCGCCGCGCGCCTTGATGGCCGGCCATTGCGCGATGGCCTGCTCGGGGCCGTCGACGATGACGATCTGGTTCTGCGCCGCCGCGGCCTCGGCGCTAGGCTCGGGCAGCACGGCGGCCAGCGGGTAGCCGTCGGGCGACGTGATGCAGGCGGTCACGAAGGTGACGTCGGGAGCGGCTGGCGTGGCGGCCAGCGGCTTGACCTCGGCGACGCCGGCCGGGTCGCCGCAGAGCATGGCGGCGTAGAACACGCCTTCGTCGATGTATTTGTCGGCGAACTGGCCCCAGCCCCAGGCCGTCTGCAGATTGTGGTTGTGCGCCTCGGCCAGCGGGCCGATGAGGACCTGGCCGCGCATGTCCATCTTGCGGTTGACCTTGGCCGGCTTCCTGGCGACGAAGACGCCGTTCTCGACATAGAGGTTGCCGCGCTGGATCTGGCGGCCGTCGAACCAGCGGGCGTTCTTCAGCTCCCAGGACAGCGGGGCGCTGGCCTGGTAGGGCTGTTGCGGCAGGGACGGCGTTTGGGCCTGTGAAAAAATACAGGCCAGTAACAGGCAGGCGGTCAGGAATCTCAAGCGCAGGGACTCTGTCTTCGGGGGCCGCGAATCCTAGCCCTACTGCCTTCTTAGAATCCCGCCCCTATGTCCAGCCGTCCGTCTTCCTCTCCCGCCGCCAAACCCGCCGAGTATGGCGAAGCCTCCATCCGTGTTCTGAAGGGCCTGGAGCCCGTCAAACAGCGGCCGGGCATGTACACCCGCACGGACAACCCGCTGCACTGCATCCAGGAGGTGATCGACAACGCCGCCGACGAGGCCCTGGCCGGTTTTGGCAAGCGCATCGACCTGACCCTGCACGTCGACGGCTCCGTCTCCGTGGCCGACGACGGCCGCGGCATTCCCTTCGGCCTGCACCCGGAAGAGGGCGTGCCGGTCGTCGAGATCGTCTTCACCCGCCTGCATGCTGGCGGCAAGTTCGACAAGGGCTCGGGCGGCGCCTACAGCTTCTCGGGCGGTCTGCACGGCGTGGGCGTGTCCGTCACCAATGCGCTGGCCAAGCGGCTGGAAGTGGCGGTATGGCGCGACAAGCAGGTAGCCGGCATCGCCTTCGAGCATGGCGATGTCGTCCAGCCCGTCGTCACCCGCCCGGCCGCCAGCGGTGACCGCAAGCAGGGCACGACGGTGCGCGTCTGGCCCGAGCCCAAGTATTTCGAAAGCGCCGAGCTGCCGCGCCACGAGCTGGTGCACCTGTTGAGGTCAAAGGCCGTGCTCATGCCCGGCGTCATCGTCACGCTGAAGATCGAGAAGACGGGCGAGGTCACGACCTGGCAGTACAAGGCCGGCCTGCGCGACTACCTGGCCCAGGCCCTGACGGCCGATCCCATCATCCCGGCCTTCGAGGGGGAGGGCTTCGCCACCGCCGGCGAGAGCGAGAACTTCGCCGAAGGCGAGGGCGCTTCCTGGTGCGTCGCCTTCACCGAGGACGGCGCGCCGTTGCGCGAAAGCTATGTGAACCTGATCCCGACGGTGGCCGGCGGCACGCACGAGTCCGGCCTGAAGGACGGCCTGTTCGGTGCCGTCAAGGGCTTTATCGAGATGCATTCCCTGCTGCCCAAGGGCGTCAAGCTGATGCCCGACGATGTGTTCTCGCGCGCCAGCTTCGTGCTTTCGGCCAAGGTGCTGGACCCGCAGTTCCAGGGCCAGACCAAGGAGAGGCTGAACTCCCGCGACGCGCTGCGCCTGGTGTCGGCCTACGTGAAGCCGGCCTTCGAGCTCTGGCTCAACCACCATGTCGAGCATGGCAAGAAGCTGGCCGAGCTGGTCATCAAGCAGGCCCAGACCCGCCAGCGCGCCGGCCAGAAGGTCGAGAAGCGCAAGGGCTCGGGCGTGGCCGTGCTGCCCGGCAAGCTGACCGACTGCGAGAGCCGCGACCTGACGCTGAACGAAGTCTTCCTCGTCGAGGGTGACTCGGCCGGCGGCAGTGCCAAGATGGGGCGCGACAAGGAAACCCAGGCCATCCTGCCGCTGCGCGGCAAGGTGCTGAACGCCTGGGAGGTCGAGCGCGACCTGCTGTTCAAGAACAACGAGATCCACGACATCGCGGTGGCCCTTGGCGTGGACCCGCATGGCGCCAACGACACGCCGGACCTGTCCGGCCTGCGCTACGGCAAGGTCTGCATCCTGTCGGACGCCGACGTCGATGGCTCTCATATTCAGGTGCTGCTGCTCACACTCTTCTTCCGCCACTTCCCCAAGCTGGTCGAGGCCGGTCATGTCTTCGTTGCCCGCCCGCCGCTCTACCGCGTCGACGCGCCGGCCCGCGGCAAGAAGCCCGCCGCCAAGCTCTATGCGCTGGACGAGGGCGAGCTGACGGCGACTCTCGACAAGCTGCGCAAGGAGGGTGCCCGCGAAGGCAGCTGGAGCATCAGCCGCTTCAAGGGCCTGGGCGAGATGAGCGCCGAGCAGCTCTGGGACACGACGCTGAACCCCGATACCCGCCGCCTGTCGCGGGTCGAGTACGGCCAGCTGGACTTCGCTGCGACCGTGGACGCCTTCAACAAGCTGATGGGTAAGGGCGAGGCCGCTTCACGTCGTGAGCTGATGGAGCTGCACGGCGACGCGGTGGAGATCGACATCTGATGCAAACGGTCTACAACGCTGTGCACGCGGCCCATGCGGCGACGCATGAGTTCTTCCGCGGCCGCCTGGTGCCTGCGTTCGAGATCCCGGCCCGTGCCGACTACATCCTGCAAGCCGTGCAGAAGGCTGGCTTGGGAGAGGTGTTGGTCCCCATCGACCACGGCCTCGCGCCGCTGGAGCGGGTGCATTCGACGCGCTATCTGCGCTTCATCGAGGGCGCGCATGCCGAATGGCTGGCCAAGGGCGGGGAGGGCGATGCCTTCCCGGCCGTGTGGCCGGTTCGCTCGCTGCGCAGCGACGTCGAGCCGGTGAGCTTTGCCGCCCGCATGGGCCTGTACTCCATGGACAGCGGCACGCCGCTGACCGCCGGCAGCTGGACCGCGGCCTATGACGGTGCCCAGGCCTCGCTGACGGCCCTGGACCTGGTGCTCGCCGGCCAGCTCTCGGCCTATGTGCTGACCCGGCCGCCCGGCCACCATGCGGGCGCCGACTTCTTCGGCGGCTACTGCTTCATCAACAACGCCGCCGTGGCCGCCCAGGCGGCGCGCGATGCCGGCCTGACGCGCGTGGCCATCCTCGACGTGGACTACCACCACGGCAACGGCACCCAGGCCATCTTCTACGACCGCGCCGACGTCTTCTACGCCAGCCTCCATGGCGACCCGCGGACCGAGTTCCCCTTCTTCCTCGGCCATGCCAATGAAACCGGGACCGGGGCGGGCGCCGGCTTCAATGCCAATTTCCCACTCTCGGTGGGCGTGGCCAATGAGGACTGGTTCGCCGCGCTGGAGCAGGCGTTGCACAAGCTGGCGGCCTACCGGCCCGAACTTCTCATCGTGTCGCTGGGCGTCGACACCTATGGCGGCGACCCCATCTCCCACTTCAAGCTGGACGAGCCCGAGTTCCGCCGCCTGGGCGAACGCCTGGCCGCCTTCGGCGCGCCCACCCTCTTCATCCAGGAAGGCGGCTATGCGACCGAGGCCATCGGCCGCAATGTGGTAGCCGTGCTCGGCGGTTTCGAAGGGCGCGCATGAGCCTGCGCCTGCGTCCTACCATGCTGTCCGACCTTGACTGGGTCGTCTCGCTGGAGCGCGACGGTGCGAACCTGCCCTTCATCACACCCTGGGAGCGGCCGCAGCATGAAGGGGCGATTCGCTTCCCCGATTCGCGCCACTTCATTCTGGAGGAGGGCGATCAGCTCGAACGCATCGGCTTTGTCATCCTGCAGGGCTGCCGCAATCCCAATGGTTCGGTCGAGCTGAAGCGCCTGGTGCTGCAGCCCAAGGGCCGCGGCCTGGGCCGCTCGGCGGTGCGACAGCTCAAGGGCATGGCCTTCACGCAGTTCAAGGCGCATCGCTTCTGGCTGGACGTGAAGGCGCTGAATACCCGCGCCCTCAAGCTCTATCAGAGCGAAGGCTTTGTCGAGGAGGGCCGCCTGCGCGAGAGCGTGCGCGTGACGGTCGACGGCGCCGATGGCTATGACTCGCTGATCGTCATGTCACTGCTGGACCGCGAGTACCAGGCCCGCGTGGCGCTCGGGCTGGAGGCCGCATGAGGCACGCGTGGCTGTTGCTGCTTGCCTTCGCCTTGCCGGCTCACGCCGACCTCTGGGGCTATGTCGACGCGACCGGCGTGGCCCATTTCGCGCCGCGCCAGCTCGATTCGCGCTATGCGCCAGTGCTGGGCAGCGTCGGCATGCAGCGCGTTCCCGGCAAGACCGACGCGGGCATCGCCCTGCTGAATTGGCTGGACATCGCACCCGAAGTGAAGGCCGTGCAGCCCTGGGTGCGCGAGGCCGCTGCCCAGCATGGCGTGGACGCCGACCTGCTCAAGGCCATCATCGCGGTCGAGTCAGGCTACCAGCGCGGCGCCGTGTCGCCGCGCGGCGCCCTGGGCCTGATGCAAATCACGCCCGAGACTGCCAGCCGCTACGCCACGCCGGCCGACGCCGCCCGCCTGATCGAACCCCGCATCAACATCCACACCGGCGCCCGTATGCTGGCCGACCTGATGCGCCGCTTCGGCCGCATCGACGCGGCCCTGGCGGCCTGGAATGCCGGCGAGGGCGCGGTGCGCCGCGCCGGCAACCGCGTTCCCGATATCGATGAAACCCAGGCCCATGTGCATCTCGTCCTCGAGCTGTACTGGGCCCTGCTGCAGCAGAGCCAGCCGGCCCGCGCCCAGCGTTTGACCTTGCATCCATGAGTTCCCAGACCACGATTGATTTCAATGGCCCCACCGAGGGTGGCGGCGGTGACGACGCCAACGCATTGACGCTGGCGGCCTACGCCCAGCAGGCCTATCTCGAGTACGCCCTCAGCGTCGTCAAGGGCCGGGCTCTGCCGTCCTATGCCGATGGCCAGAAGCCGGTGCAGCGCCGCATCCTCTATGCGATGAAGCAGTTGGGCCTGGGCTGGACGGGCAATTCCGGCGCCAAGCCCGTCAAGGGCGCCAAGGTCGTCGGCGACGTGCTGGGCGACTTCCACCCGCACGGCGACCAGTCCGTCTACGACGCCCTCGTGCGCATGGCCCAGGACTTCTCGCTGCGCTATCCGCTGATCGACGGCCACGGCAATTTCGGTAGCCGCGACGGCGACGGCGCGGCGGCGATGCGCTACACCGAAGCACGCCTCGCCCCCATCGCCCGCCTGCTGCTGGACGAGATCGACGAGGACACGGTGGACTTCCGTGCCAACTACGACGGCCGTCTGCAGGAGCCCGTTGAGCTGCCGGCCCGCCTGCCCTTCGCGCTGCTCAACGGTGCCAGCGGCATCGCCGTCGGCCTGGCGACCGAGATCCCCAGCCACAACCTGCGCGAGGTGGCGGCCGCCGCCGTCGCGCTGCTGAAGGACGACAAGCTGTCCGACGAGGCCCTGTTCGAGCTGATCCCCGGCCCCGACTTCCCCGGTGGTGGCCAGCTCATCAGTGCGCCCGAGGACATTCGCGCTGCCTATCTCACCGGCCGCGGCAGCCTCAAGCTGCGCGCGCGCTGGAAGATCGAGGACCTGGCCCGCGGCCAGTGGCAGCTCGTCGTCACCGAGCTGCCCCACGGCACCAGCGCGCAGAAGGTGCTGGAGGAGATCGAGGAGCTGTCCAACCCCAAGGTCAAGGCCGGCAAGAAGACGCTGACGGCCGAGCAGCTGCAGCTCAAGGCCAGCCTGCTGGCCGTGCTGGACGGCGTGCGCGACGAGTCCAGCAAGGACGCGGCCGTGCGCATCGTCTTCGAGCCCAAGAGCCGCACGGTCGAGCAGCAGGACCTCATCAACGCCTTGCTCGCCCACACCAGCCTGGAAAGCAGCGCCCCGGTCAACCTGACCATGATCGGCGCCGATGGACGGCCCGTGCAGAAGAGCCTGCGCGAGGTGCTTGTCGAATGGGTGGGTTTCCGCCAGGCGACGGTGCGTCGGCGCACTGAGCACCGCCTGGCCCATGTCAACGACCGCATCCACATCCTCGAAGGCCGGCAGCTGGTGCTGCTCAATATCGACGAGGTCATCCGCATCATCCGCGAGTCGGACGAGCCCAAGGCGGCGCTGATCGAGCGCTTCCGCTTAAGCGACCGCCAGGCCGAGGACATCCTCGAGATCCGCCTGCGCCAGCTGGCGCGCCTGGAAGCCATCAAGATCGAGCAGGAGCTGTCCAAGCTGCGCGACGAGCGCAGCAAGCTGGAAGACATCCTCGGCTCGGCTGCGGCCCTGCGTCGCACCGTCATCAAGGAGATCGAGTCCGATGCCAAGCAGTATGGCGACGACCGCCGCACCCTGATCCAGGCCGAGAAGCGCGTTGTCGCCGAAGTGAAGATCGTCGACGAGCCCGTCACCGTCATCGTCAGCCAGAAGGGCTGGGTGAGGGCGCTCAAGGGCCATGAGGTCGACGTCGCGGCCCAGACCTTCAAGGCCGGCGACGCGCTGTGGGGCGCGTTCCGTTGCCGCAGTGTCGACCCCCTCATCGTGGTCGGCAGCAATGGCCGTGTCTATTCGGTACCGGTCTCGACGCTGCCGGGCGGCCGCGGCGATGGCCAGCCCATCACCACCATGATCGAGCTGGAGACCGGCACGCAGATCGCGCACTACGTCTCTGGCGCGCCGACGCAGCGCCTGGTGTTCGCCGGAACGAACGGTTATGGCCTCGTCGCCCAGATCGGCGACCTCGTCGGCCGCCAAAAGGCCGGCAAGACCTTCCTCAGCCTCGACGACGGCGAAGTGCCGCTGCTCGCGACCGTGCCCAACGACGCCGTCGCTCTGCAACTCGGCGTGCTTAGCGCCCAGAGTCGCCTGCTGAGCTTCCCGCTGGACGAGCTCAAGCACCAGCCCAAGGGCGGCAAGGGCCTGATGCTGATGGACCTGGAGGCCAAGGACAGCATCGCGTCGATCGCCTGCTTCACGACCCAGCTGCGCGTGCTCGGCAGCGGCCGTGGCGGCAAGCCGCGCGAGGAGCTGCTGAAGAACCAGTCGCTCGCGGCCCATGCCGGTAAGCGTGCTCGCAAGGGCAAGGCGGTGGACGGACTGCAGAAGGTCGCGCGCCTGACCGCCGAGTGAAAGGGCCAGGCCCAGAAGCTGTGTCGGCTCGCCGTGGCCGGCTGCACATCTGACAAGCTTGGCGGCCTGCCGACCGGCTGCCACGAGGTCAGGCGGTGACCTCCCTAGCAGTGCGCCACAGGGTTGGGCACGTTGTCCGTGATCAGGCTCAGCTTGACCGTGCGGGTGTTGAGCCGCCCCAGCACCTCGTGGCTGAATTCGCCCGTCTCGTCCCAGCTGTGGCGCGTGACCATGACGTCGTCGCTGCCGGCGTCCAGCGCGCGCAGCAGGCGTCAGTTCCAGGGCAGCAGCTTGTCCACGGCTTCCTTGGCGCGGGTGCCGGTCTGGGCCTGGCCGGGGTTGATGTTAAAGCGGGTGGAGATCAGCTGCTTGACCTCGCCGCTGGGCAGGTCCAATGCCCACAGGCCGACCGAGACCTGCGTGTCGCGCAGTTCGCGGCGCTGGCTGGCCTGCAAGACCTGCTGGGCAGCTTGGGCGCCTGGAGGAATGCGATGGCGGGCGACAACAGGCCCTAGTCGTCAAGGCCCATGAATCGGCTCGGGAACACCATGCTTTCCCCGGTACGCACGACGCGGCCGTCCTTGAAGTAGACGTTGAAGCGCATGCCGTAGCCCACCTGGTCGGGCAGGATGGTCCAGTCCCACACATCTTCGCCGCTGAGGCGGAAAAACACGCGGCTGCGCTCGGTGCCCAGGATGCGGCTGACCTGCTCGGGTGTCATGCCCACCTCCACCCGCGCCCGGCCGGCGGGTGCCAGCGTGTCCTCCGAGCCCAGCAGCCGGCCGTCGGCCGCCAGGTGCACCATGTAGCAGTGCTCGCCGCGCGGCTGCGTCGAATATTCCAGCGTGCGCCCACCGTCCGCCTCGGGCCAGACCCGCTTGGGGTGACCGTAGATCGCGACGATGTCGGCCTCTCGGCTGATGCCCGGCTGCAACCGCCCGTCACGGTCCGGCGTTGCGCAACCGGCAAGCAGGGCCGTCGAGATGACAACTGGGGCGAGGGCGGCGAGGCGCATGGTGACTTCAGCGTTGTGCCAGGGCCCTCGCGCAGTCGCTGACGAGGGCCGGACCCTTGTAGATGAGGCCGGTGTAGATCTGCACAAGGTCGGCACCCGCTTCGATCTTGGCGCGCGCGTCGGCGCCGCTGATGACGCCACCCACGCCGATGATGGGATAGCCGGCGGGCAGGGCCGCGCGCAGCAGGCGGATGACGCGGTTGCTGGCCTCGAACACCGGCGCGCCGGACAGGCCGCCCGTCTCGTTGGCGTGGGCCAGGCCCTGCACCTTGTCGCGGGCGATGGTGGTGTTGGTGGCGATGACGCCGTCGATGCCGTTGGCTTTCAGCGTCTGGGCGATGACGGCGACCTGGTCTTCCTCCAGGTCGGGCGCGATCTTGACGAACATCGGCACGCGCCGGCCGCTCTGGCTGTCGAGCTGCTGCTTGCGCTGCTGCAGCTTGCCCAGCAGCGCATCCAGGGCCTCGTCGCTTTGCAGCGCGCGCAGGTTCTTGGTGTTGGGGCTGGAGATGTTGACGGTGATGTAGTCGGCATGCGGGAACACGCCTTCCAGGCCGAGCAGATAGTCGTCGGCCGCGTTCTCGATGGGCGTAGCGGCGTTCTTGCCGATGTTCAGGCCCAGGATGCCGCCGGCCTTGCGAAAGCTGTGGGCGCGCTTCACGTTGGCGATGAAGTCGGCCAAGCCTTCGTTGTTGAAGCCCAGGCGGTTGATCAGCGCATTCGCCTCGGGCAGGCGGAACATGCGCGGCTTGTCGTTGCCGGGCTGGCCTTTGGGCGTCACCGTGCCGACCTCGATGAAGCCGAAGCCCATGGCGCCCAGGCCGTCGATGCAGCGGCCGTTCTTGTCCAGGCCGGCGGCCAGCCCGATGCGGTTGGGGAAACGCAGGCCGGCGACGGTGACGGGGTCACTGACGCGTTCGCCGCACCACAGCAGCTGAGCGGGGGTGTTCTGCAGCCTGGCGACGCTGCCCAGCGTCAGCTCATGGGCATGCTCGGGGTCCAGGCCGAACAGGAAGGGGCGGGTGAGGGCGTAGGGGATCAAGGGCATAGCCCGGGATTCTCTCAGGGCGGGTTCGAGCGGTCCCAGGGCGGCACCTCGCCAATCTTCTCCAACATGAAGTCGATCAGCGCCCGCACCTTGGGCGCCGGGTGGCGGCTGGGCAGGTAGACGGCATAGAGGGTGTCGGCGTCAGCCAGGCCGCCGATGGGCTGCCAGTCGGGCAGCACGGTCTTCAACCGCCCGGTGCGCAGGTCGGCGCCGACGGCGTAGGTGGGCAGCACGGCCAGGCCCAGGCCGGCCAGGGCCGCCACGCGCAGGGACTCGCTGCTGTTGGCCGTCAGCCCGCTTTCGAAGCGCACGGCGCCACGGGTCTCGACCTCGGCTTCACCATGGTCGGCATGGCGGAAGCGCCAGCGGTCCGGGGAATGCAGATAGCCGAAGCGCAGGCAACGGTGGCCGGCGATGTCTACCACCGTCTGCGGCTCGCCGTGGGTTTCGAGATAGGCCGGTGCCGCGCAGAGCACGAAGCGGATGGCCGCCAGCCGCCGCGCCACCAAGCCATCGGAAGGCCTTTGCGTCAGCCGCAGTACGACGTCGAAGCCTTCCTCGGCGAGATCGACATAGCGGTCATTCAGCCCCAGCACGATGTCTAGCTGCGGATGGCGGGCGCAGAACTCGGCCAGCAGCGCGGTGAACTGCAGATTGCCGAAGGCCGTGGACACCGACAGCCGCAGCACGCCGCGCGGCTCGTCGCGGCGGCCGGCCAGCTCGGTCTCCATAGCCAGCGACTCGTCCAGCAGCCGCAGCGCGCGCTCGTAGACGACGCGGCCCTCGGCGGTCGGGCTGACGCTGCGCGTCGTGCGATGCAGCAGGCGGGTGCCGAGCTGGTCCTCCAGCCTCACCACCTGCTTGCTGACGGCCGACTTGGTGGTGCCCAACAGGCGCGCGGCGCCGGAAAAGCCGCGGGCGTCGACGACGCGGGCAAAGGCTTGCAGGTCTTCGAGGCGGCCCATTGACTGTGCTCCGTTTGGAAACTCTGAATCAGATTCATGCTGGATTGTGTCTTGTATCGCCGATTCCTAGAGTGCAGCCCTGTCCCTTTCAGGAGCCGCTGCCATGTCCAGCACCGCCTTGTCGTCCCCCTGCCCAACCCGGTCCTTCAGGCTCGGCCGCCTCGAGCGCCTGCTGAGCGCCGCCGCCGCGTCCAGTCTGCCGATGCTCTTCATCCTGTTGTGGAGCAGCGGCTACGTGGCGGGCAAGTTGGCTCTCCCGCATACCGGCCCGCTGACGCTGCTGACGCTGCGTTTCGGCCTCGCCGCCGTCGTGCTGCTCGCCGTCGCGGCTGCCACCGGCGCACCCTGGCCACACCGGGCGCGGGGCTGGGGCCATCTGGCTGTCGTCGGTCTGCTGATGCAGGTGCTTCACTTCTCCTGCATCTACTTCGCGCTGCAATGGGGGCTCTCCGCCGGCGTGGCCGGGCTGCTGATCGGGCTGATGCCGCTGGCGACGGCTCTGGGCGCGCATCTGTGGCTGGCCGAACGCATCGGTTCGCGCCAGATGCTGGGCCTGCTCGGTGGCTTGGTCGGCGTGGCCCTGGTCATTGCCGGCAAGCCGCTGAACGGCGCCTGGACAGCCTATGCCGTGGCCGGGCTGGGATTGCTCGGCCTCGTGGCCGGCACGCTCTACCAGAAGCGCTTCTGTGCCCACATGGACCTGCGCAGCGGCGCCGGCGTGCAGATGGCGGTCTCGGCCCTGGCCGTGGCGGCCGTGGCCTGGCCCACCGAGCATCTCTCCATCGACTGGGCACCCGAGCTGATTGGCTCCTGGCTGTGGCTGAGCCTGGTCAATTCCATCGGCGCCTTCAGCCTGATGTTCATCATGATCCGCCGCGGCCAGGCGGGGCAGGTGGCGCGGCTGTTCTTCCTGATCCCGGGCGCGTCGGCGCTGATGGGTTTCGTGCTGCTGGGCGAGCGCCTGGAGCCGCTGGCCATCGCCGGATTTGGGCTCTCCGCGCTGGCGGTGTGCTTCGCCGCCGCCAAGCGGTGAAAATGCTGGGCTTCTTTCGGAGCCCGCATCATGAAACCCCTCGACGACCCCCACCACGACCGTGAAGCCGGCTCCCGCGACGAAACCCGCGACACGACGCGCACCGACGACACCCGCATCGGCGCCGTGCGCGCGCTGATCAGCCCGGCCCTGCTGCTGGAAGAGCTGCCCATCCCCGACGCCACGCTATCGCTGGTGGAAGAGGCCCGCCAGCAGATCAGCGCCATCCTGCACGGCCAGGACGACCGCCTCCTCGTCATCGTCGGCCCCTGCTCCATCCACGACCACGACCAGGCGATGGACTACGCTTGCCTGCTGAAGGCGGCGCGCGACGAATTGAGCCGCGACCTGCTCATCGTCATGCGGGTCTACTTCGAGAAGCCGCGCACCACCGTCGGCTGGAAGGGCTATATCAACGACCCGCGCCTGGACGGCAGCTTCCACATGAACGAAGGCCTGCGTCTGGCGCGCCAACTGCTGCTGGACGTCAACGGTCTGGGCCTGCCCGCCGGCACCGAGTTCCTGGACCTGCTGTCGCCGCAATACATCTCGGACCTGATCGCCTGGGGCGCCATCGGCGCGCGCACGACCGAGAGCCAGAGCCACCGTCAACTGGCCTCGGGTCTGTCCTGCCCGGTCGGCTTCAAGAACGGCACCGATGGTGGCATCAAGGTTGCCAGCGATGCCGTGCTGGCCGCCGGCAGCGCCCACGCCTTCATGGGCATGACTAAGATGGGCACGGCCGCCATCTTCGAAACACGCGGCAACCGGGACTGCCATGTCATCCTGCGCGGCGGCAAGGCGCCCAACTACGACGCCGCTTCGGTCAACGCCGCCTGCGATGCGCTGAAGGCCTCGGGCCTGCGCGAGCAGGTCATGATCGACTTCTCGCACGCCAATTCCAGCAAGAAGTACGAACGCCAGGTCGACGTCGGCCGCGACGTGGCCGGCCAGATTGCCGGCGGCGACAAGCGCATCACCGGCGTCATGATCGAGAGCCATCTGCAGCCCGGACGCCAGGACCTGGCCGAGGGCCAGACCAAGGCCGACCTCAAGCCTGGCGTGTCCATCACCGATGCCTGCCTGGGCTGGGCGCAGACCGAGCCGCTGCTGCGTGAGCTGGCGGCTGCCGTCCAGCAACGCCGCAGCTGAAACGGGCGCCCCTCGCCCAGTCTGCCGCGCTGGAAGCCGGCAACCTGGTCGGTCCCCGGGAGGGGACGGCGATGCTCGCGGCGTCTAGCCGCGAGCACATCGCCAGGGCGGGCCGGCTTGGGAGCGGCCCGGCGCTCGGCCCGAAAAGGCCCGCTCGCGCTCACCGGCGTCCACCCGTCGCAGCGGGCTCGCGCCGCGGCGGGGCGGTTTCCATCATTCAGCCATTCCAACCGCTGAACCTGGAGACCGCGATGAAGAAGACACTCGCCACCGCCGCCCTGATCACGCTGCTGCCGCTGTGCAGCCAGGCGGCCGACGTGACCCTGGAGGTGGAGGGCCTGGACACCAGCAGATTGGCAGGCGGGGCGTTGATGGTGGCCGTCTACACCGAGCCCGCCAGCTGGCTGCGCCAACCCCAGGTCGGTCGCCGCTTCAGCCTTGAGGCGGCCAAGGACGGCAAGCTGACGGTCGTCCTGAAGGACCTGCCCGAAGGCCCGCTGGCCCTCAGCCTGTTCCAGGACGTCAATGCCAACGGCCGCCTGGACATGAACCCCATGGGCATGCCCATCGAGCCCTATGGCTTCTCCAACAATGCGTCCGGCAATTTCGGCCCGCCGAAGTTCGAGCAGGCCGTCGTGACGCCGGTGGCCGGCACGTCACTCAAGGTCAGGCTGAACTGAGGGGCGGCGACCATGAGCTTCAATCGTCGCGCCCTCCTCACCGCACTGCTGGCCGGCGGCCTCAGCCCCGAGCTGCTGGCCCTGGGTCTGCCGGCCGATGGCTTCGCGGCCGACGCGCCCGAACTCGCGCCCTTGCGTGGCCTCATTGGCGAGAGGCTGGATGCCCAGGCCGTCATCGAAGGCCGCCTGCCCGCGGGTCTGAGAGGCCGCTACTTCCGCAACGGCCCCGGCCTGATGCAGCGTGGCGCGCAGCGCTACCGCCATTGGTTCGACGGCGACGGCCTGGTCCAGGCCTGGACGCTGGCCGACGGCCGCGCCAGCCACCGCGCCCGCTTCGTGCAGACCGAGAAGTTCCGCGCCGAGCAGCAGGCCGGCCGCTTCCTGCTGCCCGCCTTCGGTACGGCCATCCCGGCCGAGCGCCCGGTGCGGGGCCCCGACAGCGTCAACACCGCCAATACCAGCGTGCTGATGCAGGGCGACCACCTCTACGCCCTGTGGGAGGGCGGCAGCGCCTATGAACTGGATCCGGTGACCCTGGCCACGCGCGGCGTCAAGACCTGGTCGCCCGAGCTGCGCGGCATGCCCTTCTCGGCCCATCCCAAGGTCGAGCCCGACGGCATGGTGTGGAACTTCGGCAGCGCCAATGGCCGCCTGGCTCTCTACCAGATCGATGCCGGCGGCAGCGTGCGCCGCCATGCGCTGCTGGACGACGTCGCCACGCCGGCCATGCTGCATGACTTCGCCGTGTCTCAGCGCCATCTCGTCTTCCTGCTCGCGCCCATCCAGCTCGACATGGCGGCGGTGCGCGCCGGCCAGTCCATGCTGGAGGCCATGCGCTGGCGTGCCGACCAGCCCACCCGCGTCCTCGTCATCGACAAGGCCGATTTCTCGCGCCGGCGCGTCTTCGAGATGCCGGCTTGCCACATCTTCCACTTCGGCAATGCCTGGGACGACGGCAGTCTGCTGCGCGTCGACTATGTGCAGGGCGCGCCGCTGCCGGAGTTCAACGCTGGCGCCGAGAAGATGATGCGCGGCCAGCGCAACAGCCTCGAGGCATCGACGCCGCGGGTGCTGGAGATCGACCTGCAGAGCGGCCGCCTAGCCGTCAGCATGCGCGACGAGGCCGTCGAGTTTCCCGCCGTCGATCCGCGCGTCGTCGCCCGGCGCCATCGCTTCGTCTGGTATCCCACCGCTATCGATACCGGCGCGCGCTGGGGCTTCAACGGCCTGATGTGCCTGGACATCGAGACCGGCGCCCGCGAGCGCTTCAGCTTCGGCACGGATGTCGTCGTCGAGGAGCATGTCCTCGTGCCCCGGCCCGGCAGCGCCAAGGAAGGCGAGGGCTGGCTTGTCGGCATGGGCTATGACGTCAAGCGCCGGCGCAGCTTCTTGAGCGTCTTCGACGCCCTTCGCCTGGCCGACGGCCCGCTGGCCCGCGCCTGGCTGCCCTATGGGGTGCCCTACGGCTTCCACGGCAAGTTCCAGGCCGCCTGAGCCCTTGCTTGCCCCCTGCATCGAGGACAGGGCAGGGGACTCCACATTGACAGCTGTCCACCGCGCCCCTATGGTCCGCGCCGTTTGGTGAAATCGCTTTCAGAAAGCGCTTTCACTTTCGGCGATTGACCTGCAGTTCGTCGTCGCCAGCCCAGGGAATTACTTCCCTCAGTCAAAACCATGGAGACGACCACATGCTGAACCTGAAGACCTGCGTGGTGCTTGCCTCGCTGACGCTGGCCGGCGCCGCCGGCGCGGCCACGACCAACGGCTTTGCCAACGGCGGTTTCAAGACTGCGGGCTCCGGTCCCTTCATCGCCGCCGGCTGACTGACGGCCGCCACCACCAGTCCGGCCTCGCTGTCGAGCGAATCCCACTCCGGCAGCCATTCCCTGCTGCTGAGCGTGCCCAACGGCTTCGATGCCTCCATCGCTCTGCAGGACTCGGTCGGCCATGGCGGCCTGCCGGCAATGGATGCCTCCAACGTGGGGGACAAGCCCTGGCTGAGCTTCTGGGCCAAGGGGGATGCCAGCACCACCGGCAACGCCTTCGTCACGGTGCGCTATATGGGTGCCAACGGCATCATCGCCACGGGCCTGGACAACCAGTTCCAGAGCCTGATCAACACCGGCAGCTGGAGCCAGATCAGCTTCCAGGCCGGCGCCATCCCGGCCGGCACGACGTCCCTCTTCATCGAGATCGGCACCGCCGTCGGCCCCATCCTGGATGACCGCCCCAATGCAGTCCTCGTCGACGACCTGCAGTTCGCGTTGACCGCGGCCGCCGTGCCCGAGCCGGGCAGCCATGCCCTGCTGCTGGCCGGCCTCGCCACCGTCTGTGCCATCGCCCGCCGCCGTCG
>Ga0194137_10001129_pt1 | contig 16658 bp, 8 predicted proteins | sample TARM_MetaG_T3_14_FD_134025 | JGI IMG/M metagenome (GOLD analysis project Ga0194137, IMG submission 134025) | Freshwater microbial communities from Pennsylvania, USA, analyzing microbe dynamics in response to fracking - TARM_MetaG_T3_14 (version 2) | ecosystem: Environmental > Aquatic >... | reverse complement strand
GGGTCCAGGTGAACGATCTCCACCTTGTCGTGATGCAGGGCGCGGTGGGAGGTCCGCAAACGAATCAACTCCTGGAACCGGTCCCACAACGCCGCCCGGGCCGGTTGTTCGCGCACCGCCCAGTTCAGAGGATTCGGCCCCACGAATTTCAGGGTCTGTTCCCCCCATTCCTGTCCGGCATACACCATGGGAATTCCCGGAGCGGTCAAGGTCACCGCCGCGGCGGCGTGATGGCGCCGCAACGCCTCCGTCTCGCCGTACCCCGCGTTCAGCAGTTCGTGCATCAGCCGTTCCTCGTCGTGGCTTTCCACATACAACATCCGCTGCCAGCCGGTCTGGTACGCGTGATTGCGCGGGTCGAGCACCTCGCGCAGCTTCGCCGGCTCTTTGATGCGGGCGTCGAGGAACAGGTGGCGGATACGCCAGCAGAAATGGGCGTCCCATTCCGCGTCGAGTTCGGTGCCTTTCACCATGTCGGGCTCCCCGGGAATATTCTCCGCGATCTGCACCACATCGGCATTCGCCTGGTCCACCACGTAGCTCATCCAACTCGCGCCCCACTCCTTGTATCCGGACCACTGAATCCACTGTGTCGCGTCGTAGCGGAATCCATCCACCCCCCACTGGCGGACCCAATGGGTCAGCGTGTCCTTCACGTAGCGTTTGTAGGCCTCGCTTTCCTGATCCAGCTTGGGAAAGCCCCAGTTGAAACTGGCAAAGGGACGGGTATAGGGACTTTGCTCCGGATCCCCGTGCATACGGGAAAGCGGTCCGGTTTCCGCCACGTGATTGAGCACGATATCGACGATGAACGCGATGTTCCGCTCGCGCGCGGCTTTCAACAAGTCCGCGAACTCCCCAGGCGTCCCGTAACTCCGTTCCGGCGCCATGTGAAAAGCCGGGTTGTAGCCCCAACTCACATCGCCCGGAAACGTGGTGACCGGCAGCGGTTCAATCACGTTGACGCCAAGGTCTTCAATATACCCCAGCTTTTCCCGCAACCCCTCAAAAGACCCGGGCGGGGCCACGTCGGGGATGCTGAGTTCGTAGATCACCCACCGCTCCATCGGAGGGGGCTCCCACGGAGGAAGGGGCGGCGGCAACGTACCCACCAGACTCCAGGCATGTTCGGGTACATGCGAATACGCCCCGTTGGGCGTCGTCCATTCCACATCGACGCTCCAGGGATCGGCGAAGCGCCCCTCGCCCTCCACTAGGTACCGATAGGCGAGCTTGCGATCTTTCAGCGGCGGAAGCTCGGCCGTCCACCGACCGCCGTCGACGGGACGCATGAGCGTACGCCGCGCGTCGGTGTCGGGTTCGTCCATCCATCGCCATTCCAGTTCCACAAATCGGGCGTTCGGAGCATGCACCACGATTCGCCCCGCTCCTTCCGCTCCCATCGAGAATCCGTAGGGCGTGTCCGCGGGAAGCTCCATCCGGGGTTCCAGCCGGGGCGTCTTCCACACCCGTCGCGTGGAGGTGGACAGTTTCCCGTCCCGCAGGGCCCGCACACGCAGATCGTGGGGACCGTACGGCCAGGAATCCCGGTTCAAGCCATGCCGAAGCGTACCCTTCTCCACATGGGCGATTTCCTGTCCGTTCCGGTACAGCCGAAGTTCGTCCGCGGCGGGCTCCGTGATCACCTCCACTCCGCCCGACACGTCTCCCACCCACCGGATTCGGGAGGCCTCGGGATGCGTGGTCAATTCCAGGTTATAATTCTTTCCGCCCCGGCTTTCCCAATGGTCGCCCCAGCGGGCCACCGCGTGCAGGGAGCTCACGACCTGCTCGGGATCGTTGAACGGCCCCAGCACCAGCGTGGACTCGCCCTGGATCGGCGGAGGAAGCGGTGTGTCCACCGCCACTCCCGTCGTGCCCACCGATGATCCATCTGGACGATACACCGGTGCGGGAAGCTCCCAGCCGCCGTCCGGACCGTTGACGCCCCAGTGCAAAATCCCCCCGGGCTCGTCCGTGCGAACGTGTACTCGAATCCGGTCGTCCGGATGGGCCGGTTGGGGAGAAAATCGAATGACCCGTTTTTCAGGAGGAAGCGCCCGTATCCGTTCCACCGCCTCGCAGGCGGGCAAATCCGACGGAACCTGCAAAAGACGCGTCACCACCGTGTTGCGCAACACCTCGCCCTGCGCCAGGTTCTTCTCCACGCTCTGGGTTTCGATTTCCGTGTAGCCAAGTCCTTTGTTCGAATACAGCACCACCCGGCACCCGCCGTCCGGATACGCGCCCTCGCTTCCATCTCCCTCGGCCCATTGCACGATCAAGTGATCTCCCCGGCGGGCGGCAATCCATCCCGCGTCGGCGCCCAGCTTGTTTTCTCCACCGATCCCGGCGTGATACACCACGGCCTGTTCACATGGGGTCAATGCCTTTTCGGGAGGCGGATCGAACGCGATCACCTTGTATCCGTTTTCAAAGGGAGAGTCGTCGGTCACCCCCATGATCGCCTGCTCCGCGCCGGCGATTTGACTGATATGCCACAGGCAGGCCGGAATATCCGATTCTCCGGTGCGACGCACGGACTGCTCCACCCGCATCTCGGCGCGATCCCCGGGCGGAAGGATAAAAACGCGCTCCACCTCCAAGAACAACGGAGCCCCGTAGGAACGGCTCATCCGAATGACTCCGGTGCCGTCCTCTTCAATCCAGGCCCCGCCCTCCCAGGCGGGCCCCTCCATGAGTCGCAAGGGCGGCCAGAACTGTCCGCCCATGTCGTCCCAGCGTCCCTGATGCACCGGCCAGAGCCAGTCGCCTCCATGGTTGACCCAGTCGCCCTCCTCCTCCGAAGGCGTCTGACCCGCCAACGCTTCGTTGAACGACAGCAGGTTCTCTCCCTCCACGGGACCAAAGTGAACCAGACGACCAATCCGGGGAACCACCACGATTTCCACCGCCTGGTTCGTAACACGCAACGCCCCGTCCCACCCCTTGAACCGCACCGGCTCCACGGAAGCGCCAAACACGTGAAGCGCCACGACACAAAAAAGGAGCGAAAATATCGCCCCTCGCAACTGGATTTTTTTCATAGCCACCACCCGTGCTCGAATCAAGACCCCCCCCGCGCGGAGGCGGAGGTTTCCCGCAGTTAGATTACTTATTCTCAACGTTGACCAGCGTCACGTTGGCCACCAGTTCCGTGGGATCTTCCGGCTTATCCCCTGACGTCCATCCGGGCTCCCCGGCCGAGACCACCACCGCTCTCACCGTATGGTACGATGGGTCGGAATAGTATTCGACCTTATTGTTGAAATCCCGATCCAGCTTGATGCGATACTGGTTGCCCCATGGATCCTCGAACGTTCCGTCGGCGGCGGTCCCTTCCACATCCAGGTACTGTTTCTTCCGGGGATTGAGGCTGTGACCGGTGTTGTACCCCTTGGGCTCGGCAATCAAGACCTGAATGATCTTCTTAGACTCGTCTTCGGTAAAGTATTTTTGATCTTGCTCTTGTTCTTCGGAAGGAGAGTTCCCGGGCTGAAACCCCTGGTCCGAAAATGGGACCGGCATGTATCCGTAATCCGCGTAAAACATTTCCACGGCGCTGGCCACCCCCCGGGCCTCCGCGGCCGCCGTGTTTTTTTTGCCCGTGTTCATCGCGCCCGACATGGCCGGGAACACGATGGCCGCCAAAAGCAGAAGGATGACGATCACCACCATGACCTCGATTAGAGTGAACGCGTGTCGGCGAGAGCGGGAAGCAGTATTCATGGAAATCTCCGGGAGGAAGGGGTTCTATTCAGACGGGGAAAGACGTCGGGAGGCGGGGTTGGCTTCGGCGGTCGATTCCCGCAACACGAGGTGGGGTTCGTTCAGATCCTTGCATTCGGTCCGGCGCCCGTCGAGCAGGTCCAGCAAGCGGCGGCAGGACTGGCAGCCCAGCAAAAACAAATCCATCCGCAAGGTGGTGAGCCCCGGCGTGGTGTAGCGGGCGGACGGAATGTCGTCCATGCCCATCACCGACACCTCCTCCGGCACCCGGATGCCCTTACTCACCAGATACCGGATCGCGCCGATGGCCATCCGATCGTTCCCCGCCATGATCGCGGTCAATTCCGGATGGCGGGTAATCAGTTTGCGAGCCGCCTCGTAGCCCTCCTGCTCGTCCCAATCCTTCACACTGGCCCAGGGAAGATATTTCCGCTCAATGCCCCGGCGTTCACAACGAACCAAAAACTCGTCCCGGAAATCCAGCCCGGTGAAGGTGTTGGTCCCGATAATCAGCCCGATGCGTCGGTGGCCGAGGTCCAAGAGATGCTTGGACGCCAGACGGGCCGCGGCTTTGTAGTCCACACTGATAAAATCCAGGGAGCTGTCCGGAAAATAGTGGTTCACCAGCAGCACCGGGTACGGCTGTTCTTCGAACTCCAGCAGAAAGCGGTCTTCGATCGTCGACGCGATGTACAACATCCCGTCCGCCCTGCGGTTCCGGAGAATATTGAGGTATTCCTTGCCGCCGATAAACGACTCCTGGGCGATGTCCAACAGAATCTTGTATCCCGCCTCGTTCGCCTCCTGATAAATCCCGCTGATGATCTCCCCGAAATACACGTCCGAAAACACGTGGGCCAATGCGGGAACGGTCACGCTTACGCATCGACTTCGACTCGACACCAGGCTCCGGGCCATTTCATTCGGTTGATAATCCAACCGTTGCGCCGTTTTCAGCACCCGTTCCCGGGTACTCTTTTTGATTTTTTCGCTCCCGTTCAGCACGAGCGAAACGGTGCTGGGCGACACGCCGCAGGTGGCGGCGATTTCCTTAATCGTAACGGTTTTATGCCCTTTGCGCGTCATCCTATGAACTATATACCTGTTTATACACCGGGTCAATCGATAAGACATCGAGCCGGAGGGCTATACCCGTCCGGCCCACTCCGTGATGTCGCGTAAACGCCGGAGGTCCTCGCGACGCAGATCCTCCCCGGAAAACCGCCAGGCCCAATTGCCGTCCATGCGACCCGGCACGTTCATCCGCGCCTCCGTGCCCAGCCCCAACACATCCTGAAGCGGCACGATCGCCGTGTGGGGCGCCAGCCGGTGCGCCAGCGCGATCAAATCCCAGTTGATCTGCGATCCGTCGGTATGCACCGTGCCCAGCACCCGGGCGCGTTCCGCCTCGATTTCCTCGAGCGACTCCGTGTTGTTCTCGCCCGGCTGCCGATGGAACCACCCCATGGTGGTGTCGTTGTCGTGCGTACCGGTGTACACCACGCAATTTTCGGGAAAGCCCTCCGGTTGCAGATGGGGCTCCAACCCCTCGGAAAACGAAAACTGCAGAATGCGCATTCCGGGTAGATTGAAGGCGTCCCGCAGAGCGTCGACCTCGGGCGTGATCACCCCCAAATCCTCGGCGATCACGGGAATCTCCCCGATTTCGGCCTGCAACGCCCGGAAGAAATCGGCCCCGGGACCTTTCACCCATTTTCCGTTCATGGCCGTGTCCTCGTCTCCGGGGATCTCCCAATAGGCCTCGAAACCGCGGAAATGATCAATCCGCACGATATCCACCTGCCGCACCATGTGCCGCATGCGGCCCAACCACCAAGCGTAACCGTTTTCCGCGTGCAGATCCCAGCGATACAGGGGATTGCCCCACATCTGTCCCGTGGCGCTGAAATAGTCCGGGGGCACTCCCGCCACCACCGTCGGATATCCCTCTCCGTCCAGGAAAAACAACTCCTGGTTCGCCCAGACGTCCGCGCTGTCGTGCGCCACGAAAATGGGAATATCCCCGATCAATTGAATCCCGTGCGCGTGCACCTCCTCCCGCAATCGGCGCCATTGACGGTCGAACAAAAACTGACGCAGCTTGGCGCGACGTACGGCCGAAGCCTTTTCCTTCCGAAACCGTTTCAGAGCGGCGGGGTCCCTGCGGGTGAATTCCGGCGCCCATTCGGTCCACGGACGCAACTCGTGCATCTCCTTCAAGGCCACGAAAAGCGCGTAATCCTCCAGCCAGGCCTCCTGCGCCCCGCAAAAGGCCTCGAATTCGGACTTCATCTCCGGGGAGGCCCGGCGACCGAAAAGACGGCACACGTCGTCCAAAATCCGCTGACGCCATTCCAGCACGGGACCGTAGTCCACCCGACGGGCGGGAAAATCCGGAACGTCCTCCACCTGTCCGGACTTGAGAAGTCCATCCTCCATCAAATCCTCGAAAGAAATCAGCATCGGATTCCCCGCGAAGGTCGACAAGGCCTGATAGGGAGAATCGGCGTATCCGGTCGGCCCCAGAGGCAGCACCTGCCAGTAGGTTTGTCCGGCGGCGTGCAGCGTGCGGACGAATTCCCGGGCCGCGGGACCGATGTCCCCCATGCCATGGGGGCCGGGAAGCGAGGTGGGGTGGAGAAGAATTCCGGCTTTGCGGGGAAGCTGCATACGTGAAAATCGGGGGAAAAGGGGTTGGAAGAAAAAAGGCGGTCTGCTCGGACCGCCTTGGAGGGGAAAGAGGTGAAAGATCAGCGGCGTTTGCGGCGGAGGAAGCCGACCACGCCCATCGAGGCGCCGAACACGCCAAACAGAACCAGGCTGGAGGCCTCGGGAACCACTGTCATGTTATCGGCGCCGAAATTCTCCCCCGAGCCTTGGTTGTTACTGAAGATCGTGAAACCGTCAATCCCGCTGATGGTGTTGTTTGCGGTGAAATTGCTCCCACTGCCCGACCCGAAGCTGTAGGAATAGCTGTTTCCGCCTTCGAAGGTGAAATCAAAGGTCAGGGCGGTATTGGCCGCGTACCCCTGTCCCGAGCTGAAATCCGCGCCCCCGTCGTTCAAAAGCCAGTTCGTTTGCCCCCCCACGAATTTGAGGGTCATCACCGTGCTTCCCCCGTCGGTCAGAAGAATACCGACCTCGCCCCCGTTCGCGATGTTGGTGGAATGCCCCAAATCAATGCTGAAGGTCTGTCCCGCGAGAAGATCGCCGGAGAACGCACGCGTCGCGGAGGACAGATCGCTTCCACCGCTGCCGCCGGCAAACAGGCCGAAGGTGGGATCGCCCAACCCGGTTGCTCCAAGATAGCTTCCGCCATTCCCGGACGTGCTGAAACTCCACACGCCAAAGCCGGTGCCTCCGTTGTCGCCCGCTTGCCAGCCATCGTCGTAGGCGGTATTCGAGGCGGTGTCGCTCGCCAACGCGGCGGCGTGGACCTTCCCCGCCGCAAGCACGGCAACGGAAGATAAGAGACATACAAGGGTTCGGGTGGATGTTTTCATAATCAGTCTCCAAGGTTGGAACGAAACACAAAGATCATGCCTCTAATCTATCACGTCATTTTCCAAGGGCGCAAGAGGAAAAATTAAAACCTTTGAATTTTTTTAATTATACAATTTGGATTATTTGTATCGTTTGAAACATCTCGACGGAACGCATGTCCCGCCAATCCGGTTTGGGTGGAGATTCACATTTGGTCCTTAATTTACTCTTGATCTCTTTATCGAACAGGCGTATTTTTAAAACGTTCCAATTAACCCGTACCCGCAGGTGGATCCGATGAAAATCTCCCCTCTTCTTCTTGCAACCTTGTGTGCCGCCTCGTGGACCACCGCTCCACTGCGCGCCGATCCGGCATCCGACGACGCCGCCAACTATTCGACCTGGACCAATGGCGACAACCAGGGCGCCGGCTTTGGAAACTGGGACCTCACCGACAACAACAACGACGGTTCCACGAATTTCGCCGGGTATTTTCTCGGAGACTCCACCGCCGGCTCCGGCGACATCAACACCTCCGGGCAAAGTTTCGGCATATTTGCCAACCCCTCCTCCGCCTATGCCAACGCCATTCGCGGCTTCGCCAATCCGTTGGTGGAAGGCGAAGTGTTCGAAATCCAGTTGGCCGTCAATTTCCGAAACGGCAATAAAGGACTGTCGATCAACGACGACACCCTGGGAGAATTGTTCAATTTCAACGTGGGCGGCGACGACTACCAGGTCAATACCAACTCCCTTTCCCTCGATTACGCCTCCGATTCGATCTTCAGCTTCCGCTTCGAACAGAAAACCGGCACCACCGTCGGCGTGCGTATCGAGCGGGACTCTACCTCATTCGGCAACGAGGTCGCCTTCGACCAGGACCTGGACTTCGGTGCCGCCATGGACAACTTCAAGCTCTACAACACCGGCACCGGTACGACGGAAGCGCCCAAAACAACCTCTACTTCAACAACATGAAGGTGGTTCCCGAACCGCAGTCCGTGCTCTTGCTTGTGGCCGGCCTGGGCTTTCTGGCCTGGTGGCGGAAACGCGACTGAATCCTCCCCCTCTCCACGACAGGCTCCGGATCTCCGGAGCCTGTTCCATTTCGAGGGATCCGTTTCAAGAATCGAGCGAAATTGCACTGGCGCCCTCCCCTCCCGTGCGGTACCCTCCTTGAATGCGAAAATCCAGGAAGTGGCTGTGTTGGGTATGCGCCACCGCCTGCTGCGGTCTTTGCGCCGCGCAATCGGTGGGAAAATACCAGTTGATCCTCGATCGAAAACTTTTCGGCGCGGAACCTCCCCCTCCGGAAACACCCGCGGAACCCATCCAGGAAACCGCGCCCGAGCCCGCCTGGTCCCGGGAATATCGCATGACCATGATGACCGTCGACCACACTCCCGCCGGCGAGGAACGGGTCCGAATCGGGTTGGAGCACATGGAGGGACAGTCGGCATTCTTGCTGCTTGAAAACGACGACACGTACCCCGATTTCACCCTGGTCGAAGCCGACTACGTCGACGGCACCGCGTCGGTGCGCCACCGGGGCGTAGTACATGAATTCACGATCAAAGAGGGACTGGTCCAGGAAGCGCCCCCCTCCCCAAACCAGACTGAACGGCCCCGCCGACGAATTCAGGTACGGGACGAAGAGGCCGCCCGGGAATCGGAACGCCGAGCCAATCGTCGCCGTATCATCCGTCGCCCCACGCGGTCGCGGCGGTCCCCTTGACCGCCCCCTCCTCCTGCCGACATGAAAAAGCCCCGGAAGCCGCAAGGCTCCCGGGGCGAGCTGTGTCTCGGGGAGTCCCCGATCAGTTATTCCATTCCAACTTCACGCCATCCACGATGACGTAGCCGTTGGTGCCCGCGTTCGAGACGGTGACGTGGTCTCCCGCGCCGGCCTCGAACCGGAAGGTGCCCAACAGCACCCACTGGCTACCATTGCTCCGTTGGTCTTTGGTGGTGTTCCATGTTTGCGATCCTCCATCATACGTGACCGTGTACGGCACGTTGCTCGCGCGGTTCGAATCGTCCGTCCAGCGCACGTACACATTGTAATCACCGGTCTGGGCGATGTCCGGAATGAACTGGACGCTCTTGTTGCCCTTGCCGCTGTTGTAGTCGTGGCCATAGCCGTCGCCCAGATAACCGGACTGGCTTTGCGACCCCTCGTACCAGGTACCGGTTTTCACCACCTGGGAACCGCTGTCCTCGGTGTCGATCACGATATCCGCCACCGAGTCCTGCAGCACGAAGCGCACGGCGTCCGCCACCAGCGTCCCGGAGGGCGCGTTGTCGGACACCGTCACGCTGCCACTGGTGCCCGCGTCGAAGGAATAGGTGCCCAGTTCCACCCAGCTTCCGCCGCCGGAACTCTGATCCACCGCCAGCAAATCCGTGCCGTTGGCGTGAACGACGTCCACCGGCACCGCGGTGGCCCGCCCGCCGGTCGTCGTCCAGTTCATATACACGGTGTACATGCCCGACGCATCGATGGTCGGCGCGAACTCCACCCACTTCCCTTCTCCCGGGGTGTCGGTGAAAAGGTAGTTGTCTCCAACATACCCCGAGATCCCCGTGGCCACCGTCCAGCCTCCACTGTCGGTCACGCCGGATGAATCGGCGTTGTCCACGATAATCTCCGTGGGAAGGTCGGTGCCGGATCCGTACATTTCCAGAATATCCATCTGGGGTTTGTCCGTCTGATAGTTGTCCGTCGGATGCAGGTACAGGTTATCGCTGCTCCAGGCCGATCCGCCCGCCCAATAGGTGGCGCTCAAGCCGTTGGAAATCACGACGTCCATAAACGACTCCAGCCCGTCCAGCCATTCCTGGCCATAATCCTTGGGCACATTGAACTCGCCGATATAACCCCGATTACCGGAGGCCTGCAGCCAGTTGATGAAGTGGAAGGCCCGCGCCAGGAAAACCTCATCGGTCGGAGTGGACGAGCCGTAGGTCGTTCCGGAACTGTTCGAATCGAAATACACGTGCGCCTCGTACATGATCCTGTCCGAGGGATCGGTCACGTTGATCTCGTCTTGATACTTTTCCGGCCATTTGCTGGCTTTGCTGCTCCCGTGGCCGCCGATGAGAATCCAAGTGGAGGAATCCACGGTGCGGATGCCGTCCAGGGCCTCCTGCGCGGCCGACGCCCAGGTCGGGCCATCGGTGGCGGGCTCGTTCATCAACCCGTAGGCGTAAATCGCCGAGTGGTTTTTGAACTCGTTCGCGATCCGGGTCCATACGTCCCTGAAGTGGGCCTCGGTAACGGTCGTGCCGTTTCGGGTTTCACCGATCTTGATCGCCGTGGAACTACTGTGCCCCCAACTGAAGTAGTCGTGCATGTCGATGATCATCATCTGGCCATTCGCCGCGCACAGATCCGCCGCGTCTTTCATCCGTTGCAGTTCCGTCGCGTCGAGGGGCCCGCCGAGGGTGCCCTGGAGACGCTTCCACCGGAAGGGATACCGGATCAGCTCCATCCCCCGGTTTCCATAGTATTCCCATTGCTCGGGCGCCCGATCGGTTTCATAGAACGCCACGGGCGTGAATTCGGGCCCGGCGATGTTCACACCGATTTTTTGGGGAATGCCTCCGTTCACCGTCATGTCGTACCACGGTTCCTCCGCGAACTGCAACGCGCCCACGAAGTATTTCAACCCGACGCGGGCTCCGAAAGGCTCGCTCGAATCCGACACATTGGTGATCACCATCGTCGTTCCTGCATCCGGAACCACGTTGTAGGATGTGAGGTCCAGAATGTCGTCGTTCGGCACAAGCAACCGAAGTTCGCGCGTCGCGCCGTCCTGGGTCCATTCCATGTGAATGTGCGCGTCCAGACTGACTTCGCGCCATTTGAACACGGTGTATTTGAACTTCCGACTACAGGTCAGGCTGAACCGCTCGCCTCGGGAAAACCGGCCCAGGGTTTGTTCGCCCACCCCGATCATGCGTTCGCCGTCCTCGTATCCGAAGTTGGAGGCGGCCGTGCCGGAATCCTCCACCGGGTTGTCCGGGTCGCTGATATCCACGCCCGTTTTCGGATCGGAAAAGGTGAATGTCGTCACCGTGCCGCCGAATTCCGTGGTGGTGTAGGTGTTGGTGAAGTTCGTGACGGGAGCGTCGCCGTACTCCCATCCGTCCCATCCCTGCCATGCACCCCAGTTGCCGTACATATTGAGAGCGCCGTCCACGTCGCCGGAGGGGCCGCCTCCCCCGCCCGAGCGGACCAGCGCGGCCATGTCCCCGCCGGAGGTCGAAATGTTGAACCCGGCGAGCGTCGAGGTGTCGCCGCTGCCTGAAAAATCCGCCAAGGTGAACGATGCACCGTGAACGGTCGCGTTCGACCCCGTCCCGCCGCTGCTTTTGTTGGGGGTTTGCATCCCGAGCACGGTGCCGCCGAAATCGGAACTGGACAGTGTCAGGCTCAGGCTGCCGATGGCGTTTCCCGAGCCGTCGATCGGTGTCAGGGTGAAACTGTCGTTGCCTCCGACTTCAAACAGAAAAAAGGTGTCCGTGTCCGAGGCTCCGCTGAACACGTAGTCGCCGTCGTCGGAGCCTCCCCCGGCTCCCGTGGCGTTGAGGCGCAGGCCCTCGGTGGCGCCGGCGGTGCTGCCCGGATCCGCGTCGGTCCACAGGTACAGGCCGACGGCCAGCACATTGCTTCCATGGACGGTTGCCCCTTCCAGGCCGGTGTGGGTTGTGCCGCCGACCGTGATGTCGGTCAGATCGATCACGCCGTCGCCATCTTCGACCAGCGTCGAGGGGGAGGTCGCGGGGGTGGTGGTGATCGAATCCACCGCGGCGGGGGCCGCGAGGCCGATCAACGGCAATGCCATCATGAGACAGTACGCGCAGAGGATTTGGATGGTTCTGGATACCATGGGTTCTCCTGGTTAAGGTTATGGCCGCCTACACAGCGGCCCTTCTATACACCTACCTTAAATTATTTAGGATAGATCTGTCTTTGATTTATATGCGCGACAATTTCAATATTTTGATCTTTTAATGATTCTTGCATATTTACGGAAATAAACACCCTCCTGGGTAAACATTTTTACAAAAAGCCCCGGAAACCGATCGGCTTCCGGGGCTCAGGGTTTCAGAGAGCGCATATCCTCCCCGCCATCACGGTTTGCATGCGCTCCACGAATGGGCGGGGGGGGATGACTCAATCCAACGTCAGTTGCGGGACCAAGTACCCGCCGGTATTTTCCTTGGCGGCGAAGCTGGAGGGATTCCCAGCCGAGCTTTCCGTGAGCGCGTGAATCACGAACGTCGCACGATTGTTGGTGTCCGCGTTTAGGAAATTCGTCAACGCCGTGGAAGAGAAGGAGTTGACACCATCGACGGCGGTGAATTGCCCCAGAAGAACCAGGTTGTCCGTCACCAGACTTCCATCGCCTCCATTGCTTGAATTCCCCGAATGCAACGACCCGGAATAGGCATGGTCGAAGTTCTGATAGTTCAACGTTCCTTCAGAGAAAGACTCGTCGCCTCCTCCGTCCGGGATCGCGTAGACCTCGTAGGTCCACCCGTTGAAGTTGACGGTTTCCAGTTCCAGTTGCGCTCCCGACACCGGGTCACCACTGAAAGCGGACAGGTCGAAGCTCACGACCGCGTTGTAATCTTTCGATTTTGACGAGGTCGCGGCCGTATCCTGTACCGCCAGAACTTCGTCACTTCCGGCGACATAGTCGTCTCCGGAAAACTGACGGTTGATGTAGGTGTCATTGTCGGTCGGTATCACGGTTCCGGTTCCGGAGCCACCCGACTGCCAAACGAATCGCACGGCGTCCGCGACCAGACTTCCGGAACTCGCGTCGTCCAGCACGGTGACCCTTCCACCGGTTCCGGAATTGAAGGAATAGGTCCCCAGTTCCACCCAGGTGCCTCCATTCTCTCTCTGATTCACCGAGATCGGATCGGTACCGCCCGCGTGCGTGATATCGACCGGAACGGCCGTGGAGCGGCTACTGGCGGAAGGCCAGTTCATGTACACCGTGTACACACCCGCCGTCTCGAGGTTTGGCGTGAACTCCACGGATTTGCCCTCCCCAACCGTATTGGTGTAGAAGTAGTTGTCCCCATGGTATCCACTAACTCCCGAGGTGGTGGTCCAGGTGCCTGTCTTCGTCACACCCGAGGCGTCGGCGTTGTCCACGATGATCTCCGAAGGAAGGTCCCCGTTTACACCATACAGTTCCATCACGTCCATCTGGGGTTTGTCCGTCTGGTAGTTGTCTTCCGGATGCAGGTACAGATCCCCGCTCCCCCAGGCGCTTCCACCGGCCCAGTAGGTGGCGCTCAGGCCGTTGGCCAACACGGTGTCCATGAATTCCTCCAGACCTTCCAGCCAGCGGGGATCTCCATCGTCGGGCACATTGAATTCACCAATGAAGCCACGGTTTCCGGTGGCCTGCAGCCAACTGATGAATTGGGCGGGCTTCGCCATAAACAGTTCGGGGAACACCACTTCACCATCATAATCCTCGTTGTAATCCCCCGAACTGTTGTCATCGAAGTAGATGTGGGCCTCGTACATGATTTTGTCCTGGGGGTCGTTCACCGCGATGGTCTGCGCCCGTTCCTGGGGCCATCCATTGGCTTTGCCCCACCCGTGCCCGCTCAGGATAATCCAGGTGTCCGAATCGCCCGCGTCGTTGCGAATGCCATAGATCGCCTGCTGGGCCGCGGAAGCCCAGTCGGCATCGCCCGCGTCTTTAGGCTCGTTCATCAATCCATAGCCGTAGATCGCCGGATGATTTTTGAACTCCAGGGCCAACCGCCGCCACAGATCCCGGAAGTCGGCCTCCGACACCGAGATCCCGTTGTAGGACTCGCCGATCGGGACCGCCGGGTAGGGTTTTCCCGGATCCTGATCCTGATACCCCCAACTGAAATAGTCGTGGATATCGATGATCATTTTCATGTTGTGTTGTTCGCACAAATCGGCCGCAAGCAAGAGATGATCCAATTCATCCTGATCCAACGCCCCTCCCGGAGTCGGTTGCAATCGGTGCCACCGTAAAGGAAACCGGATCAGTTCCATTCCTTTTTCCTCGTAATATTCCCATTGCTCGGGGGCCCGATCCGCTTCGTAAAAGGCCAAGGGGGTAAAGTCCGCGCCGGCGATATTCACACCGATCATCTGGGGAATCCCTCCGTTCACCGTCATGTCGTACCACGGTTCTTCCGCGAACTGGAGACAGCCAATGAAAAATTTGAATCCGACCCGACCGTTGTACGGCTCACTGGAGTCCGACACGTTCGTGAACACGATCCCGGTACCCGCGTCTTGAACGATATTGTAAGAGGTAAGGTCCATAATCGGTTCCGAAGAGGTCGTGGGGACGGCCACTCGGGCTTCCTCCGGATTGCCGTCCCGCGTCCACGCGATGTGGATTTGAGCGGCCACGCCACCCACCTGACGCCACGCGATTTTTTTGAGCTTGAACGTGCGGCTGGCGGTCAGGGTGAAACTGTCGCCGCGGGAAAACCGGCCAGTGGTGGCGTGTCCCACGCCCAATCGGTCCGCGTCAACCTCGGCCCCCAGATAGGAAGCCGTTCCGGAGCCGTGCACCGGATTGTCCGGATCGCTCACGTCCACCCCCTCCAACGGGGAGTCGATGGTAAACGTCGTGGCGGTGCCTCCGAATTCCGTAGTGGTGTAGGTGTTGGAGATGCTGGTGATGTACGGATCTCCGGATCCCCAGTCGTACCCCCAGGCATGCCAGTTGTTGTAGACATTGTCCACGCCGTCCACATTCCCGGAGGGCGCCCCTCCGCCCGAAGACGCCCGGGCCAAAACCGTCAGGTCGCCGCCGGAAGTGGCGATGTTGAACCCGGCGAAATTGGACGTGTCGCCGCTGCCGGAAAAGTCGGACAGGGTGAAGGAGGTGCCGTGCACGGTGACGTTCGAGCCTGTACCGCCCGTACTTTTGTTCGGAGTCTGCATGCCGACAACCGCGCCCCCGAAATCCGAACTTGAAAGCGTCAGGCTGAGCGTGCCGATGGCGTTGCCCGACCCGTCGATCGGGTTCAGAGTGAACCCGTCGTTGCCCTCGAGTTCAAACAGGAAAAACGTATCCGTCTCCGACGCGTTGGCGAAGACATAATCCCCGTCGTTTGAACCACCCCCGGCGCCGGACGCATTCATCCGCAAACCTTCGGTGGCTGCGGGCGTGCCGCCCGGATTCGTGTCCGTCCAGATATACAGCCCGACCGAAAGCACATTCCCTCCAAGCACGGAGGACCCTTCCAGACTGGAATACGTCGTGCCGCCAACCGTAATGTCTGTGAGGTCAATCACACCGTCGCCGTCCTCGACAAGGGTGGAGGGAGAAGTCGCCGGGCTGGTGGTGATCGACTCCACGGGGGCCGGAGCCGCGAGACCGATCAGCGGGATTGCCAGGATCAGGCAATACATGCGCAGGGTTTGTGTCCGTCTATAAAACATGGTGTCTCCAAGTTTCGGGGTTTTCAAGTTGCCACATGGCACCATAAACATAAAGAAGTGCAATATAAATGTCAAACATTTGTTTTTGTGGTTAATTTAGTCTATAATGATGTTATTCATATTTATGCATATGATAGATTAAAAGGGTTTATTGCGAAAAAGCGGCATTCTCCGAAAAAAAGCCCCGAAAGCCGCAAGGCTCCCGGGGCTTATTGTATCCAGGGTCCTCCCTGACTCAGTCACTCCATTCCAACTTCACCCCGTCCACGATGACGTAGCCGTTGGTGCCCGCGTTGGAGACCAACACGTTGTCCCCCGCGCCGGCTTCGAACCGAAAGGTTCCCAGCAATACCCACTGGCTTCCGTCGGTCCGCTGGTTTTTGGTGGTGTTCCAGGTTTGCGATCCTCCGTCATAGGTCACGGTGTAGGGCACATTGCTGGCGCGGTTCGAATCGTCCGTCCAGCGCACGTACACGTTGTAGTCGCCGGATTGGACCACGTCCGGAATGAACCGGACGCTCTTGTTGCCCTTGTCGCTGTTGTAGTCGTGGCCGTAGCCATCGCCCAGATAGCCGGACTGGCTTTGTGACCCCTCGTACCAGGTGCCGGTTTTCACCACCTGCGAACCGCCGTCCTCGGTGTCGATCACGATGTCGCTCACCGAATCCTGCAGCACGAAGCGCACGGCGTCCGCCACCAATGTCCCGGAAGACACGTTGTCGGAGACCGTCACGCTGCCGCCGGTGCCCGCGTTGAAGGAATAGGTGCCCAGTTCCACCCAGCTTCCGCCGTTGGCTCCCTGGTCCACCGTCAGTCCTTCCGTCCCCCCCGCGTATACGATATCCACCGGCACCACCGAGGAACGGCTTCCGGCCGAGGTCCAGTTCATGTACACGGTGTACATGCCGGCCGCGTCGATCGTCGGCGTGAACTCCACCCACTTCCCTTGTCCGGGCGTGTCGGTGAAGAGGTAGTTGTC
>Ga0194137_10001128_pt1 | contig 16659 bp, 18 predicted proteins | sample TARM_MetaG_T3_14_FD_134025 | JGI IMG/M metagenome (GOLD analysis project Ga0194137, IMG submission 134025) | Freshwater microbial communities from Pennsylvania, USA, analyzing microbe dynamics in response to fracking - TARM_MetaG_T3_14 (version 2) | ecosystem: Environmental > Aquatic >... | reverse complement strand
GGCTAATACAGCTTATCCCCCCAAATAGACAGCAAAAGAGAGAGAAGTTTAGCCTAACTTGCATTCTTCTCTCTCTTTTTTGTTCGAGTCTGACTTATTTTAAGCCACTTTTTCAGTGGCCTCCAGCTGGGCAGGCTGCTTTTTTGCTGTAAGAAAATATATCGCTCTTCTTATTCTTCTCCCCTTTCCCTTTCCATTGCCCTGGACTCTGGGGTATAATGAATACTGAATATGAAGCAAGGGATCCCTTGCGTGAGAATAAATAGAAACAGGTGAATAATATGACCACAAAAATCATTCAGACCACTTCCGTGGAAGAAACCATGGACCTTGGTAAAAAGCTTGGTAAAGTTGTAGAAAAAGGGACCACCCTATGTCTTACGGGTGATTTAGGCACCGGTAAGACCCATTTCGCCAAAGGCTTTGCAGAAGGTCTTGGTATTACAGAAATCATCACCTCCCCCACCTTTACCATCGTCAATGAATATCACTCTGGGAGACTTCCTCTTTATCATTTTGATGTCTATCGGATCCATGATGCAGATGAAATATTACAGATAGGCTTTGAAGAATATGTCTATGGTCAAGGAGTGACCCTCATAGAATGGGCAGATATGATCGAATCCATTTTGCCCGATGCTTTTTTGCAGGTGAAAATTGAAAAGACACCGGAGGAAAATCAACGAAAAATCACAGTGTATAGTTATGGACAAGAACATCCCTTTTTGGAGGACTTGATATGAACATCTTAAGTATAGACACCTCATCCAACAATTGCTCCGTTGCGGTGGTTAGCGAGAAAGCTACCTTAGGAGAACTGAACATCAACTACAATCTTCAGCACTCCGTGGTGTTGATGCCCCTCATAGAAGAGCTTTTAGACCGCTTACAGCTATCTCCAAAGGATCTGTCCGCCATTACGGTATCCAAAGGCCCTGGTTCCTTCACCGGTCTTAGAATTGGCCTTGCCGCCGCCAAAGGCATGGCCCTGGCTTTAGATATCCCTGTTTATGCTGCAGATGCCTTAGCTACCCTGGCCTATGGCGTCTTTGGATTTCAAGGCATCCTGGTCCCCATGGTGGATGCTCTTCGAGGAGGATTCTATACTGGGTTTTATACCTTTCATGAAGGAAAGATGTTAACCCTTTTAGAACCAACCATCCTCACGCTGGAAGAAGTTCAAGAAAAACTAGCTGAGGAAACTCGGGAAATCCTATTACTTGGTGACGTCTTAGACAAACTTCCTGAAGAAGTGCTACGTTTTAAACCTCAAGTGGTGTTGGCCCCACAAACCTTTAACATCCCCAAAGCCAGCCTATTGCCCTATCTTTTAAAAGATCGCATAGACGAAAAGGATCACGAAGGCCTACACACCTTGGTGCCACTATATATGAGAAAAAGCCAAGCTGAAGTAGAATATGAGAAAAAGAAAGGGAAATTACTTTAATGGAAGGATTGACCATCGTTGAATTTCAACCAAAGCATGTGGATGCCGTCTATGAAATTTCCGTGGAAGCTTTTCCCCTGCCCTGGGCTAAGGAAGAACTCATTAGAGAAATCATCAATCCCCGGGCCTTAAATCTCGTAGCCTTGGTTGAGGAGGAAGTCATTGGCTATGTCCAGTGTTGGTATACCTATGAGGATGCAGACATCATCAATATTGCCGTGAAAAATAACTGGAAAAGTAAAGGCATTGGAAAAGTCCTCCTGCAAGGACTCATCGATGCGTTGAAAGCCAAAGGCATGAGAAATATTTTCTTAGAAGTGCGGGTGACAAACCTCCCTGCGCAAACCCTATATAAGTCCTTTGGGTTCATCACCTTAGCCAAAAGAGAGCGGTACTATATCAGCGGCGAAGACGCCCTGGTCATGAACCTGCAAATTTAAGAAGTCCCTTGGTACTCTAGCTTGAGCACCAAGGGACTTTGTTATATCTATGATGTTAGATAGCTTTATGAAGCTTTTGATACCGTTCTTGGAACATGGCTTCACGATTGATCAACATGGCCACTCGATCATAGAACAGAATGCCCACGATGGAGACGATGACGCCTTTGATAAAGTTGAACACTGGAATCCCAAAGAATAAGTAGGATCTAAGCATTTGCGCTTCCATACCTCCTGGGAAATACATGGGGATCAAAATGAAGTAGTTGGCAAGCATTGCTAACGGAATCATGGCTATAGATCCTGCCAGAGCACCTAAAATGGCACCCTTTCTTGTCTTCATCTTTTTAAAGACCAAAGAAGCAAAGAACACATAGGACCCTACAACGATGATATTGGCCAGTTGCCCTACACCACCAGTGGAACTACCCTTGATGAAAATCACCAAAAGATTCTTTAGTATTTCTACACCAACACCAACCAATGGTCCAAAAGCAAATCCACTAAGGAGTACTGGTACAGCAGATAAGTCTACCTTAAGCCAAGGGAATGTGGGGAGAACGGGGAACTCAAAGTAAGTTAGGATGAATCCTAAGGTCATGAGTAGTGCCGCTTTGACAACAGTGTTAGTTTTTTTTGATACGTTTACCATTTTTGGTAACCCTCCTAAAGATTATTTGCAACCTCCAGAAGATTGTTTCATTAAAAAAGCCTTGATTTCGTTAAAAATCAAGGCGTGAACGCAAAACAATCATTCTTCTTCCATCCAGACTTTAACTGTCGGCTTCGGAATTACACCGAATCAACCTTGCGGCTCGTGGGCTATACCACCGGTGGGGACTTACACCCCGCCCTGAAGATGCTATTCAATTTACAAATTTATAATACCATACTGACACAAATCTGTCAATATTCCTTGGTTGGTGATATACTGAAATAGAAGATTATCAAATTGTATCCTATTGTACCATCCAGTTTCGTAATGAAAGGAGTCCCTATCCATGTGCATTGAAATTGAACAAGCCCTTTTAGAAGAAGCTCAACAGCTTAAAGAGACCTTTACCCTTTATTATCCCCATGGCCTTTATAAAGAGGAACGTTATTCTTCCACCTATGATGAGCTCAGCAAGTGGCTACGAAAAACCATCACCTATCTGAAAAGCACGGGGTCGAGTATCGGAGAAGACCCTTTTCTTACACATCTCCATGGCTTCCGAGGTAAAATCGGCAACATCGATGGGGTGGAATTTCAAAAAATTCTAGATCAGCTAGAAAAGAGATTTCAACAGGAAGATCCAGGATCCACCAAATAGAAGCGCTGAAGGCCCTGAGGCTTTCAGCGCTTCTTCTTCTTATTTTTGATGGGTCTTCTTGCTAAGAGGTTTTAAGCTCTTGAGTCAGGCCCTTCATGGTTAAACTGATGCGCTTTCTCTTAAGATCCACGGAAAGGACTTTCACCTCCACCACATCTCCAGAACGAACAAAGGTCAAAGGGTCTTTCACAAATTTATCCGCCAGTTCACTTTTGTGCACCAGCCCATCTTGGTGGACACCAATATCTACAAAAGCCCCAAAATCTGCTACATTTCGAACGACACCCGTAAGAATCATCCCTTCTGTAAGATCCTTTAAGTCTATGACCCCTTTTCTAAAGACCGGTTTGGGTAAATCTTCTCTTGGGTCTCTCCCTGGCTTACGCAGTTCTTTTAAGATGTCTAAAACAGTGGGTTCTCCAAGGCCGGTGAGGGTACATAGAGCCTCTATGCCAAAAGTCTTTGCCCTAGCTTCGATTTCTTGCAGTTCTTCCATCCGAAGTTTTTTCTCGTTATAATTAAGAGCTTTTAGGAGTTCCTTGGCAGCTACATAGGATTCTGGATGAACCCCAGTTTGGTCTAAGAAATCTTTCCCTTCTCGAATGCGTAAAAACCCTGCACATTGTTCATAGGCTTTGTCTCCAAGTCTTTTGACTTTTTTCAGTTCTTTTCTGGAGGAGAATTTCCCCATATCATCTCGATACGCCACAATATTTTCGGCAATGGTTTTGTTGATTCCTGCCACATAGCCAAGCAATGCTGGCGTAGCAGTGTTTAAATCAACCCCAACGCGATTCACCGTATCTTCCACCACCCCTTGCAAGGAAGCATCTAACTTCTTCTTGGTGATGTCGTGTTGATACATGCCTACCCCAATGGACTTGGGATCGATTTTCACCAGTTCAGCCAAGGGGTCTTGGAGCCTTCTAGCGATGGAAATGGCCCCTCGAATGGTCACATCCAGGTCAGGGTACTCTTCCTTGGCCAGCTTTGAAGCGCTGTAGACAGAAGCCCCGGCTTCATTGGTGATGATATAAGAGACGTCAATATTTTCACTTTTCAGCTCTTCAATGAGTTCCATGAGCACCAGTTCAGACTCTCTAGAAGCGGTACCATTTCCCAGGGAAATGATCTCTACTTGATGCTTCTTGATGAGTCTTTTTAGGATCTTCTTGGCCCCTTCCACATCCTTTCTAGGCACCGTGGGGTAAATGGTGGCATCTTCCAAATATTTCCCAGTATCATCTAAAACGGCAACTTTACAGCCTGTTCTAAATCCTGGGTCATAGCCCAACACGCGATATCCCTTTACAGGTGGTTGCAAAAGAAGCGATTTCAAATTCTCTTTAAAGACTACGATGGACGAATCTTCAGCACGCTCTGTTAAGGTATTTCTAAGCTCCCTTTCCAAGGAGGGTAATAATAGCCTTTTCAGCGCATCTTTACCCGCCTCTTTTATGAGGACATTACAGTTTTCACTCTTGGTACTATACCGTGCCACAATGGCTTGGAGTGCACGCACTTCGTCCACGGTGATGGAGACTTTCAAAATGCCTTCCTTTTCTCCCCGATTGATGGCCAAGGTTCGATGACTGGGCATTCGAAGGGCCACTTCTTTATGGTCATAGTACATCTCATAAGGTGAATTCTCTGCATCTCCAGTGGTCTGAATCTCTGCACTTCGCACATAGATGCCACGCAGCTGCCCCTTTAGATCCGCATCCTCAGAAAACATTTCCGCCATAAGATCAGATGCAAACTTGAGGGCTTCTTCCACAGTGGCGACCTCTTCAGAGAGTAGTCCTTGAGCTACCGCTTCATAGTCTTTATTGCCCTTTAGAATGGCCATGGCCAGGGGCTCCATCCCCTTTTCCTTGGCGATGGTTCCTCTGGTTCTCTTTTTGGGTCTATAGGGTTGATAAATGTCATCCAGCCTTGTCATGGTTTCAGCCTTCAAGATCTCTTTTTGTAGGTCTTCTGTCAGATGCCCTTGCTCTGTCAGCAGCCTTAGAATATCTTCTTTTCGCTGTTCTAGTCCTTTTAAGTACTGGAGCCTTTCCTCCACTTCTCGTATCACTTGATCTTCTAAAGATCCTGTGGCTTCTTTTCGATATCTGGCAATGAAGGGGACTGTGGCTCCTTCTTCTAAAAGTTTCACCGTACCTTCCACTTGCTTGATTCCAATACCAAGCTCTTTGGCAATTTTATCTAATATATTCATATTTTTCCTATTCTCCCTTCAAACTTCCGGTGCTGGCCCCTTTTAGGTAGGCGCTGATGAAAGCATCTAGATCTCCATCCATGACGCTATCCACATTGCTGTCTTCAGTTAGGGTTCGATGATCTTTGACCAGATTATAGGGGTTAAACACATAACTTCTGATCTGACTACCCCAGCCCATATCTTTCATCTCGCCCGTGATGTCTTCAATCTTTTCTTTGTTGAAGCGCACCTTCAACTCCACCAACTTGGCTTTTAAGATCTTCATGGCTGTTTCACGATTTTGGATTTGGCTACGCTCATTTTGACACGTGACCACAATGCCTGTGGGTAGATGGGTTATTCTCACCGCAGAGTCTGTGGTGTTTACATGCTGCCCACCGGCCCCAGTACTTCTATAGGTGTCAATTTTCAACTCTTCATCTTTGATCACCACTTCGGTATCATTTTTTAGTAGCGGCACCGCTTCCACCGAGGCAAAGCTGGTTTGTCTTTTGCCACTGGCATTAAATGGAGAAATGCGAACCAATCGATGAATCCCTTTCTCTGCCTTTAAATATCCATAGGCATAGGGACCCGATATTTTCAACGAAGCATCACGAATACCAGCCTCATCTCCTTCTTGTAGAGAGACAAGTTCCACTTGAAACCCTCTTTTCTCTGCCCATCGAGTATACATACGAAGAAGCATGGACGTCCAATCTTGGGCATCGGTACCACCCACCCCACTTTTCAGGGTCAAAATAGCATCGGTATCATCATACTCTCCTGAAAGAAGAATTCGTAGATGCATGGATTCTACACCTTTTCGTAGGTCTTTCACCTCTTCTAAAAGCATGGAGGCCATCTCTTCATCTTCTTCTGCCAGTTCCAACATAGTGAAGGCATCTTCCACTCTACTAAAGAGGTCTTGAAACTCTTTGATGGTACTTTCAATGGTCTTTTCCTCTTGTGTCACGTCTTTGGCTTCCTCAAGATTGTTCCAAAAAGAAGGTTCCTGCATTTTAAAAATCAGTTCTTCTCTTCTTCTTTGTAACTGTGCGATGTCAAAGAGACACCTGGATTTCATCCAGTGATTCTTTGAAGCCTTTTAGTTCATTCATTGCATCTGCAATTTTGGGCAACATAGTCCTCACTCCTCGCATAAATTTGTACCAGTCCAAAATAGACTTGGTTGCCCAAGTCTATTCTTCTTGCTATCTAATTCCCTAACCCATGACAATTCTTGTATTTCTTCCCACTGCCACAAGGACATGGAGCATTTCTACCCACTCTGGTTTCTTTTTTCACAGGTTGTTTTTTCAACGTGTTATCTTGGTTGGTGGATGTTTCTTTGGCCACTTGTTCTCTTTCTATAGGCTCTTCTTTTCGAACGGTGATCCGGAGGATATAACGAACGGTATCCGCGTTAATGGTTTCCACCATTTCATCAAACATCTCAGAACCTTCAAACTGGTAAGCTTGAACAGGATCTTGCTGCTTGTATGCCCGAAGACCAATTCCTCTCTTTAAGTGGTCCATGTTGTTGATGTGTTCCATCCACTTGGTATCTACCACTTTGAGAAGAATGACTCGTTCAATTTCGCGCATCTGTGCGCCAACCTCTTGCTCTTTTTCTTCATGAAGGGCTACCCCCATCTCATAGAGCATTTCCTCTAGGGCTTCTTTTTTCATTTCCAAGAGTTTTTGTGCTTGAAGCTGACCATGGGGCACAAAAAGATCTTCCATATAAGCGATGAGGCTCTTTACGCCCTCTTCTTTATCCACACCATTGGCTAGATAGGTGTTCACTGCTGTAGACACAACACTGTGAAGCATAGCACGGATATTTTCTTTAAGATCCTTCCCTTCTAATACCATTTGTCTTTGTCCGTAGATGACTTCACGCTGCATGTTCATGACATCATCATAGCCAAGGAGGGTTTTTCTGGTATCAAAGTTGTTTCCTTCTACTTTCTTTTGAGCATTTTCGATGGACTTTGTGACCATTTTAGATTCGATGGCATCATCACCAAGGCCCATGTTGTCAATCATACCAAAGAGCTTTTCAGAACCAAAGATTCTCATGAGATCATCTTCTAAGGACAAGTAGAATCTAGATTCTCCAGGGTCTCCTTGTCGACCGGCACGTCCTCTTAGCTGATTGTCGATACGTCTGGATTCATGACGCTCTGTACCAATGATTTTAAGCCCACCATTGGCCACTACGCCTTCTCCTAGCTTGATGTCTGTTCCTCTACCAGCCATGTTTGTGGCAATGGTGATGGAGCCAGGTTCCCCAGCTCTAGAGACAATTTCAGCTTCTTTCTCATGGTATTTGGCGTTCAACACTTCATGAGGCACACCATTTTTCTTCAAGAGTGCAGAGAGGTATTCAGACTTTTCGATGGATGTGGTACCCACAAGAACCGGTTGTCTTCTACCATAGGCTTCTTTGATTTCTGCGACCACAGCTTTATATTTGGCTTGGACCGTCCTGTAAATCAGGTCTGGTTGGTCTAGTCGACGAATGGGCTGATTCGTTGGAATCACCACTACGTCGAGGCCGTAGGTATGTCTAAACTCATTTTCTTCCGTTTGAGCAGTACCTGTCATACCTGACAGCTTTTTATACATTCTAAAGTAGTTCTGGTAAGTAATGGTGGCCAAGGTTTTTGATTCTCGTTCTACCTTTACCCCTTCTTTTGCTTCAATGGCCTGATGAAGTCCATCAGAATATCTTCGCCCTTCCATGAGACGTCCGGTGAACTCATCTACAATGATGACTTCCCCTTCTTTTACCATGTAGTCTTTGTCTACTCTAAATAAGTGATTGGCTTTTAAGGCTTGAGAAACATGATGCTGTAGCTCCATGTTCTTGGGATCTGCATAGTTCTCTAAATGGAAAGTATCTTCCGCTTCCTTAATTCCTTCATCGCTTAATACCACAGACTTGGCTTTCTCATCCACGGTGAAGTGGTCATCTTTTCTTAGTTTCTTCACAAAGAAATCTGCCACTTTGTATAAATCCGTGGATTTGTCTCCTTGCCCAGAGATGATCAGTGGCGTTCTCGCTTCATCAATTAAGATGGAGTCCACTTCATCCACGATGGCAAAGTTTAGTTCTCTTTGTACTCTTCGTTCTGCATAGACCACCATGTTGTCTCTTAAGTAATCAAAACCAAATTCATTGTTGGTTCCATAGGTGATGTCACTTTTGTAGGCTTCTTTACGCTGTTCATTATTCAATCCATGAACAATGACCCCACAGGTAAGGCCTAAAAACTCATAGATTTGTCCCATCCAATCTCGGTCTCTGGAGGCCAGATAGTCATTGACGGTGATGACATGAACCCCTTTACCACTGATGGCATTGAGGTAGGAGGGCAAGGTTGCCACCAAAGTTTTTCCTTCACCAGTTTTCATTTCAGAGATTCGTCCTTGATGGAGAATGATTCCACCAATGATCTGAACTCTAAAGTGCTTCATGTTTAATACACGATAGGAAGCTTCTCTCACAGTCGCAAAAGCTTCTGGTAAAAGGTCATCTAGAGTTTCCCCTTTTTCATAACGCGCTTTAAATTCTTCAGTTTTTGCTCTTAACTCTTCATCGGTAAGCTTCTGATATGTTTCATCCAGCGCTTCCACCTGATCCACCAAGGGTAGGATTCTTTTTACTTCTCGTTCGCTATAGGTTCCAAAAACCTTATCTAACAATCCCATTTTTTCAACTCCACTTTTCGTATTTCAATTTCAGATGATATTGAAGGCATCCTCATGAAGCACTGTATAAAGTGCGAGGATCTTCTGACACAAATAACATTATAGCACTTATCCACAAGGGATATCAATATTTAGCATCAGATGCTTCTAATTCCACCTTCTTAGTGTACGATAGAAAGATTAAGTAGAGATTAACCTTTCTTTACTCTGGTATAAAGCACACCAAAAAGAACTATGACATGGACCTTTTCCTGGAATCATAAAAAAAGAGTGCTTGCGCACCCTTTTTAATCTACTTTATTCTTCTTCTCTTTCTAAAAGACCATAATTTCCGTCTTTTCTCTTATATACGACACTGGTTTCGCCTTCTTCATCTTCAAAAACATAGAAGTTATGACCCAATAGTTCCATTTGCAAGACGGCTTCTTCTTTTGACATAGGCTTCATGGAGATTTTTTTGGATCGAACAATCTTTGGACCATCCTCTTCCTCTTTCTCATCCATCTTTGTAAAAGCTGTGTCATTGAATCGAACAGAATGTTCTCCTGCTTTTCTTTCAATCTTTGTCTTGTACTTTCTTATTTGCCTTTCCAGTTTATCTTGCACCAAATCAATGGATTTATACATATCATCACTGGATTCTTCTGCTCTTAAGAGCACGTTTCCGAAGGGGATGGTCACCTCAAAGGTTTGATCCATCTTTGTCACACTCAGTGTGGCTCTTGCCTCGACAGGCTGATTAAAATACTTGTCTAATCTGCCTAATTTATTTTCCACGGCCTCCTTTAACCCATCTGTTAATGTGATGTTTCTAGCGTAAATGTAAGTCTTCATACATTTGGCCCCCTTGTTGAATTCATTATTGATGTTACTATTATTCTATAGCAAAAACGGCACTATTACAAGCTTTTTCAGTCATTTGACTAAATTTTCAATCAATTATTATTGTTATTTTTTCGTCATTTAAACTAAAATACATTCACCGATTCTAAGGTCGGTAGGAAATCTTTAGCCGTGTCTAGGTTTTCGATGATTTTGAAAATATAGGTACTTTCCTCTGCCGATAGACTCTTCTTTCTGGTGAGTATATCGATGGATTCTGGAGTGGAAACTGTACGCTCAAACCACATGATGAGAATCCCTTCTTCATTATAAAGCACCTTGGATCGATTTCTAAACAACCGATTCATACCGATGCCTTTCCAGCGAAAACTCCCTGTTTCCTCCTCTGGGTATTCAAACCCTCTCTTGATTTTCATCTTGCCGTTTCTGCGGTACTCTACTTGTTCTTTAAGCACCAGTTCTTCTCCTTTGTGCATGACTTCAAAGTCAAATGAAATGGTATCGATACTTCCTTTTTTCCACAAGGGACATCCAGAGTACTGCAAAAACCATCTGCCTTCCATTTTCTTTAGTTCTCGATCTTTCATAAGCAGAGCTCCTTCCACTTCTTTTGTCTATTGTACAGGATAAAAAGGTCCATGATTTATCCAAGTTCTTAAGTTTTTTTAAATAGTTCTTCATTATTTCGCCTTTCAAAGTATCCTTTGATATAATTAGAATCATCTTTACTAATGGATGTGTAAAAGGAGTTAAAAAAAATGGATAACGGGACATTACGCTTGGTGCAGATTATTTTATTACTAATTTTTGGCGGCGGACTCTACAGTTATGTAATTGTACGCTTCACAAAGAACAAACCGTTGGTTTTTCTTCCCACTATCCTTGGTATACTCTTATCCGTGTATTTGATTTATCAAATATACTTTGGCAATCTTGAAGGTTTTCTATCTTTAGGATATTTCCTCCTTGTGCTCATGATCCTTGCGGGGGTACTTGGTAATGCCTTAGCAGGTATCCTTTTCCTCAAAAAGCGTCCTTAGAAATTTCATGTAAAACAATACCCCAGGTATGCACTGTGTCATCGCATACCTGGGGTATTTTTTCTTTAACTATTTCGCCAAGATACTGTGAGCACCACAGTGTGCCGTGCCCCTTCTTTCATATCTACTCCAAACCCCGTCTCTTTCAACTTAGATTGGAGGGGTTTTTTTAGATCTTCAGGAAGTTCATCCAGGGAGAAAAAGAAGACTTCTTTTTCTTTCCCTAGGAATTGAGACTGAAGGACTCTTTTTTTGATCTTTTGCAAGAGATCTTCTAACATTTCAGACTCCTCACTATAGGGTCTCATAAATACTTCAATTTTCTCCACATGAAGCTCTTCAGGAAGATCCGGCAAAAGCGCTCTTAGTTTTTGACCATCAATGATGTCTCGATACATGTGCCACTTCCTTTCCATTCTTCGTGAATATTCTCCTTGAGTTTAAGCGTCTATTTCGTTAACAATGGCAACACTTGCAGATAACCCTAGTCTAGATGCGCCATTTTCCACCATAGCCATGGCATCAGCCAATGTACGAATACCGCCAGAAGCCTTGACGCCCATTTCCGGACCAACGGTCTTTCTCATGAGGGCAATGTCTTCTGTTGTGGCGCCAGACTTGGAGAATCCTGTGGAGGTCTTCACATAATCTGCTCCTGCAGCCTTTGCCAGCTCACAAGCTTTCACTTTTTCTTCATCGGTAAGTAGACATGCTTCAATGATGACTTTGGTAAGCACACCACCTGCAGCCAAGACCACCCCACGGATGTCTTCTAGTACATAGTCATAGTCTCCATCCTTTAACTTGCCAATGTTGATGACCATGTCCACTTCTTCTGCGCCTAAGAAAACCGCTTCCTTGGTCTCAAAGCTCTTTGCTTCTGTGGTCATTTGTCCCAAAGGGAAGCCTACAACAGTACAGACTTTAGTGTCTGTTCCTTCTAGTAATTCCTTTGCTTTCACAATGTTACAAGGATTCACACATACACTGAAAAAATTATATTCTCTTGCCTCTTGGCATAGTTTGGTCAGTTCTTTTTCTGTTCCTTCTGGCTTCAAAAGGGTGTGGTCAATGTGTTTTGCTAACGTTATTTTATCCATATTATAAAGTACCTCCTAGGTCTATTTCACTCTCATTTTATCACAGAATAGCACACGAGCAATAGCCTTTTAAAATCTCCGCTTTGTTCGCCTTTTTAGTGAAAGATTGAATATTTCAAGGCTTTACAGGAAACCCTTGATTCCTCAGGGATTTTCTCATATACTTTTTTTGGGTTTATGTTATAATATAGTGTAGTAATCAGAGGATAAAGGAGTTTACAAATGGGGTTTAAAGATAAATTACAAAAGTATTATGCAGACAATTACATGAAGAAATATGGCGACCGGATCACTCAAGCCTATGGCACTGTGTTGTCTATAAAGATGGAAGAGAAAAAATACTTATGGGTATTCAACGTTCTAAAAGCCACCATCATCGTAAAGCCCGATGGATCTAAAAACGTTGTGCGTAGTCAATACAAGGCTAAAAGATGGTTTAAAAAACCTGAGTTTATTCAAGTGAATCAAGGCCATGTGGTATTGATTCAAGCCTTAAAGGGGAAGAAAGGTTCTGACAATAGTGAAATTCTTGAGGTGAAAAATATTCGAAATGTCACCACGAGAAAAGACCTTTTTAGAATTGATGCACCAATGCCCAAAAGGCAAGTACAGTATAAAAGAAAATAGTCTCTTGAAGTCTGCCGCGTTTTGTTGCAGACTTCTTTTGCTCACATACAACATCAACGTTCAATAGACATGGAGGTTACATGATGAAGGATATGGTATATATCACAGGTCACAGAAACCCGGATTCGGATTCCATCTGTGCAGCTCTAGCCTATGCAGAGTTTAAAAACAAAACAGGCAACGCCGACTACGTACCTGTACGGTTGGGGGAAATCAATCGTGAGACTTATTTTATTTTGGCTTATTTTGGTGTAGAACCACCCATGTACATCGAAAATGTGCGGCTTCAAGTCAGCGATTTGGCCATTGATAAAATCGCGCCCATCTCCTCAGAAATCACCTTGAAGATGGCTTGGAACATCATGAGAATGAACAACATCAAAAGCTTGCCTGTGGTGGATGAGAATGAAACCTTAAATGGGGTCGTTTCTGTATCCAACGTTACAGAAAGTTACATGGATGTCTGGGACAACATGATCCTTGGAAAATCAAAAGTCACAGTGAACAATTTGCTCGATACTTTAACAGGACAAGTTCTGCACTTAGATAAAGACCGCAAACATTTCTATGGAAAGATCTACGCCCTTTCGGCTACCCCCGATGAAGTGCATAGAACCCTAGAAGATGGAGACATCGTCATCACAGGAAATCGTCCAGAATCTTTGGAAGCTGCAGTGGACAAAAATGTGTCTTTAATTATTGTCACAGGTTCTGGAGAAGTGGAAGATGCCATCATTGAAAAGGCTAAGGAGAACCGCGTAACCATGCTCTCCACACCCTACGACACCTACACCACATCTAGACTAATCTCTCAAGCAGTGCCTGTGAGTTATGTCATGACCCAAGGGGATATTATTTACTTCTCTTCAGACGATTATATCGGAGACATTCGCAATACCATGGCAGAAACACGGTTTAGAAGTTATCCTGTGGTCAATGAAGAAAGTAAAGTCGTTGGGACCATTTCCCGCTACCACTTGATTTCAGGAAAAAAGAAAAAAGTCATCTTGGTGGATCATAATGAAAAAGGTCAATCCGTGGAAGGGTTAAATGAAGCAGAAATCCTAGAGATCATAGACCACCATCGCGTGGCTGATGTGGCCACCACCTCCCCTATATTCTTTAGAAATGAACCTGTGGGGAGCACGTCCACCATCGTAGCCAACATCTTTTTTGAAAATGGCATTCGCCCATCCAAAAAAACAGCGGGGCTATTAGCTGGAGCCATCATCTCTGATACACTGCTCTTCAAATCTCCCACCTCTACCACCGTGGATCGGTTGACCCTGGATCGGTTGGCTCAAATTGCAGATATCGATGTGGAAGAATTTGCCTTGGAGATGTTTAAATACGGTACATCTTTGGCAGGAAAGACCCCAGAAGAAATCTTAAAGCAAGACTTTAAAGTCTTTACCTATGACAGTACAAAGATTGGCGTCTCCCAAGTCTATACCATGGATGCAGAATCTTTGAAGAATCTTAAAGAAGACATCATCGGGGCCATGGAAGAAATGACCAAGGATCAAGGCTTTAGCTTGCAAGTACTCATCGTAACGGATATCTATAAAGAAGGCTCTGAGCTCATTGTAGTGGGCAAACAAAAGGATATTATCAACAAAGCCTTTGATGTACACATGAAGGAAAACTCCATCTATATCCCAGGAATTCTTTCTAGAAAGAAGCAGGTGATTCCACCTATTTCCTCTGTGATCAATCGCTAATTCCATTAGGTAATTCAAGAAATATATGATAAAATAAATCCATTAAAAGTAACGGAGGAATACTATGACCAATACACATGATCATCATGAAGAAGAACATAGCTGCTGTGGTGGCCATCACCACGATCACGACCATGAAGGTGGTTGCTGTGGTAGCGATCACGACCACGAAGGTAGTTGCTGTGGCGGTGACCATGAGCACCACCATCACACACCAGTGGTCACTTTCGAAAATGAAGATGGCACCACTGAGGATCATCCCATCATCGATGAGTTTGAACTAGACGGAAATGTTTATGTTCTTGTCATGAACAGTGATGAAACAGTAACGCCCCTACGCGTAGAAGGCGAAGAAGGCGAACTTGTCTTTCTTGCAGAAGAGGAATTCCAAAAGGTATCTGAAGCCTATGCTGAGCTTGTAGAAGCTGAGGAAGAAGAGGAAGATGCGCTTCAGTAACATGTAAAAGACCTAAAGACCTTGGAAACCTATTTCCAAGGTCTTTTCATTTTAGGAGTGGATAAACTATGCGGAAATTAGCACTATTTGATGTCGATTACACCTTAACCAGTAAAGAAACCCTCATAGCCTTCTATGGCTATGTGGCAAAAAAGAATCCCAAGCATTTTCTGCACCTACCCAAAGCACTCCTCAGCGGATTGCTCTTTATCACGGGGGTGCAAAAAGAAAAAGCCACCAAAGAGATGTTTTTGACCTTCTTAAAAGAGATGCCCATGGACACCTTAGATACTTTGGCAGAGTCTTTTGTCCAAGAAGAAGTCCTAACCTTTCTTTACGAAGATGGGCTAAGAAAAGCACAAGAACTCAAAGACAAAGGATACACCATTGTTTTGACTTCTGCTTCCCCAGAGTTTTATATTTTAAAACTGCAAAAAATCTTTCAAGCGGATTTTGTCATGGGGACACGTTATCATGTTGAGAATGGACGATTCACTGGGAAGATGCTAGGCGAAAACAATAAAGGCCAGGAAAAAGTACGTAGACTATATGAAGTACTGCCAAAGGAAACTTTGGATTTAAAGGCCTCCTACATGTATTCTGACTCCATGAGTGATGCCCCGCTACTTTCCTTGGTGGGGAAACCTTATCTCATCAATTATCGTAAAAAGAATCCCCTCTACCCTGTGCTCAATTGGAGGTAACTATGGAAGTCATGCGCGGATCCCACGTTTTGGTGGATCAGAAATTAGTTGGAAAAGACCTGGTCAAGTATGTGTTGTCCACGGAGAATGTCTATGAAGTCATTCGAATCATCCAAGGTGTCCCTCTTTTTTTAGAAGAACACTTGGAACGGATGTCTGCTTCCTTAACCCTTTTGGGCTTCACCCTCCCCATCCCAGTGGATACGTTAAAAGTAGATCTGAATCGACTCATTAAAAAAAATGCCTTTCAAGAAGGCAATATCAAAATCCTACTCAATCACCAAGAACATCTTCGCATCTATGCTTTTTTCATTCCTCATACCTATCCAGAGGCCTCTTATTATGAAGAAGGCATTCTGACCAAAACCCTCCCTTTGGAAAGAACCAATCCCAACGCAAAGGTCTTGCGTGCGGCGTATAAGGAACAAGTCACCCGATTCATAGAAGAAGAAACCATTTATGAAGCACTTTTGGTCAATCAAGAGGGCCAAATCACAGAAGGTTCCAAATCCAATGTATTTTTTATTCAGCAAAATACGCTATGGACCCCTCCTTTGAAGGATGTCTTGGGCGGCGTCACAAGAAAGAGAATTTTGGCCATTGCAGAAGAACTTAGCATCTCCGTGATGGAAGCGCCGGTGTTTTTAGCAGCACTGCCAATGATGGACGCGGCTTTCATCAGCGGCACCTCACCTAAGATCTTGCCCATCAAATCCATAGACCAATGGCAAATAGATTCCCCTGGTAACCCCATGGTCCAACAACTCATAGACGCTTACAACCAAAAAATAGCCTCTTATATAGAAGCACAACTTTAATCATAAGAGCACTATATTTCGAAATTATTTTAATGTATTCCATCCTTTTTCTAAAATATTCTCTTTCTTAGAGCAACTAAAAAAGACGGCAAATTTGCCGTCTCAGATTGTAGACAAAGCGACCATTTTCCATTCGGAAAGGGTCGCTTTTAACATCTCCAGCTTTAAATTAAGAAAATTTTTGAGAACAGAAGATTTGCAGAGGCTGGTGTCGCCTCCTTTCTTT
>Ga0194137_10001127_pt1 | contig 16659 bp, 13 predicted proteins | sample TARM_MetaG_T3_14_FD_134025 | JGI IMG/M metagenome (GOLD analysis project Ga0194137, IMG submission 134025) | Freshwater microbial communities from Pennsylvania, USA, analyzing microbe dynamics in response to fracking - TARM_MetaG_T3_14 (version 2) | ecosystem: Environmental > Aquatic >... | reverse complement strand
GGAAGGCAAGCCGCGCGCCGAGCTGCGCCAAGCCTGGAACAAGGGGCCGCGGGTGGGCCTGAGCTTCCGCGTGCTGGCCCCCGGCGAATGCGCGCCCTTGCTGGACGAGATGGAAGCGGTGTCCGACGAATGGCTGGAGGCCAAGTCGGGTGAGGAAAAGGGCTTTTCGCTGGGCAGCTTCGAGCGCAGCTACCTGCTGCGCTTCCCCATCGCGCTGGCCGAGCACGAGGGCCGCATCGTCGCCTTCGCCAATCTGTGGACCGCGCCGGCCGGCAAGGAGCTTTCGGTGGACCTGATGCGCCACCGCAACGATGCGCCGAAAGGCACGATGGACTACCTGTTCACCGGGTTGTTCCTGTGGGGGCAGTCGCAAGGGTATTCACGCTTTTCACTCGGCATGGCGCCGTTGTCGGGCCTGGCCCAGCACCGTCTGGCCGGGCGCTGGAACCGCTTCGCCAACATCGTGGTGCGCCACGGCGAACGTTTCTACGGCTTCTCCGGGCTGCGCAAGTTCAAGGCGAAGTTCCTGCCGGTGTGGCGTACCCGCTACTTCGCCGCGCCCGGCGGCATGCACTTGCCGACTGCGTTGATCGACGTGACCCGTCTGATCTCGGTGGACCCGCGCCGGCACGAATGAGCGCCGGCGCGGCCGCGACACGCAGGGCTCAATCTGCCGGCATTGCGTCCAGCCGGGCAAGAATGCGCTGCGCCAGCCCGGTGTAATCGCCACCAAAGTGGTGGTCGCCGGGCAATTGCACGCACGCGGCCTTCACTGCCGTCGGCAGCTTGGGGCACAGCGCGTCGCCATCTTTGGCGCCATAGAAATACAGCGCCTTGGCCTGCGGGATCTTTGCCACCTCCGGCGCGATCGGCAGGCCGTCGTCGACCTTGCCCAGCCAGTTGCTGACATGGAATTCGTAGCTGGCCTTCTCGCCGAAGGACATCAGCGCCAGCAACGGGACGTCCTGCCGGGTCGCCTCCGGAAGATGGTTGTACGCGGCCGGCAACACGTCGGCGCCTTGCGAAAAACCGACCAGCACCACGCGCTTGCGGTTCCAATGCTGGCGGTAGTAATCGGCAATGCGCACCAGATCGTTGGCAAAACCCTGCGGGGTGCGCGCAGTCCAGAAGTAGCGCAGCGAATCCACGCCCACCACCGGCAGCCCGCCCTGCGCCAGCCGTCCGGCTACCTGCTTGTCGAAGCCGGCCCAACCACCGTCGCCGGACACGAAGATGGCCAGCGCATCGCCTGGCGCCTTGCCTGCTGCCGGCACTTCGATCACCGGCAAGCCCTTCAGCGCATCCGGAGCCGCGGCAACGCTGGCACCGGGCCGTGCGCCGAGCGACACCAGCGCCGCCCGCAGGCCGGGAAGCACGTCGCCCCCGGCGGTGGCCTTGATCGCGCGCGCCTGCGGCACCGCGACGGTGAAAGCCCGCGCCTGCGCCGCCGGGCATTGCGGCTTGGCCGTGCCGCTGCCGACCAGCCACGGCACCGACAACGCGGCAGGCTGCATCACGCCGGGGTGGGCGGGCTCGTAAGTCAATGCTTGCGTCGGGCACAAGGCGCGCGGCAGCGCCATCGTCGGGCAGAAACCCAGCGACACCGCCGCGGCCACCGCGCCTTTCGGGGCCTGCGCGGCGATCGCATAGGCCCAGGCCGCGCCTTCGCCATCGCCCAGCAGCAGCGGCAAGTGGTAACCGGGCACCTTGTAGTAGGCCTGCACGTAGCGCGAATAGTTCTCCACGTCGCCGGAGGAGAAGGTGCACTTGCCCGGGTCCTTGCCCAGCACGCCCAGCAGATGGCGCATGTCCACCTCCGCGACCATGGCCCCGTCGCCGACCAAGGCCTGCACGCGCTGGCGGCGCTGCGGCGTGTCCGGGCCATCGGCAAACCACAGCACGAAGCGCTTGACCGCACCGTCGGGGCGATACACCGGCGTGTTTTCGAACCGGCCGTGGCTCAGCGCTTCCACCGGGGCGGCCTGCGCGCCGCAGGCAAGGGAAAGCGCGAAAACCAGACACGCGGCGGACAAGCGCCCCTTGAAGCATGAATACATGCGGAGAACATCCATGGGATCCAGCGCGCACGATAATCCCGTGCGGCCGGATACGGAATGAACCGACCGGACATGGCGCCCGCGCTAGGATGCCCGGGCCATGCCCGCGACCGTCGCCCCTGCCGAACTGTTCCCGCCCGCCCCCGGCTCGCACGAGTCGCTCGGGCAGCAGGCCCGGGTATTGCGCGGCTTCGCCCTGCCTGCCTTGCCCGAGCTGATGCCGGCCCTGCGCGAAGTGGTGCGAGCCGCGCCGCTCCGCCACCTGCGCACGCCCGGCGGACGCAGGATGTCGGTGGCGATGACCAATTGCGGCCCGATCGGCTGGGTCAGCGACGCACGCGGCTACCGTTACGACGCCATCGACCCCGCGCGTGGCGAACCTTGGCCGCAGATGCCGCCCGCCTTCGCCCTGCTCGCCAGCGAAGCCGCCGAAGCGGCCGGTTTCCCGGATTTTCGCCCCGATGCCTGTCTGGTCAATCTGTACCGCCCCGGCACCCGCCTGACCCTGCATCAGGACCGCGACGAACTGGACCTGCGCGCGCCGATCGTGTCGGTGTCGCTGGGCATGAGCGCCACCTTCCTGTTCGGCGGCCACGAGCGCGACGCCCCAGTCGTCCGCGTGGCGCTGCACCACGGCGACGTGGTGGCCTGGGGCGGCGTGGACCGGTTGCGCTACCACGGCGTGCTGCCGCTGCCGGATGCGCCGCACCCGCAACTCGGCGCACGCCGGATCAACCTGACCTTCCGCAAGGTGGCGGCAAGCGCATGACCGAGCGCCGCAAGAAACGGAGTGCCGCCGGCTGCACGCCGATGCAGGATGCCGGCGTCGCCCCGGACCACGTCTGCGCCATGCCAACCACTTCCGCCCCGCCGACACATGCACGATGCATTGCCGACGCGTGCCGCAGGATCGAGCACGCCGTCACCGCCGGCGAGCCGGTGCCGACACTGGACCGGCTCGCCGCAATGGCCGGCATGAGTTCCTTCCACTTCCACCGCGTATTCCGCGGCATTGCCGGCGTCACGCCCAAGGCTTACGCCAGCGCCGTGCGGGCGCGACGGCTGCGCGGCGGACTGGAAACGCAGGCACCGGCAAACGCCCCCGTCACCAATGCCATCCACGACGCCGGCTACGGTTCGAGCAGCCGCTTCTACGCACAGTCCGGCCAGCGCCTGGGCATGCGCCCGCAGGACTACCGCAGCGGTGGACAAGGCCAACGCATCCGCTTCGCCATCGGCCAGTGCACGCTCGGCGCCATCCTCGTCGCCCGCAGCGAACGCGGCATCTGCGCGATCAGCCTTGGCGATGATCCGGAAACCCTCGCATGCGAGCTTCAGGACCGTTTTCCGCAGGCCGAACTGATCGGCGGCGATGCCGCGTTCGAACGGCTCGTGGCACAAGTGGTCGGCATGGTCGAAACCCCGGCATCGGCCACGCCCGGCCTGCCGCTGGACATCCGCGGCACCGCTTTCCAGGAACGCGTCTGGCGCGCGCTGCAGGCCATCCCTGCCGGCCATACCGCCAGCTACGCCGACATCGCCGCGAACATCGGCCAGCCCCGGGCCACCCGCGCCGTGGCCCGGGCCTGCGCAAGCAACGTGCTCGCGGTGGCAATCCCCTGCCACCGCGTGGTCCGCCGCGACGGCGATCTGGCCGGCTACCGCTGGGGCGTGGAAAGAAAGCGCGAACTGTTGCGACGGGAAAATCCTGATGCCGGAAAACCACCGACTTCCGACTGAACGCGCATACCACGCATCACGCCCCCGCAAACCGCTTCCGGAAAACGGAAAGAGGCCTTTCGGCCTCTTTCCGTTCATCCAAGCATCCGGAGACAACCCGCCTCATTCCCACTCGATCGTCGCCGGTGGCTTGCCGGAGATGTCGTAGACCACGCGGGAAACGCCGCGCAACTCGTTGATGATGCGGTTGCTGACGACGCCAAGGAAGTCGTATGGCAGGTGCGCCCAGTGCGCGGTCATGAAGTCGATGGTTTCCACCGCGCGCAGTGCGATCACCCACTCGTAGGCGCGCGCGTCGCCGACCACGCCCACCGACTTGACCGGCAGGAACACCGCAAAGGCCTGCGAGGTCTTGTCGTACAGCCCGGCCTTGCGCAGCTCGTCGATGAAGATGGCATCGGCCTTGGCCAGCAACTCCGCGTATTCGCGCTTCACTTCGCCGAGGATGCGCACGCCCAGGCCCGGGCCCGGGAACGGGTGGCGGTAGACCATCTCGCGCGGCAGGCCCAGCGCCACGCCGAGCCGGCGCACTTCGTCCTTGAACAGCTCGCGCAAGGGCTCCACCAGCTTGAGCTTCATGTCCTCGGGCAGGCCGCCGACGTTGTGGTGGCTCTTGATGACGTGGGCCTTGCCGGTCTTGCTGCCGGCCGACTCGATCACGTCCGGATAGATGGTGCCTTGTGCCAGCCACTTGGCGTTGGAGAGCTTGTTCGACTCCTCGTCGAAGATCTGCACGAACAGGTTGCCGATGATCTTGCGCTTGGCTTCCGGGTCGGCAACCCCCTCCAGCGCCTTGAAATAGCGCTCGGCGGCGTTGACGCGGATCACCTTGACGCCCATGTTGTCGGCCATCATTTTCATGACCTGATCGCCCTCCTGCCAGCGCAGCAGGCCGGTATCGACGAACACGCAGGTCAGCTGCGGGCCGATGGCCTTGTGCAACAGTGCGGCCACGACGGAGGAATCCACGCCGCCGGACAGGCCGAGGATCACCTCGTCGGTTCCCACCTGCGCGCGCACGCGAGCAATCTGGTCCTCGATGATGTTGTCGGCGGTCCACAAGGTGGCGCAGCCGCAGATGTCCACGACGAAACGACGCAACAGCGCGGTGCCCTGCCGGGTGTGGGTGACTTCCGGATGAAACTGCACGCCGTACCAGCGGTGCGCGTCATCGGCGAAAGCCGCGATCGGGATGCGGTCGGTCTTGGCGGTGACGACGAAACCGGCCGGCGCCTTGGCCACATGGTCGCCGTGGCTCATCCACACGTCCAGCCGAGGCGGCGCGCCGACGTGGTCCTTCAACCCATCGAGCAGGCGGTCCTCGGCCACCACCCGCACCTCGGCATGACCGAACTCGCGCTGGTCGGCGGCCTCGGTGGCGCCGCCCAACTGCACCGCCATGGTCTGCATGCCGTAGCAGATGCCCAGCACCGGCAGGCCACAGTCGAACACCTGCTGCGGTGCGCGCGGCGAGCCGGTCTCGGTGGTCGATTCAGGGCCGCCGGACAGGATGATGCCCTTGGCGCCGAAGGCCGCGATCTCGGCCGGGTCGTGGTCCCAGGCCCATATTTCGCAGTACACGCCAATCTCGCGGATGCGGCGGGCGATCAGCTGGGTGTACTGGGCGCCGAAATCGAGGATGAGGATCTTGTCTTTGTGGATGCTGGTCGTCATGCCGGTACGGGCTCGAAGGCTGGGAGGAAAGCAGGAAAACGGGAACGGATACGAAAAGAGGGACATCTGCGCGTCCCTCTTCGCGTCGCGGCCTGGCGATCAGCCGGCGCGGTAGTTCGGCGGCTCCTTGGTGATCGTCACGTCGTGGACGTGACTCTCGCGCTGGCCGGCGCCGGTGATCTTCACGAACTTCGGCTTCTTGCGCATGTCCTCGATGGTGCCGCAGCCCACGTAGCCCATCGTGGCGCGCAGGCCGCCGATCAGCTGGTGGACGATGCCGCCGACCGGGCCACGGTACGGCACGCGGCCTTCGATGCCCTCGGGCACCAGCTTGTCGGCGTCGCTGGCATCCTGGAAGTAACGGTCCTTGGAGCCCTTCTCCATCGCCGCCAGCGAGCCCATGCCGCGGTAGCTCTTGTAGCTGCGGCCCTGGAACAGCTCGACCTCGCCCGGAGCCTCCTCGGTACCGGCGAACAAGCCGCCGATCATCACCGTGGACGCACCGGCAGCCAGCGCCTTGCCGATGTCGCCGGAGTAGCGGATGCCGCCATCGGCGATCAGCGGGATGCGGTCCTGCAGCGCCTCGGCCACCATGTCCACGGCGGTGATCTGCGGCACGCCCACGCCTGCCACCACGCGCGTGGTGCAGATCGAGCCGGGGCCGACGCCCACCTTCACCGCGTCCGCACCGGCATCCATCAAGGCCAGCGCGGCATCGCCGGTGACGATGTTGCCGCCGATTGCCTGCACCTGCGGGAAGGTCTGCTTGACCCAACGCACGCGGTCGATCACGCCCTGCGAGTGGCCGTGCGCGGTATCGACGATGATCACGTCCACGCCAGCCGCCACCAGCGCCTCGACGCGCTGCTCGGTATCGCCCCCCACGCCCACTGCGGCACCGACCACGAGGCGGGTCGAAGCGTCCTTGGCGGCATTGGGGTTATCGGACTTCTTCTGGATGTCCTTGACCGTGATCAGCCCGCGCAACTGGAAGTCGTCGTTGACCACCAGCACTTTCTCGATGCGGTTGCTGTGCAGCAGCTTGAGCACTTCATCCGAAGCCGCGCCTTCCTTCACCGTGACCAGCCGGTCCTTCTTGGTCATGATGTGGCGGACCGGATCGTCCAGCTCGGTCTCGAAGCGCATGTCGCGATGGGTGACGATGCCGGCCAGTTGGCCGTCCGCGTCGACCACCGGCACGCCGGAGATGTTGTGCGCCTGGGTCAACGCCAGCACGTCGCGAATGCTGGTCTCTGGGGTCACGGTGAACGGGTCGCGGATCACGCCGGACTCGAATTTCTTGACCTTGGCCACTTGCGCGGCCTGCTGCGCCACGGTCATGTTCTTGTGGATGATGCCGATGCCGCCGAGCTGGGCCATGGCGATGGCCAAGCGCGCCTCGGTGACGGTATCCATCGCGGCCGAGACGATAGGCAGCTTGAGCCGCAGGTCGCGGGTCAGGCGCGTCTCCAGCGAGACGTCCTTGGGCAGGACCGTGGAATGGGCGGGAACGAGCGAAACGTCGTCGTACGTGAGAGCTTCAGCCTGGATGCGCAGCATGGGCGGCCCCGATGGGAATGAAGCGCGACATTTTACCCTGAAATGCCGAGGCAGCGCTGATCGCCCGGCCAGCGAAACCGGATCAGTGCTTGCCATTCATCGCCAGGCACGCTCCGGCGGGCTCCAGCCGGGGCGGGACGGCCGACGACGGGCCGTGCGGCATCGTGAAGCACTGGCACAAAGGCCATGCGCATGGCTTCACCGGCACCGTAAAGCTTCTTCGGCGCGCCGCCGACAAGCGCCATGTCTTCGCCTCCCGGGCCGCGCCGACGCCATCCGCTGCTTCCAGGCATTGCACGCCCTTGATCACGGACAAAAACTTCCAAGCCGACATGGGCGTGCGGCAAGGAATCCATGTCGGGCCTGATCGTGCCGCCCTGTAGCTTGCCGGCTGCAGGCCGATGGTGGCCACATGCCACCCGCCTACATGCCACCCCCCTATCGGCCAGCATGTCTCGCCTGCCACGGCCAACAACCATGTCTGTCCGCAAGCTTCACGGCACGACTCAGTCGAGGCCACGCGCGGCACGTGCTGCGGCGGCCTCCGGATAAACGCCCGGATGGCCAGAAAAGCGACCCCGCCGGCACGCTTTCGACCAGTCCCCGAGGCCGACATGACGCTTGCCGAGGGGGCTCGCAACCAACCGAGCCGCAGCACTCCACGGGATTCTCTTCAGGCGTGGCATCCGCAGCGACGACGATGGGCGCCGCTGTCATGGCAGGCACGGGAGAAGCGTGCCGAGGCATTCATCGCCACGCCTCGGGATATCAGGAGGCGCCAGGCCAATGCAGCCGCCGTTCCCGATTCACTGGCCGGCGTCGGCGGCCTGGGCGGCTTCCAGCGTGTTCTGCATCAGCGTGGCCACGGTCATCGGGCCTACCCCGCCCGGCACCGGCGTGATCCAGCTTGCGTGCTGTGCGGCGGCATCGAAACCGACGTCGCCCACCAGCCGGCCGTCATCGAGCCGATTGATGCCCACGTCGATCACCACCGCGCCCGGCTTGACCCATTCGCCCGGCACCAGGCCCGGCTTGCCGACCGCGACGACCAGGATGTCGGCCTCGGCCACGCGTGCCTGCAGCACCTCGCGCGGAGTGAACTTGTGGCAACAGGTGACGGTGCAACCGGCAATCAGCAGCTCCAGCGCCATCGGCCGGCCGACGTGGTTGGACACGCCGACAATGGTGGCATTGCGCCCTCGCACCGGCTGGTCGGTGTGCGCCAGCAGGGTGACGATGCCGCGCGGCGTGCACGGGCGCAGGCCGAACTGGCGCAATGCCAGATGGCCGATGTTGGCCGGGTGGAAGCCGTCCACGTCTTTGCGCGGGTCGATGCGGTCGATCAGCCGGGTGGCATCGGGGATCCCTGGCAGCGGCAGCTGCACGAGGATGCCGTGCACCTTGGGGTCGACGTTGAGACGATCGATCAGCGCCAGCAGCTCGGCCTCGGTGGTGCCTTCGGGCAGGTCGAAATCGAAGGCCTCGATGCCGACCTTTTCCGCCGCGCGGCGCTTGTTGCGCACATACACGGCCGAGGCCGGGTCGCCGCCCACCAGCACCACCGCAAGCCCCGGCCGCGGCAGGCCCTGTACCACACGCGCATCGACCCGCACCTTGAGCGAATCGAGCAGGTCTTCGGCAATCTGGCGGCCGTCGAGGATGCGGGCGGGAAACGGGCGGGAACCAGAGGAATCGGCGGAATCGGTCATCGCGGGCAGACGGCAGCGGCACGGGGGATGCACCATTGTCCCTGATTCGCCGGGGCACGACACGCCCGTGCCGCGATCCGGGCGGTTTTCAGTCGACCACGCCATGCGCATCGGACCGACGCGGGCCGCGCGAGCGTGTCTCCCACGCGGCCACCACGATCAACGCCGCCGTTGCAAGACCATTGACCATCAACAAATCGGTCAGCCATGCACAGGCCGCCAGCACGGCCAACAGCCCCAGCCCGATCAGGTGCGACAGCGGCCAACGGCGATACACCGCCAACTTGTACAAGCCATTGCCGAGCAGGAACAGCGCCGGTCCGCCGCACAACACCAGCGTGCCGACCACGTCGGCATGGCGGTCGGGATGATCGATGGCCAGCTCGTTGCCGACCGCACCGACGACGACGCCGGCGATGATCGCCACGTGCACATAGTTGAACCACGCGGCATGCCGGCCCGGGTCGTCCGAACGCGTGATCATGTCGCTGGCGTCGTGCACGCCGGTGTTGAAGTAGATCCACCACATCGCGATGCTGGCGACGAACGCCACGGCGAAGGCGACCAGCACAGGCGCTTGCCAAGCATGCCCGTGGGCAAGGCTGGCACCGGTGACGAGGATCAGCTCGCCCAGCGCGACGATCACGAACAGCGCGGCGCGCTCGACCATGTGGCCGCCTTCCACCGTCCACTCGTTGCGAGTGTCCGAGCGCCCCAGACCGGGCACTGGGAAACGCAGCATCGGCGCCACGTATTCGGCCAGGATCGCCAGCGCCCACAGCCCCATCCGCGCGGCGATGTCGTTCTGCATGCCGCCCGCCAGCCACAAGCTGGCCGACAACAACGACCATACAAGAATGCGCGCGTAGTTGGCCGCCAACGGATGCCTGCCGCGCAGGCTCAACCAGGCGAACAGCGAGCGCCCCACCTGCATCACGGCATAGCAACCGGCAACCACCATGCCGCGCTCGCCGAAGGCATCGGGCAAGGCGGCTGCGAACACCAGCGCCACGCCCATCTGCGCGAACAGGAACGCGCGCACCACCGGCCGTTCGGGGTCGAACCAGTTGGTCAGCCAGCAGGTGTATTGCCAGCCCAGCCATACCGCAAACCACAGCAGCAAGGCCTGCGTGGCGCCCAGCGGACTCAGGCTGCCAAGCAGGAAATGCGAGACCTGGGTAACCGCGAACACGTACACCAGGTCGAAGAACAGTTCGGCATAGCCGACCCTGGCTTCATGGCCGTCGCGGACGCGCAGCAGCGGATGGGCGGGCAGGTTCATGTGGATTCGGTTTTCCTCGTTGTCCCAAGTCTGACAAGCCTTTGCTGTCGGCAACAACCCCTTGGTCATCGCCCTGACTGGAGCGCCGGCCGGAAGCCGATGCCTCGTGGCTTTGTCCCAGCGGCTGCCTGCGGGAGGGCATCTGCTTCGCGGGCTCCGTGCCTCGCCCCATGCCGGTCTCGTAAAACGGGAAGCCTCCACCCGGCATCAAGGTGGCCCACTGAAGCAGACCGAACCCAATCGACAGCCCTCCCGAGAGGATCGCTTCGACGACCTCCATGGTCCTTGTCGCACGGGGCATTGGCCGCAATCTCGCTTGGCGGTGGCTTACTTCGTCGTGTAGCCGCCGTTGATCAGGATGGTCTGGCCGGTGATCCACCAGCCTTCGCTGACCAGGTGCCGGATGAAGGGCACCACGTCCTCGATGTCGGTCAGGCCGGTCTTGCTGAAGGGCGACAGGGCGGCGGCGGATTTGTGATAGGCCACCGCATCGGCACCTTCCTGGCCGTAGAAGAACGGCGTGTCCATCGGCCCCGGGCCGACCGCATTCACCGAGATACCGCGTGCACCGAACTCCTTGGCCGCCGCGCGGGTGAAGTGCTCCACCGGCGCCTTGCCGCCCGCGTAGGCCGCATAGAACGGGGTGAATGCGCCCAGCAGCGATGTCACCAGCGTCACCAGCTTGCCGTTGTCTTCCAGTTGCCTGCCGGCTTCCTTGATGAAGAAGAACGCGCTCTTGCTGTTGACCGCGAACATCTCGTCATACTCGGCCTCGGAAATCTCGACGATCGGCTTCTTCAGCACCTTGCCGACGGTGTTGATGGCAATGTCGATGCGTCCGAACGCCGCCTTGGCATCGGCAAAGAGTTTTTCCACGGCCGCCGCGGTACTCAGGTCGGCCCGGAACGTCTCGGCTCTCGCACCTGCTGCCCGCACGGCCGCCACCGTCTCCTCGGCAGCGGCTCGCGAAGCCTCGCTGTTGTAGTGCACCGCCACCGCCGCCACGCCATGCGCGGCCAGGTCGCGGGCCAGCAGGCCGCCGAGGTTCTTGCCGCCTCCGGCAATCAGGACGTTCTTGCCTTCAAGGGAATGCGTGCCACTCATCGGGGTTTCCTCCATGGACAGGATGGAGGCAGTTTCATTCCTTGCAGGTTTCGGATAAATCTTGCGAAATCTGAAATTGAATTCGATGGGAAAGAACAATCATGGATCTGCTCCAGTCCCTCGACGTGTTCAGCCGGGTCGCCGATGCCGGCAGCTTCAGCAAGGCCGCCGATCAACTCGGCATGGCGCCGTCGTCGGTCTCCACGGCCGTGCAACGGCTGGAACAACACCTCGGCGTGCTCCTGTTCCAGCGCACCACGCGCCGGGTGCGGCTGAGCAGCGAAGGCGAGTTGTTGCTCGAACGCGCGCGGCGCCTGCTGTCCGATGCCGAGGACATGCGCGGGCTGTTCCGCCGCGAACACGCCCTGCGTGGACAACTGCGCGTCGAGGTGCCGGCCCGCATCGCGCGCATGCTGGTGGCCCCGGCCCTGCCGGCTTTTCTCGACCAGCACCCGGCTCTCGCCATCGAACTGGGCAGCACCGATCGGCTCAGCCATCTGACCGAAGAAGGCATCGATTGCGTCCTGCGGGTGGGCGAAACCGCCGTGCCCGAACTTGTGGCACGGCCGTTAGGCCGCTTCATCCAGGTCAATTGCGCCAGCCCTGCCCTGCTGGCCCGGCATGCAATGCCCGTCGATCCGGCCGGCTTCGCGCGCCTTCCGGCCGTGCACTTCGGCCGCATCGCTGCCGGCAAGCGCGAGCGCTGGGAATTCGTCGATGCACGCGGCCACGTGCACGCCGTGCAGCTGCACGGGCGGGTATCGGTGGCCAATGCCGAAACCTACATCGCCTGTGCGTTGGCCGGCCTCGGCGTGATCCAGGTGCCGCGCTACGACGTGGCCGACCTGCTCGATGCCGGACAACTGGTCGAAATCCCCCTGCCCGGTCTGGGCCTGCCGGGGCTGCCGGTCGCCGCCTTGTATCCGCCGCAGCGGCGGCTGTCACGCGCGCTGCAATGCTTCATTGATTGGCTGGACGCGCTGCTGGCACCGCATCTGGAGCCGGGATCACGACCCGGCGCGATGCCCGCTTATCCAGCCGAACAGAACGCCTGATAGTCGATGTAACCCGGAAACTCCCGTCCGGGCGCGCACACCGGGCAATCAGGGTCCGGCCGTACCCGCGTTTCGCGGAAGCGCATGGTCAGCGCATCGAAATGCAGCAAGCGGCCGGTGAGCGGCTCGCCGATGCCGAGCAGCAGCTTGAGCGCCTCGGTGGCCTGCAACAGCCCGATCACGCCGGGCAGCACGCCCAGAACTCCGGCCTCGGCGCAATTGGGCGCCTCGTCCGGTCCCGGCGGCTCGGGAAACAGACAGCGATAGCAAGGGCATTGGCCGCGATGACGGCCGGCGTCGAACACGCTCGCCTGCCCGGTGAATCGTTCCACCGCGCCATACACCAGTGGCTTGCCGAGCTTCACGCAGGCGTCGTTGAGCAGGTAGCGCGCGGGGAAATTGTCGGCCCCGTCGACCACGACGTCCACGCCGTCGAGCAGCCATTCGACGTTGTCCGCCATGATGCGCTCGGGCACCGCTTCCACCTGCACGCGCGGGTTCAGGGCGACCAGCGCCTGCCGGGCCGACTCCACCTTGGGCAGACCGATCCGCGCCTGCGCATGCAGGATCTGCCGTTGCAGGTTGGACAGGTCGACCACGTCATCGTCGGCGATGCGCAGACGGCCCACGCCAGCCGCCGCCAAGTAGCAGGCCACCGGCGAACCCAACCCGCCGGCACCAACCAGCAACACGCGCGCGGCCTCGAGCCTGCGCTGACCGTCCACGCCCACTTGCGGCAACAGCAGATGGCGCGAATAGCGCGCGTTGAAATCCAGCGTGTCCGCATCCAGCGTCGGCACCACCATCGGCAAGCCTTCGGCCAACCAGCGCGTGGTGCCACCCTCGACGGAAGCCAGGTCGGTGTAGCCATGACAGGCCAGCGCCTGCGCAGCGGCCAGCGAACGCCTGCCGCTCTGACAGATCAGCAGGATTTCGGCATGCCGATCGGGCAGCCAGTGCCCCGGGTCGCATTCCAGTTCCGCCCTGGATACCCCAATGGCCCCTTCGGCCATGCCGGAAGAACGCTCATGCGATTCGCGCACGTCCACTAGCACCGCGCCGCGCCTCTGGCGCTCGCGGACCTGGGCCGGGCTCAACAGGGAAATGCTCATGGCCGGATTATCGCCGCAATGCCGGCGCATGGGGCCGGCATTGCGGGACAGGCACGGTCTATTTGCCGCGCTTGACGTGACGAATGAGGCGTTTCTTCTTGGCGATCTGACGCTCGGTGAGGACGTTCTTCTTGCCTTCGTAGGGGTTGACCCCTTCGCGGAACACGAAGCGCACCGGCGTGCCGACCAACTTGAAGCGCTTGCGGAAGAAGTTTTCCAGATAGCGCTTGTACGATTCGGGCAACTCCTTCAAGCGGGTGCCGTGGACAATGAAGGTCGGCGGGTTGCTGCCGCCCGGATGCACGTAGCGCAGCTTGGAGACGTGGCCGCGCACGCTCGGCGGCGGGTTGCTCTCGCAGGCGATCTCCAGCGCCTTGTTGACCTCGGCGGTGGAGAACTCCTTGGTCGCCGAAGCATGCGCACGGTGGATGGCGCGGAACAGCTCGCGCAGGCCAGAACCATGCAGTGCGGAAATGCGCACCGCTTCGGCCCAGTCCACGAAGCCGAGCTTGAGCCGCAGCAAGGTCTCGGCCTGCTCGCGCTGATAATCGCTCAAGCCGTCCCACTTGTTGATCGCCACCACGAGCGCGCGCCCGGCTTCCAGGATCGCCCCCAGCACGCTGGCATCCTGGTCGGTGACGCCCTCGCTGGCGTCGAGCAGCAGCACCGCCACCTGACATTGCTCGATCGACTGCATGGTCTTGACCACGCTGAACTTCTCGACCGCCTCCTCCACCTTCGAGCGGCGGCGCAGGCCGGCGGTGTCGATCAGGCGGTATTCGCGGCCGTCGCGCTCCAGATCGACCGAAATCGAATCGCGGGTGGTGCCCGGCACGTCCGAGGCAATGACCCGCTCCTCGCCGAGCAGGCGGTTGACCAGCGTGGACTTGCCCACGTTCGGGCGGCCGACGAAGGCCACACGCATGCGCTGCGGATCATCGTCAAGCACTTCGCCTGCACCTTCTTCCGGCAAGCGTTCGACGACTTCGTCCACCAGATCGTCCAGACCGCTGCGATGCGCGGCCGAAACGGTGAAGGTATCGGCAAAACCGTAACGGGCGAACTCCGAACGCACCGCATGCTCGTCGGTGCCATCGATCTTGTTGATCACCAGCAGCGTGGGCCGCGACAGCTTGCGCAGCCACGCGAGGATGTCGTCGTCGAGCGCCGAAGGCCCGTCGCGACCATCGACGACAAACAGGATCAGATCCGCTTCGGCCGCTGCCGCCCGGGCCTGGCGCGCGGTGGCGCCAGCCAGCCCTTCCTCGTCGCCGGCAAGGCCGCCGGTATCGACGAGCAGAAACGGGTTCTCCTCGTCGAGCCTGCACACGCCGTAATGGCGGTCACGGGTGACGCCGGGCTGGTCGTGGACCAGCGCGTCACGGGTGCGCGTGAGCGCATTGAAGATGGTGGACTTGCCGACATTCGGCCGTCCGACCAGGGCGACCAGTGGCAGCATCGCAGTCCCCTTACTGACCCAGCTTGAAGGCGGTCAGCTCGCCCTTGGTGTCTTGCACCAGCAGCAAGCCGTCGGCTTGCACGGGTTGACCGAGGATGGCTTTGCGGCCGACGCGCTCGCGCGCGGCAAACTCGCCGTTGTCCAGCCGCATCCAGTGCACGTAGCCCTTGTAGTCGCCGACGGCCACGTAATCGCCCTGCACGGTCGGGCCGGTCAGCGAACGCCGCGCAAGCGCAGGCTGCGACCACATCGGTGCGCCGCTGGTCTTGTCCAGCGCCCATACCGTGCCGTCGCGGTCGGACACGATCACCAGGCCCGACGAGATGCCCACGCCGCCGATGCCGCCGTGGTCGCGCGTCCACATCGGACGGCCGGTCGGGCCCTCGATGGCCTGGGTTTCGTTCTTGTAGCTGCTGGCAAACAACGTGGTGCCTTCCAGCACCGGCGCGGCATCCACGTCGGCCATGCGATCCAGCTCGCTGCGGCCTTCCGGCGAACCGATGGTCTGCTGCCACAGCACGCGGCCATCGTTCATAGCCAGCGTGGACAAGGTGCCATCGTCGTTGCCGACGAACAACACGCCGGGGCCGGCCACGACCGGCGCATTGCCGCGCACGGTCAGCAGCGGCAGTTCCTGATCGTGGAACCAGCGACGTTCGCCGGTGGCGGCATCCAGCGCGGTGATGCGGCCATCGTTGCTGCGCAGGAACACCATGCCCTGCGAAACCGCCGGCGCCGTGATGATTTCGGCATTGATGCGGGCCTGCCACTTCTTGCTGCCGTTGGCGGCATCCAGGGCGATCACGTCGCCACCGAGGCTGCCCACGACCACCAGCCCCTCGCCTGCACCCGGGCCACCGGACAAGCGCAATGGCGCCTTCTTCTTTTCCTTTTCAGGCACGTACTTCCACAGTTCCTTGCCGGACTGCAGATCAAGGGCACGCACGCCGCCTTCCAGTGCCGCCACGTAGACGTGACCATCGGCCACGACCGGGGTCTGACGCACGCCGGTGTGCTTCTCGCCCTTGCCGACGTGTTCGCTCCACAGTTTGGAGACCTTCAGGCTGGGCTTGAAGTCCACCAGCTCGGCCGGCTCGGCGGCTTTCTTGGCCGAGGCATTCTTGCCCGCGAACCAGCCCTTGACCGTGCTGCAACCGGTCAGTGCGGTGGCAAGCAACGCCACTGCCGCAATCTGCTTGATCATGTCAACCCGCTTCATCAGATAGGCTCCGCGGGCTTGGCCACCGTGCCGCCCACATCAGTGAGTTTCAGTTCGACCAGACGCCGTTGCGGAGCCGCCACGTCCAAGCTCACCAATGCCTTGTCGTAAGCCGCCCGTGACTGATCCTTGCGGCCGAGCGCAGCCAGCGCGTCGCCTTTGACTTCCAGCGCCGAGCTGTCGTCGGCCTTGTCCACCAAGGCCAAGGCCTCGGTGGCCTTGCCTGCCTCGATCAGCAGCTTGGCAAGACGGATGTCGACCAGCTGGCGCAGACGCGAATCCTTGGGGACGCCACGCAAGGTGGCAATGGCGTCGTCGCCCTTGCCTGCCTCGCTCTGCGCCTTGGCCAACCGCAATGCGGCCAACTCGTCATAGACCACGCTGTCCTTGAGCCCGGCCACTTCGGCCTTGGCCTTGTCGAACTTGCCCGCCTGCAGGTCGGTCACGAAGGCGGCATATCGCATGTTGGCGGCGATCTGGGCCGTGCCTTGGCGCGCATTCCACCACTGCCAGCCGACGATGACGGCCACGCCCAGCGCAACACCTCCCACCATTACCGCGCCGTTCTTCCTCAGCCAGGAGCGAACGCGTTCGCCCTGTTCGTGCTCGTCAAGCAGATCGTCGATTGCCATGCGTACTCTCGCCCCGTCCGCGCGGAGCCTTTAGTGTTGGGATACCGGTTTCCGGG
>Ga0194137_10001126_pt1 | contig 16671 bp, 13 predicted proteins | sample TARM_MetaG_T3_14_FD_134025 | JGI IMG/M metagenome (GOLD analysis project Ga0194137, IMG submission 134025) | Freshwater microbial communities from Pennsylvania, USA, analyzing microbe dynamics in response to fracking - TARM_MetaG_T3_14 (version 2) | ecosystem: Environmental > Aquatic >... | reverse complement strand
GGCGGTGTCGAGATGGTTCGTCGGCTCGTCGAGCAGCAGCAGATTGGGCCGCTTCCTCACCAGCAGGGCGAGCCGCAGCCGGGACCATTCTCCGCCGGACAGAGCCTTGAGCGGACGGAACACAGCGGATCCGTAAAACTGGTACCGCGCCAGCAGATGGCGCGCCTCGCCTTCTTCCATGCCCGCTTCCGTCCGGAAGTAGTCCAGCACGGACTTTTCCGGCTCGGCGGCAGGCTCCTGCTGGGCCAGATAGCCGATCTCCAGCCGGGTTCCGAGCTTCAGCTCGCCTTCATCCGCGGATTCCCGGCCTAGGAGCATCTCCAGCAGCGTCGTTTTGCCGCTGCCGTTGTCCCCGATCAGGACCGCCTTTTCCCCATAAAGGAGCCTCCCTTCGGCCTCCTGCAGCAGGATGCGGTCTCCGTACCGCTTCGAAACCCGCTGGAAGGCGAGGACCTGCTTGCCCGACCGGTCCTGCGGGTGGAGGCTGAATTCCGCCGTCTTCGGCTCCAGGACGGGGCGCTTGACCGCCTCCATCTTCTCCAGCGCCTTGCGGATCGACGCCGCGCGCTTGAAAAACTTCTCGTTGTCCCCGATCCGTCCCCATTCCTCCAGCCTGCGGATCGTCTCCTTCATCTTTTTGATCGCCTTCTGCTGCTCCTGGAATTCGGCGAACTGGCGCAGCAGAAGCTCCTCCTTCTGCTTGAGGTATCCGCTGTAGCCGGACAGATAGGTATGGGCTTCGCCGTCCTCCAGCTCGATCATCTTCGTCCCGACGGCATCCAGGAAATAGCGGTCATGGGAGACGATGACGCAGCAGCCGGCATACCCTCGCAAAAATTGCTCCAGCCACTCCATCCCTTTCAGATCCAGATGGTTGGTCGGCTCGTCCAGCAGCAGCAGATCGGGGCGCGTCACCAGCTGGGAAGCCAGCACGACCCGGGTCTTCTCCCCGCCGGACAAGCTCCCGAGCGTCCGCCCGTCCCGGCTGCGGTCGATCTGCAGGCCGCTTGCGACTTGGTCGATGAATGTATCCATGTCGTATCCGCCTCCCTGCTCGAACATCTCCTGAACCTCGGAATAGCGGACCAGCAGCCGCTCCAGCGCGGAAGATGCCAGGTCAGGATCGGCCATCCGGCTTTCCAGCGCGGCAAGCTCTTCCTTCGCCTTCATCAAGCTGCCGAATCCGCTGGCGAGCACCTCGTACACCGTCATCGATTCGTATGCTTCGGGAATCTGCGGCAAATATCCGATGCGCGCATCCCTGCGCACCGTCAGCATGCCTTCGTCGGCAGGCTCCCGGCCGGATATGAGCTTCAGCAGCGTCGATTTGCCGCTGCCGGTGCGGCCGATCAGGCCGACCTTTTCTCCTTCCTGGATTTGAAAGGATACGCCGTCCAGCACAAGATGGGCCGCGTGGTATTTTCTTACGTTCTGAGCGTTGACGATAATCATATGCACTCATCTCCTGTTAGGGAAGACGCTGCTCCACAGCGCAAAAAAGAGCCGCGGCAGCTGGCCGCGGCTCTTCGGTTCGGCATGGCGATCCGTAGAGGTCAGGGCAGGCGTCTTCTCGCGATTGGGCCGTTCGTACCAGGCAAAATGGACAGAGTTATCCCGTTCGCGGAAAAATCATGCACGATGCCAGCCATGGCAATGGGCAGCCGGCTGACGATGGAATGGGCCGATTCGCGGTTCACCTGCTTCACCTCCTGTAGGGCGGGCTCCTCCATCCATGGGGATTTGCCGCGCGCAGTACTTTTATTGTATCCAGCATCAAGCCGGATTGTACAGGTAGAGTTCGGTTTCAATTTTATTCGACCCGATCAATTTCCTATAGGCTGAAAGCTTAACTTGCCTGCAGACCGCCCGGAGAATCAGTTCAATTTGATGCCGCTTAAAATTCGGTCCCAAAGCGAATCGTCCTTGATGTCATGCGGGACTTCCACAACGCAGACCTGGCTCATTTTCCAATCGGCTTCCTGAATCGTTTTCAGCTCCGCAACCGGATTCAGAACAAGCAGGGTGAATTCTTTGCCCCCAAGCACTCTCGTCAGCGCGGCTTGCATGGCGGCCGCCTGGTCAAATTCGGCGTACCACCGGATGAAGAGAGGATGCCGGCTCTGATTCAGGCCCTCCCACAATCTCGCTATGCGCATGTCGAGCTTGGCCTTGTAGGCCGGATACGAGGAGGTCCAGTGCTGGCCCTCGAAAATGGGGAAATCATGGACGGAAATGATATTGTACAGCGCATCCTTGATGAAATAGGACTTGATCAGCGTCTTTTCGACCGGCTCCAAATAAATGGGCTCCCCGTCGTCCAGATAATATTGGGGATAAAAGGTCTCCTCTGCCATGACCAGATGCTCCAGCTTCATGAAATCATGGAAACGATGATCGAACAGCCGGGCCACATCACCGAGCGAGAGCGACACCATCCAGTCGAGCGGCATGGAGAACTTCCTGAGCCCGTGCCTTCTCATGTGAATGGCCGGGGAGCAGGACGATCCCAGACTGACGATCAAGTCATAGCTTTTCATCACCTTTTTCAGCCTCATGTAACCGATCCCTCTCTTCTACTCTTCCTTTCCCTATAAGAATATGCCGGGAGAAAGAGCCGGGATTGGACACGTCAAGCCGGAACGAGTGGAATTATGAACTCAATTGCTTAGGACCCGGCTCCGCCTTCGGACCGATGCTTCAGCCCAGCCAACTCCTCATAATGGGAGAAAGAAAACATCATGCCCGTCAGGATTGAAAAAGGGGGAAGTTCAGAATGGACTACTTGCGGGATTATGCTATGTACGCTTCTGTATTCGGCCTGTTCAGCTTCAGCTGGTTCGGCTGGGCGCAGGAGAATCCGCCCAGGAGCTGGCGCTTATACCTCGGCATCGCTTCGGGCATCGCCATGCTCGTATGCTTGTTCGGCGTTTATTCCAGCATTCGGAATTGGGATGCGCCCTCTGCCTTGAATGAAGCGCGATCATTCCGCGGGTATCTGATTTCGGTCTATGCCGAAGTTCTGCTGGGCGGGGCCGGCGCCCTCTATTTGATCCGTACCCGGAAATCCGCTTACGTGTCGGCTTGGATCTCCTTTGTCGTCGGCATTCATTTCATCGGGCTGGCAGGCGTCTTCAACGACTGGAGCCTGCATGTGCTGGCGGCGCTTCTCGTTGCCGTCTCTGTGGCCGCATCGGTCCTGTCCCGCAGGTTGAAGCTTGCCGTCAGCGCCTTGTCAGGCATCGGCTCCGGCACGGCGCTGTTCGCCTTCGCCGTGCTCGGCATGGTTCGGTTTCTCATGGCTTGATTCCGGCAAACATTCGCGCAAGCAGACCGGCGGCCGCTGCAAGCTGCGGGAATATGCCCTCGGCTTCGATCCAAGGAAGATCGAAGCCGAGGGCTTTCTTCGATGCAGCTTATAACCGGCTGGCATCCTTGCGGACAATGAGGTCAGCCCTGCACGATCGCCATCGCAAAGCCGTCATAGCCTTTGCGGCCGACAGTCTGGATCGCCGTAGCGGACAGCCTGGCGTCTCCGGCCATCAGGTCGAAGAAGGTCCGGACTCCATGCACCCGCGGATCCGTGCTGTGCCTGTTCACGACATCGCCGCTCCGCACGACGTTGTCGCCGATGATGACGGTGCCCCGACGGGATAATCGCAGCGCCGACTTCAGATAATCCGGGTTGTTCGGCTTGTCGGCATCAATGAAGATGAAATCAAAGGGCTCGATCCCCGCCTTCTCCATCCCCTCCAGACTCGCCCGAGCATCGCCTGTCCGGACCTCCACCTTGGCCTCAAGGCCGGCAAGCGCGATGTTGCGGCGGGCGACGTCCGCATGGCGAGGATCCAGCTCGAGGCTGACGGCCGTTCCGTCCTGTGGAAGGCCTCGCGCCATCCAGATCGTGCTGTACGCTCCAAGTGTTCCGATCTCCAGAATGCGCTTCGCTCCCTTCATCCGAACGAGCAGCTGCAGCAGCTTGCCTTGAGCGGCGGTCACGTCGATCTCCGGCAGCCCTTCCCTGCGATTGGCTGCGAGCACCTCGCTCAATACGCCATCCGCCTCGATCAGGCGGTCCTCGATATAATCGTCCACTTGCGTCCAGATCGGAATCATCATGAATCACTCCTTCAGCGAAGTAGCCGAGCGGCCTCGGCTCTTGACTTCACTATATTCGAAATGAAAATATAAATATAATATATGTTATTCGGTGAATGATACATTTTATTTATAAATAGAAAATCGAAAAGCGATTCCCGAGCAAAGGAGAATGAACGATGAACCTGCATGCCCTTCGCCTGTTCCATGCCGTCGCTTCCTCCGGCAGCGTAACCCGGGCGGCCAAGCAGCTGAGCATCAGCCAGCCGGCCATTACAGCCCAGATCAAAAAGTTTGAGAAGGAGCTTGCCCTGCCGCTGCTGCAGCCGGATGGAAGGGGAATACGGCTCACGGACGCCGGCCGACAGGTGAAAGAGCTGGCGGACCGCCTCTTTGCCGTCGAGAGGCAGATCGAGACGCTGGCGGAGCAGTACGGACGAGGCGATCAAGGACGGCTTTCGCTGGCGGCGACCTATTTGCCCGCGAACTTCCTGCTGCCCGCCTGGCTCGCCAAATTCAAGCAGAAGCACGAACGCGTGGAAATGAGCGTGACGACGACCAACTCCAGCGGAGCGCTGCGGCTGCTGCAGCGGATGGAAGCCGATCTCGCCTTATACGGCGGGCTGCCGGAGGAGCATCCCGATACGATTCAAGCCGAGGAGCTGTTCCAGGACGAGCTGTGGTTCGTAGTCGCCCCGACGCATCGGCATGCCGGCGGCTCGATCGGCCTCGATGACATGATGAGAGAGCCCTTCATCATGCGGGAGGAGGGCAGCTCCACGAGAGAAAGGCTGTTCTCCCTCTGCCGGACCTATAATGTCCCTTCCCCCCGGATCGCTCTCCAATTCAACGGCCTCCATGAAGCGATCAGCGCCGTCATCGCCGGTTACGGCGCCAGCTTCGTGTCCTCGCTCGTCGTCCGGGACGAGGTGCGCCGGGGCGAGCTGAGCCGCGTGCACGTGGAGGGAGTCAATCTGAGGAACAGCATTGCGATCTGTACCCGCCGAGGAGAACACTTGTCTCCGACAGCCTCCAATCTCGTCGACTTGATTCGTGAGAGCCGCGATGGGATGGGGGGCGGGTAGCCCTGGTCGGGTTCTAGCTAATCCATCCGCCCCTTCCGATCTCCTCCAGGATGGTGTTCGTTCAGAAGCTGTCCATCCTGCTGGCGAAGTCCGGCACGAATCGCCGGATGTCGCGGAGATGCATCAGCTGAGCGGCCCATACAACTTCATGCTCAAGGTCCAGACGAGGTCGATGGCTTCCTTGGAAGCTTTCCAACTTGGCAGCAGCACGCTGATGCGAGCCTGAGCGGGCCATCACGGAGCTGTCAACGATCGGATCAGGCTGGACAATACCGCCAAGCCTTCCCTCAGCTGGCGCAAGGAAGCAAAGGAATAGGACAGCCTCAAATGCTGCCGGTCCTCCCGGTCGTAGATGCTGCCCGGGTTGAGCAGCACTCCGGCTTGCAGCGCAGTCTCGAAAAGGCGCCGCATGTCCAAGGGCTTGCGCAGCCGCAGCCAGATATAGAATCCGCCCCGCGGCATCGTCCAATCCGCCAGATCGGAGAAGGAGGCCTCCAGGGCTTCCAGAGCGATCCCCCTGCGCTCCCTCAGCTTTCCGCGCAGGAAGGACAAATGCTCTTCATGACAGCCGGTCGCCAGCCATTCCGCGACGGCATGCTGCGAAAGGGTGCTGGAGCCATAGTCCGTCTGCATCTTGATATCGGCCAAGCGCTCGATGACGGGCTCGGGTCCGGCAATCCAGCCGATGCGCAGCCCCGGTCCCAGCGATTTGGACATGCTCCCCATATGCAGCACAAGTCCCTGGCTGTCCAGCGATTTAAGCGGAGACGGAGGCGGCTCGTCCAGCCACAGATCCCCGTAGGCATCGTCCTCGACGACCGGAAGCCGCGCCTCCGCGCAAGCCTGCATCAAGCTTTCCCTGCGCTTCAGCGTCATCACGCCGCCAGTCGGATTGCGGTAAGTAGGATTCGTGTAAAGCAAGGAAGCTCCGTGCTGGCGCATCAGTCTCCCGACGGCATCCGGCCGGATGCCGTCCCCGTCCATAGGGACGGTTCTAAGTTCCATGCCTGCGGACTGGAAGACATGGACGGAATTCAAGTAGGTCGGATTTTCGGCTAAAATCACGGAACCCGGGCGCAGCAGCCCGAGCGAGATCAGCTGAAGGCCTTGGAGCGCCCCCGACACGATCAGAATGGAAGACGGCGAGGCTGAGATCCCTTTTCGCTGCAAATACGAGCTTAAAGCCTCCCTCAAGGGATAGCTGCCTTTCGGCTCCGGATATCCCAGGCTGAGCGGTCCGGAGACGCTGCCCGCCAGCAGCTCCGCGATCCGAGTGGACGGCAGCAGCTCCGGCGACAGTTCTCCGGTTCCGAGGCGGATCAGGCTGGGATCCGGCTCGGCTTCATTGATCCGCCGGATCAGGGACAGGTTGGGCCGATAGGCGCCGGAGCTCACATAGCGGCCCCAATCGGGCTGCCGGGTGCCGGCAAGCAGATTCCAGGTGCTGTTCGCCACGACCGTTCCCCGGCCGACGGCGGATTCGACCAGCCCGTCAGCCGCCAGCTCGCCCAACGCATGGACCACCGTGCTGCGGTTGACCGCCAACGCCGCTGCCAGCTCTCTCTGGGAAGGAATCCTCATCCCGACCGGCCATTCGCCGCTTCTGATCTTTCCTTTCACGAAATCATAGATCTGCTGGTGGAGCGGCCCGGCCTCGCGCTTTTCCAGCTTCCATTTCTCGGTCATGAATGCCCCCGTTCCCCATCCGTTTCGGTGGAGACATTATACCAATTGGTTGGCTCTGCCGCCAACCGATTGGATGGAGACTCCCGGCCGGATTGCTCTTACAATGGCTATACCAACCATCGGGAGGATCATATGCTGACTGCAGCCATTCACGGATTTCTGCTGGCGCTGGGGCTCATTCTGCCCTTAGGGCCGCAAAATGTGTTCATTTTCAATCAAGGAGCCTCTCAAGCCCGGTTCGCCCGCGCGCTGCCCGCCATCATCGCCGCCGGACTATGCGACACGCTGCTCATTCTGCTCGCCGTATGGGGTGTCTCCGTCATTATCTTCGACAATCAGGAAATCAAGCTCATCCTTTATCTCGCCGGCATTTGCTTCCTGATGTATATGGGCGCCGCCTCCTGGAGAACCAGGCCCGCCGTCCCGGGCACGGCAGCCGGCGGCGCCATGTCGGCCAAAAAGCAGATGGCCTTCGCCGCATCGGTCTCGCTTCTGAACCCGCATGCCTTGCTCGACACTGTCGGCGTCGTCGGCACGAGCTCGCTCGGCTACGCCGGTTATGAGAAGGCCGCCTTCACGATCGTCTGCGCGGCCGTCTCCTGGCTCTGGTTCATCGGCCTGGGCGTTGCCGGCAAATCGGCGGTAAAGCTCGATTCATCCGGACGAATGCGGACGGGGATCAACCGTATTTCCGCGCTGATGATGTGGGGAACGGCCGTTTATCTCGGCTGCGTTCTGCTCGCAGAACGATCGGGCACGGCTTGACAGTCGCTCGATGACGGCGAAAGGATTTGATGGCGTTCGCCCAGCACGCGGTCAACCGCCGGCAGCCGTCAAGAAGGATATTTCAACGTTCGGCCGGATGAATTTCATCTGATTCGCCCGGCGGGATTGGATCGGCCTAAGGCTGCATTCGAATTTCATCCTGCATTCGCAGCGCTTGTCCCTCTGGACGAGCGCTTTTATTTTCGCTATCCGGGGAGCCATTAATGGCCGTCATTCCGCATTCATTGCTTTCCTCTGCTAACTCTTCCACAAAGATGTTCGACAATCAAGAATCTCGATAGATGAAATTTCTGTTTGAATGGAGTAAAATAAGAACAGCGATTCACAGGTGAAGGAACGAATAAAGGAAATCCGTTTGAGATGAAAATAAACGATATTAAGGGGAGAAGATCATGGCAACAATCGTTCTGTACGCCACCAAAACCGGAGCCGTCAAGCAGTGCGCCAACGTATTGGCGGAAGAGCTTCCCGGCAGCACCCTGTGCAATATTGAGACCGAAAAACCGGATCTGGCCGCCTTTGATTCCGTTATCGTAGGAGCTGGAGTAAGAGACGGCAAAATCTATAAGCCGATCCGGGACTACATCAAAAAAAACAAAGACGAGCTGCTCGGCAAGCGTACCGGTTATTTCATCTGCAATGAAAAGCCGAAAAAGACGGAAGAAATCATCGAGGCGAACTTCTCGGAGGATTTAAGGCAGGCGGCCGTAGGCATCGAATCGTTCGGAGGCTACAAATCCTATGCCGCGCCGGCGGAAGGCGCCGACCAGCTCAAGGGCATTTTCGTGGACAGGATCAAGGCTTTTTCCGACCATTTCAAATGAAGAAAACAGAGAATTGAAAAGCCGGCCGCGGTCTCGAAAGACGCGGACGGCTTTTTCGGCTGCCTTCTTTTTTCATCCCATCCGGAGCTCACTCCTGCCTACCAGGCATCCGTCATGACGACAGGACGGATGATGCCGTCCTCCACCTGCATCCGGTCGATGCAAAGGATGCGGCTGCCGGGATCGCGGTCGCCGATGATCCGGCGATGGTACACGATCAGCCATTCATCCTCTTCCGGCAGATGCAGATAACCGTGATGGCCCGGACCTTCGGCGATCGGCGGCTGGCTCTCCAGGATGGTTCCCTTGTTCTCGAACGGTCCCAGCGGACTGCCGCTGGTGCCGTATGCGACACAGTAAGTTCCGTTGGTCCAGCCGCCCATCGACCACATCAGATAATAGAGGCCGTCCTTCTTCAGCATGCAGGGTCCCTCCACATACCCGGGCGGCGTGACGGAGAGAATCTCCTCCCCGCCCTCAAGCGGCTCGAAGCCGGTCATGTCCCTCTTCATGCGGGCCGCGTTGCAATGCTTCCAGCCGCCATAATAGAGATAGACCTCTCCATCGTCGTCCTTGAACAGATGAGCGTCGATCGGCTGGGCGCGGTGAACGAAGCGGTCTACGAGCGGACGGCCCAGATACGCCCGGAACGGGCCTGCCGGAGTATCAGCGACCGCTATCTCCAGGCCCCCGATCTCCTCGTCCGACTGGATGTCGTTGCCGGCGAAGACCAGGTAGTACCTCCCGCCGCGCTCGATGACCGTCGGAGCCCAGACTGCTCTCCAGATGTGCGGAAAATCCCCCATCTCGACGATGCCTTCATGCTTCTCCCAATGGATCAGATCGTCGGAGCTGAATGCATCCAGATTCATCTGATCGGTATAGGCTGTAAAAGAACGGGTCGCATAAATCCAAAACTTCCCTTCATAGGTCCGGGCTTCCGGATCGGCATAATAGCCCGGTACGATCGGATTCACGATTCCTCTCATGCTCTTCTCCTCCTTCAACGGGACATCCCCTCCGCATGGGGAATGCCCCTTCAGGTTCATAGGCTGCCGATGCTCTCAACGATAGCGCACAACCAGGTCCACCGGATATCGGCCCGCGTTGCGGCCGTACAGGGCGAGGCCGCCTTCCGAAGCCCTCAGCTCCAGCTTGAACCGGCGCGTCGTATCCAGCTTGGCGGTCAGGCTCGGCGGCAGGGAAGCCCGGCACAGATAGCCGTAGGAACCGGCTTCATTCAGCTTGTTCGCCGCAGGCTGGTAATGCCAGGAGAGAATGCCGCGCGCGTCGGCGGGATCGTCCGGCAGCACGAAGCTGGCCGCCCTCTCGCCGTCGATCAGCACCTCGACCCGGGATTCGTGCTTATGCTCTCCCGTCATCGGATATGTGTTCCTGTTCCATTCGGAATCCGCCGAGTCCCCATGCATATAGTTGATGTCCGTCCGCTGCTCCTTGTCGACTCCATAGTTGCGGGCGAGCAGCCGCTTGGAGCTGGCTTCGAACCAGATGTCCACGTCCGTGATCAAGGCCTGCTCTCCGGCATCCGGCAGCACCGCCTCGAATACGAACGAGCCTTCCTTGCCGCCGTTCTGCTTGTGCCCGCCGATCGCCTCCCATTGATGCGCGAAGCTGTGTTCGGAGAACGAGCCGACCGGAATGCTGAGCGTGCCGCCATCCGCTCCGTATTCTCCGCCCGGCTGCCCGCTCCGCACGTCGAACGCAGTGAAGTTCCGCGTCACGACCTTCCCTTGGCCGTCCACTAGACGAAGGCTGAGAATCGCCAGCGCGTCGCGCTGCGGCATCGTCAGCACGAGAGGCTGCAGCGGGGACGTTCCGTAGCCGTCCCAGTCCAGCTGGACAACACCGCTGCTCTCGACGCGGCGGACCCCCAGCTCGTCGTAGGCAAGCTCCCATTCCAGCGTCAGCCTCTCGCCGTGATAGCGGTCCGAGAAGCTGGATCGAAGCAGCGGAACCGCTGCCTCGGCTCCGGCATCCGTCGTCACGCACGGGGCCGCATCCACGACGATGAAATCCGCCGAGTGCAGGTCGCGCAGCGTCATGCCGGGCACGATGCCGTCATAGCCGAAGTCTTTGGCCGAGCCGTCCAGCCGGTAATAGCCGTTGAATTCGTTGGTCACGTCCCTGAACTCCGTGAAGACGAATCCGCAGAGCTTGTCGTGGCGCCGGAACTCATTGAGCATATACCGGTAATGCCAGGCCAGGTCGCTGTCGCCCGCTCCTCCTTCGATGCCCCATACGTTGCCGCATTCGCTGTTCATCAGCGGCGCGTCCGACTGCTTGTTGCCTCCGATATAGTTCAGCTCCGAGCCCGGGAAGGTGCCGGAGACGACATGCTCCAGGTGGTCGCGCAGCTGCTGGTAGCCGTTGATGTAGAAATGCCAGGTGTTGATGTCCGATTCCACATGGTCCCAGTTGCACGGGGAGTTGTCCTCCACGATGCGCGTCGGATCGATGCTCTTGGCCCACCGGTACCGATCCCTGACCCACTCCTGCGTCTCGGGAAGGTACAGCTGCTGCTGCGCCGAATCTCCCGTCACGGATACTGTCCTGCTGTCCGTTTTCAGCCCCCAGGTTTCGTTGAACATGACCCACGAGAAGATGGACGGATGATTGCAATCCCTCTGGATCGTCTCCAGCGCTTCGCGATCATACGACGCCCGCGCCGTCTCGTCCGGATCGCCCCAGAAGCAGGGCATATCCTCCATGACGAGAATGCCCAGCTTGTCGGCCCAATACAGCTTGCGGGGCTCCTCCGGCTTGATGTGGATCCGGACGAAGTTGAGGCCAAGGCGCTTCATCATGTAGATCTCATCGCGCATGTCCTCATCGCTTGGATAGGTGAAGTAGCCGGTCTTGTGATAGGCCTGATCCAGCGTTCCGTTCAAATAGACCGGCTTGCCGTTCAGCGTCAGCCAGCGGTAGCCGCGCTCGCCGAACCGGGCCGAACCGATCTCGCGGATGCCGAAATAGGTGGACACCCTGTCCTCTCCGGAGAGGGAGGTCAAAGTGACGGCTCCTTCATACAGATGAGGCGTGTCCGGGCTCCACAGCTGCGGCTCCGCTACCTGGAAGGACGCCGCGACTTCATTGTCGCCCGCCTTCAGCTGATGCACCGACTGCGCCGTTACGGAGCCCTCCCCGAAATCAAACGCCAGCCGCGCTTCGCCATCCCGAGCGGCGCTGATCCGCGCGCTGATCTCCACGCGTCCATCTATGAAAGTATGGAACTTCGCATGCTGGATATAAGCCTCGGGACGGGCTTCGAGCCAGACCGTCTGCCAGATGCCGCGGATTTCCCCATAGCCCTGCTTGCCTCTGGCCTGGTAGGTATGATCCTCATCCTGCGCGCGCACGACGATCACGTTCTCTTCCGCCGTCTTCCAAGCCGATGTCACATCGAACTCGAACGTGCCGTATCCGCCTTGATGGGAACCGGCATGCGTTCCGTTCACCCAGACCTCGCAATCGTAATCGACGGCGCCGAAGCGGAGGAACACGAGCGAGCCTGCCTCCGAGGGAGCCCAGCTCACGGTTCGGCGATACCAGCCCGTTCCCTTTACATTTTCTCCGACTCCCGATAGAGGACTCGACCATGAAAACGGTACCACAATGGTGGAGCCGAAATGGCTTTCCTCCTTGAGCTGCCAGGCTTCCGATGCTCCTATGCTTTCCTGATCCAGGCGAAACGACCAGGAGCCGTTGAGATTGAGCCAATCCGTTCTCTCCCAATCCGGGCGGGGATATTCGGGACGGGGATTGAGAAGGCCCGCATGAGCGGTTAAGGAATCAAGCATTCGGCACACACCTTTCAAATGGGAATTGCCCCCATTCTAACAGGTATATATTAATTAAGCAATGTACATTATGATTTTACAATATGCTGAAATCCTTGTAGACTGAAGCTATTCATTTATGCAAAGGAAGCGTTGACATGAGCGAAACCAAACAGGAACTGATCCGCTTTCCCGCTTCCCGGATGATCGATGTGGCCAAGGCTCTGTCCAGCGACGTCCGCCTTCGCATCCTGGAGGCGCTCGGGGAGAAGCCGATGAGCGTCAGCCAGCTGGCGGAGGTGCTCGGTGCGGCTCAGCCGACCATATCCATCAACGTCCAGACGCTGGAGCAGGCCGAGCTGATCTCCTGCCGCCAAGGCTCTGCCCGGGAGAAGATCTGCTCCGTCAATTACCGCTCCATCCTGCTGGAGATGCCTGCCAGAGCCGGCGACGCCCTGCACCGGACGGAGCAGATCCGCATGCCGATCGGCATGTTCTCCGCCTGCTCGATCCAGCCGCCCTGCGGCATGGCTTCGCGCGACGGCTCCGGAATCGGATCGCCGGACGACCCGAGGGTTTTCTACATGCCGGACCGCATTCACGCCTCGGTGGTATGGTTCTCCGGCAGCGGGAGCCTGGAATACCGCTTCGCCAATCCGATGCCGCCCGGCACCGAGCTGGAGGAAATCAGCCTGACGGCGGAGCTGTGCTCCGAGGCGCCGGGCTTCCGCGAAGACTGGCCGTCGGACATATCGCTCTACATGAATGATCGGCTTGTCGGAACCTGGACGAGTCCGGGTGATTTCGGCGACCGAAAAGGCCGTTTTACGCCGGAAAAATGGCGGGGTAATACCGAGTATGGCCTGCTGACGGAATGGAAAGTAACCCGGACGGGAAGCCTGATCAATGGAGCTTCTTGCGGAGACCTTTCCATCGATGCGCTGGGGCTTTCCTTCAGCGAGCCCGTCCGCGTCCGCTTCGAGATCGCCGAGGATGCCGCCAACCCCCGCGGCTTGAACCTGTTCGGCTCGGATTTCGGAGACCACGCCCAGGACATCGTTCTTTCCTTTACAAGAAAGGCGGAGTAGGCTGGCTCCTTAAAATGGCGCCTTCGCATCCCCCCTCTTTTTTGTCCAGAGCGGTGCAAAAAGGGCCGCAGCGTCGCTGCGGCCCTTACGTTTGATTAATGGCGTTCCGGATTGCGGCTTCTCATACCCGCAAGGCCGAATAGGCCGAGCAAGCCGAGCCAGCCCCAGTTGGAGCCTTTGCCCGTTGCGGCTTTGGCCGTGTAGCTGTTGGCGGCCATGCCGTTCTTGTTGTAGCTGTTGGTCCGGTAGCCGTTGTAGCTGTTGGTCCGATAGTCGTCCATGCGGGTACCGTCCAATCCGGTTCCATACGAGGAGACGCCATTCATTCCATAGCCGGTGCGGTTCATGCCTGTGCCGTATGTGCTGCTTGGATAGCTTGGAACGACATTCATGCCGACACCGTTCGTGCCGGCGCTTTTCATGCCATAGCCACTCATGCTTGCATTATAGTGCTCGGCATTCATTCCCCGTTCCATATTGCGCATCATGTCGTTGTTGTTGGCGAATGCCGGACTTGCGATCGTTCCGGCGATGCCGGCTGCAGCTACGATTGTAAGAGCGAGCTTTTTCATTGGTTGGCCTCCATTTGGTCATATAATTGCGAACACAAATAGGTTGCCCGCCGCAAAAGCCGCTATGCATGGGTAATACCGGGATGCCCGCTGTCGCAGCCGCAGACGCTGCGGCCACTAGCGGCTCTCGAGACATTGAATCCATGGCAAGCAAAAAACCGCCCCGATGAAAGGCGGTTTTTTCATCCAAGGATTGACGAGCCTTCCGGCAGCCGGATTCGTTATGCCGTGCTGCAGCTCGGCAGCCTATGTCCTCCTCATATACGCCCGGACGGTAATCGGGGCGAAAACAGCGACGATGACAGCCGCGCCAATGAGCGACAAGCTCAGATCCCAGCCCACGGTTCCATCGTTGGCCAACTGCCTCACCGCGCTGACAAGATGGGTGATCGGATTGATCTTAACGAAAAATTGAAGCCAATTCGGCATCGTGTCGACCGGCACGAAGGCGTTGGACAAGAAGGTGAGCGGGAACAGCACGAGCATCGAAATGCCTTGCACGCTGGATGCGGTGCGCGCGATGACGCCGAAGAAAGCAAAGATCCAGCTGATCGCCCAGGCACAGGCAATGACCAGCAGAGCGGCCAAAACGACATTCCCGAAGCCGCCTTCCGGCCTGTAGCCCATGATGAAGCCCATGGTGAAGGTAAGGACGGTTGCGATCGTATAGCGGATCGTATCCGCGAGCAGGGCTCCCGCCAGCGGCGCGATGCGCGCGATCGGCAGCGATTTGAAGCGGTCGAATACACCCTTGTCCATATCCTCCCTGAGCTGAACGCCTGTGACGACCGAGGTCCCGATGACCGTCTGCACGAGGATGCCCGGAATGATGATCGGCAGATAGCTCGCCACATCGCCCGAGATGGCGCCTCCGAAAATATACGTGAACATCAAGGTGAAGATAATCGGCTGAAGCGTGACGTCGAACAATTGCTCCGGCGTTCGCTTGATTTTCAATAAGCCGCGGTATGCCATCGTCAGCGAATTGCGGATCGTTTGGCCGAAGCTCGTATGGTTCTTGAGCGTGCGTGCGGTCGGCTGGCTCATGCCGTAACCTCCTTAGCCGAAGCGGCTTCCGCTTCGTGATTGACCCCTTGGCCTGTAATCGTCAAAAACACCTCGTCGAGCGTCGGTTTCTGCACGCTCATCTCCGACAGGGAAATCCCCTCCGCGCGAAGCGCGATGAGCAAGTCGGTGATGGCATCGGCATCGGCCATCGGCGCCGTGATTTTGCCGGCTTCGGACGACACGCTCGACTGTGCCCCCAGCACCTGCTCCACCAGGCGCCGGGCATTTCCGATGTCGCGGGGCTCGCTTACTCTCAAATGCAGCGAAGAAGTCCCGACCGAAGCTTTCAGCTCGTCTACGGTGCCTTCGGCGACGACATGGCCCCTGTCGATGACCGCGATCCGGTCGGCCAGCTGATCCGCCTCGTCGAGGTATTGCGTCGTAAGCAGTACAGTCGATCCCGTGTTCACGAGGCGGCGGATCGTCTCCCACATCTGCGAGCGGGTGCGCGGGTCCAGACCGGTCGTCGGTTCATCCAGGAAAATGAGCGGCGGCTGCGCGATGAGGCTTGCCGCCAGGTCCAGCCGCCTCCGCATGCCGCCGGAGAAGTTTTTAAGCGGCCTCCTAGCGGCTTCCGATAAGCCGAATTCCTCCAGCAGCTCCTCGGCCTTGCGCTTCGCCTCCTTGCGTCCCAGTCCGAGCCAGCGGGAGAAGATGACGAGGTTCTCCGTCGCGCTGAGCGACTCGTCGACCGACGCGTACTGGCCGGTCACCCCGATCAGCTGCCGCACGATTTGCGATTCCTTGACCGTATCGCGGCCGAATATTTTCGCCGATCCGGCATCAGCCTTCAGCAGCGTGGCCAGCATTCGGATCGTCGTCGTTTTGCCCGCTCCGTGCGGACCCAGCACGCCATAGATCGAGCCGGCCCGCACGTTCAGATCCACCCCGTCGACGGCGCGGTTGTCGCCGAAGGTTTTGACGAGGCCCCTTGCCTCGACAGCCCACTCGCCTTTGGGCTCTTTCGCCTGAATATGATTCACGTAAGTTCCTCCTCGTCATGATTCTCCATGAAGAATAGAACATCTATGTGAACTGAATGTGAACCGGGAGCGGAATGGGAACATGCTGGATGACAAGGGGAAAAACGGGCCGATCAAGATTCCGGGCGCAGGAGCCTTGCAAAGCATCCTGCATGAAAAAGCCCCTGCCGGGCATGAGCTCCCGCACGAAAAAGCCCCTGCCGAGCATGAGCTCAAGCAGGGGCTTGGCATCGGTTCAGGCATAAGCGCACATGGCCGATCGATGCTTACTTCAACCTATCCGTTCTTATTCCAAGGCAGCTCGTCGAGCGTGACGACTCTCTCATCCGCATATACCTTCCGAAGGAATTCCGGATTGTTGTGCCTGCCGTCCCGGAGAAACTCTCCGGTCCAGGTGCAGAACCAGCTCCAGAGCGCTCCATACATCTTCATCTGATCCGGATCGGGAATGGCGCCGTTTTCTGCCAGCGCGACCAGCTTATGGCCGCCGCTCAGCCGGACAAGCTTCTCAAACCTCGCGTTCACCGCGCCATGGTCGCCGGGCTCAGGATAATGATCGACGCTGACGATATCGACGACATCGTCCCCGGGGTACCACTGAGGATCCTCTGAGTTCCACACCCAGATCAGGTTGTCGAAGCCATGCTCGATCGCCAGCTTGTCATATAGGAGCCGATACAGCTTTTT
>Ga0194137_10001122_pt1 | contig 16696 bp, 27 predicted proteins | sample TARM_MetaG_T3_14_FD_134025 | JGI IMG/M metagenome (GOLD analysis project Ga0194137, IMG submission 134025) | Freshwater microbial communities from Pennsylvania, USA, analyzing microbe dynamics in response to fracking - TARM_MetaG_T3_14 (version 2) | ecosystem: Environmental > Aquatic >... | reverse complement strand
TATGTATATTTACTAGATGACAAAGGGAATTGGATTCATAAACAACGAGTTCGTTTTACAATGTCTCTGGACATGAATGAAAAACCAATTAATATGGTTGTATTTTTCAGCGAATATGCGAAAATATATGAAGATATCTTTATAATCACTAGAGATAGTATAAAAAGTACGAAAGGAAATAAATACCTATGGCAAGCTCAGAAGAATTAGCAAAACACGTTGCAGCAATTACGAGTGAATTAACCGAAAGAGAAAAACAAAAAGGTAAAGACTATTTAGCCCCGCCTCCTCCCAAAAAAGGAGAGGTAATTCATTGTCAGCAATGCGGTAAACCAATGCTGCCAGAAGACTTTAGTAAAGACCCAAAGATTCGACGGCATGAATTCAAATGGCACATTCATGATGCCTGTGAAAAAAGTATCTGGGATTTAGTTGACCGACAGACGCCGGGCCTAATGGCTGAACGAAAGAATGGAGTACCAAGTATGGATAAGCCAATGCATTTGGGAGCGCCCAAGAATGACAAAAATATCGATTAAAGAAGTATTGGATTTTTGTTTCTGCCCCAGATATTACGAACTTAAACACGCTGACCCTAACGAGTCAAACTTTAAAGAACTGTACGATAAGACCTTACATAAATGTTTTTATGCTTATCTTAGAGCTCTGCAAAACAATACCTTAAAAAACAGCATTGAATTTATTAAGTATCGATGGGGTGTCGAATGGATAAAACAAAAGAAAAACTCTGAAGTTATCTGTACACCGTCAGCAGCCAAACGAGATACTTATGACTCTAAACGTCGGGCCGGTATTGATGCGATTATTACGTTTGATAATCTCATGAGTACGCCACAGTGTCCGATATTAATTAATAAAGAGTATTCGATTAAGATAACCCGTGATATTACATTAACTGGCATCTGGGAATATATCCGGGAAGTTACGATTAATGAGCAAAAGCGCTTCCAGATTCTGAAAATAAGAACCGAAAATAATCGATTCCAAATCGATGACCTGATGCGACATGATTTAGAATTAACCACTGCCGCTTTAGCTTTTCAAAAAATGTTTACGGCTGAAGATTTCGACCTTGTCTATATTGATATTTATAAAAAGAAAATGTCACTATCGACAAGAACCGACAAAGACTTTTTGTTATTAAAAGAAACCGTTAAAAGTGTCGTTAATTGTATTAACAACAAAATCAAATGCATCTCTCCAGACAAAAAATGCTTTCATTGTGAATACCGAGATGTTTGTTCGTCAAAACTGTGAAAAGAGAAAACCAATGAAAGATATAATGAACGAAATCAATATTGATATCTTACTCGAAAAGAGTACGATAAAAATCGAAAGTATTAATAACAAAGTTGTTATCGTTGTAGTAAGATTAGAAGGAGGGTTTGTTTTAATCGAAACAAGCTCCTTTCTTGATATAGATAAGTTTGATGAAAAAGCCGGTGTTGATAAATGCATGGATAAAATAAAAACTCGGCTACGGGAATTAGAAACATATCGCTTACAATACAAAATAGAATAGGAGGAAAACAAAATGACTATGAAATTAAGAATTGATGGTGGTAGTACAATTGAAATCAAAGATGACAATACAACTCTTGTTTCGTCAGATATGAAGAAAATCATTGAAGACAAATTTGAACAACCGGATAATAAGCAGGATAGCAAGCCCGACATCGCCATAAAAGATTAATTGCAGCGTTGAATAAAAAATGCTATAATTGTCACAGAAGGGAATGACGGTGAACACAATGGATACAGAACAAAGAAACAGCAACTTTGTTCTTGCTATTGACCCCGCTTTATCTACAACAGGCTATGCTGTAATCGACTTTGATACTGAGGAACTTGTTTGTATAAATAAATTTACAACTTCATCTAAGATACCACAAGATGAAAGAATGAATAATATAGTAACACAACTCTTTCAGGTCGCAAGACAATACTCTACGAATTATATTATCCTCGAAGATGGATTTCTAGGCGTTAACGCTAAAACCAGTTTACAGCTGGCAACGTTAAGAGGGGCCGTCATTGGTACGTTTAACTTTAATGAACGCCAGGTTAAACACATGCTGCCCAGTCTCATAAGAAAACATTTTGGTTGTGGGGGAAATGCAAAAAAAGAACAGGTTGCTGCAAAAGTTACGGAACTATATGGTCATGACGAAAAACTCATTGCTATAGGCCCGTATAGTGACAAGCAAAACAAGAACAAAACCAGTGACATCTACGATGCTATCTCAATTGGAGTAGCGTTCATCCGATTCACAAAAGAATCTATGAAGGACGGTTTGATTAATGAATGACAATTTTATAGCACACCTTGACGGTACATTTCAAACTAATCGGGTTCCAGACAAAAACGGAGACTATTTCAAAGAAGAAGATTATAGAGAATTACAACGCAACCTTGTTCTCTATAAAGAAGGCAATCAAGAAGCGACAACCTATATCGTTAGTGTTTTTCATCCATTTGTGACAAAGTACGTTCGCTTTATTATAAATGGAGACCTGCCTTATTCCAAAATTCGTAACAATAAAGGTGAAGAGCATAGCCGGGTTAGTCCGACTATTTCTAAGTTCGTCTCTCTATTTATCGAAAAAGGAATCAGTGAAGATAAAAAGAAAGTATTTTCTTATACGTGTTATAAGATTAAGGCCCTGTTCTCCAAGTACGAAAGTGGAGATATCTATAATGAGCTTGTCCTAGCTCTTCTTAATATGGCCAATAAATATAAAATAACCGAAGTTGGTGAAGAGTTCCATAAAGCAAATGGGACTTTTCATATGTATGTCAGCAAATGCTTTCACTGGGAAGCTTATCGTTATCTTAAAAAACTAATTAACGACCCATTAACACATATGGAAGTTATGCAATTATGTGACCAGTTTGACGACATGGAAGAAGGCGACAACACAATGATTTTCATGAAAGACGAAAACTCTGAGTTTGCCTTTGAAGAAATGTTAAGTACAACCGACAGAGAGTTAGAAATCAAAAACTCCAACTCTTTGACAATTAAAGAAAATGAAACAATAAATATACACGATACAGACTCTTTAAACTTCAACTGGACAAATGGTATTACCTGCGGAGAGTTATTTCAGTCATTAAGCTCATACGAAAGAGAGATTATCATATTAAGTTTTATTAAAAATAAGACTGATATTGAAATCGGAGACATCTACGGCTTTCATCGAGCAACGATTAATGCTCATAAGAAAAAGGCCGTACTTAAAATAAAAGAACTGGCTGAGTCCCGAAACATTATTGATTAAACATTTCATAGCTTAGAATATTTTTCACGGCTATATTGCAATATATAGACAAGATTCAGTGACGAATTAAAACAATGACTGTGCGGGTATCACAAGATTGTTTTAGCTAGTCATATCTTTAAAGAAAGGAGGGCTTATCAATGAATGTATCTATTGGACAATGGATTTTAGAAAACCCACGTATCGTTGTGGCAAGTGTTGTATTAATTCTAGCCATTATCTTTATGTACTTCAACAAGAAAGACTTGTTGTATAAAGCTGCCTTATATGGTGTAGCTAAAGCGGAAGAAGCCTGGGGGTCTGGAATGGGACTGGTTAAGTTTGCAGAAGTCTATACGTATCTTAAGAAAGAATATCCTTTCGTAACGTTTTTCTTCACAGAAGCCCAGCTATCAATTACAATCGAAATGGCCTTAGTAAGCTTGAAAGAAATACTAACTTTAAAAGCTAAACAAGAAGCCGAGAAACAAAATAATATTATACAAAATACCCTTATTGAGACTGAACCGAACCCTGATACTTTATAAAAAGAACAACCCCCCGGACAAGAGAATAGCTCTCTTGTCCGGGGGGTTGTCTTTACAGACACTCTTGTAACTTTATCGTTACGGCTTTGTTTAAATCAATGTCTCTAATATCAAATATTTCTTGAACGGAGATAATGGCGATTCTTACTTCGGCCAGTCTTTCTAATAAACTATCATAATCAGCGTTATCATTAAAGGCCTGTATCAACTCACTGTTTAAGTCGATGCAGACTTCTATTTGATTTAATATATTCTTATAATATTGATATGACGATTTATCATGCGGCTTATCTATAATCGAATGAACGATGGGCCGTAGCTGACTTTCTCGATAGATATCTGTCTCTTTCATTGTGATAATCGAAGCTTTAAACTTTGCTTTATCCATTGTCTTCCGTCCTTTTGTTTTACTTATTTTACTTATTAGAAGTCACTACAGCGATGGGTATTTGAATTAACGATAAAGGCTTGCTCAAGTTTAGGAAACAGGCTTTTAAAATATATTCTTGACTCAGCAACTGTATCACAGGCAAAATAACTTAAACACGTACCACGGTGGTCGTATAAAACAAATTGGTTCATCAGTAGTCACATCCTTTCTATTTCGTTAAAGCATTTATTTAAGGGCTGGAAATCAGACCTTATGTATTTATAATATACCGCCTCAAGAATATCATTAGCGTCAAGGCCGAGCTTTATAAACGGCTGGCAGTTAATCTTATAATAATTCAGGTGCGGAAAGTATTTGTTTTTAAAACGTATCTCGTTAATGCTATTATCTATATCAACATCGATAATCCTCAATGTATTTTTATCTTCTTCAATAATCATAATGGGATTATCCCCATCTAATAATATTTTTCCGGTCTTCATAGTTTAAATCCTTTATTTGAATTTTAGGCAAAAAGAAAACACCTAAGTTTATTTGCTTAGGTGTCTCAAATATTTCTATTTGCAAACAGTCATAGTATGCTCACAGTCACGATTTTGGCAAGTGCAATGTTCGGTGTATAAATCATGGGGGCTATCTGACTTATCCCTCTTCATTTCAGACCCACACATTGGACACGTTTGAGCGTTTTTAATTACTTCTTGATTCATAGTAATCAACATCTCCTTTTCAATAAGATGTCTATATTATACCATGATATCAAGATAAATGCAATACTATGTTACAATTCCCTACGCAATAGTTGAAATTTTTTAACAGGCCCGTCAGGGCCTGTTAGTTATTCAGATTTGGCAATCTTGGCTTTAAAAACAGATATGTTTGGCGGAATCAATAAAACACTGCCTTGGATTTTGTTTGCGTCAACCAACTGTTTAAGCATATCGGATAGGCTTTCGATATCAACATTCTCTTCATCCAATATCTGGAATAAACAAATATCTTCGTTGAGTTGGGTCTCGGTTAAAGCAGCTCCATCAAATACCCGGACGCCACAATCAACGTTCTCAATCACAAAGTTATACTCGATATTTTTAATATCCATTTCAATCATATCCAGAAAGACATTCATTTTATTATATAATTCATTTGGAGTAATACTTGGAGTATCTGCATTTCTTAACTCTTGAGCAATGTGTTGATTTGTTTTAACATGCTTACGAAGCTCCTGCATTCTTTCATATAGATTCATTTTATTCGTCCTTCCTAATCTTGGCTTAATGCAAATCTGATTTTTTTATTACTTCCGATTTTAAGCCAGCTTTTTAATATTTTTCCGTCGTTCTCTTTAATCAATTCATTAATTCCAGTAACAGCTTCATCAAGACTTACTTCTTCTTCAAAATTAAAAGTTAGAGAGTATGTCTTTGATATATGTTCGTCATCAACGCTCGGCTTTGGATTTTTATAAGCCATTATCGCAATTCCTTTCTAAGACAAACAAGCCCCACCCGATTAAGAGTGGGGCTTGCAGATTATTTATACAGCAAGTTCTTGTTCGACAACTTCTTGAGACATGACTTCATGGTATTTCTCAAGAATTAAATTCTGGATATATTCCCGGGTGCTTGTTTTAATCGGGTGGGCCACATCTCGATGAACGCCTTCTTTATCTTTCTTTGAAGGCATTGAAATGAAATATTCATTTGCAGCATTTTGAATAAGCTTAACGTCATGAACAACAAAATCTCCCTCGATGGTGATAGAAGCAATCGCTTTAAGTGCTGAATTATTCGTGTTGATAGGTTTTACTCTTACGTCTGTGATAGTCATTATTGTGTTCTCCTTTTATTGTTTTTATAATTTTATTTGCTTATTTTGATTCTGGAATGACTAAGTCTTTAAATGCAAAAGCATAAGACCCAGCTTTAAATTCTTTTGCTAACGGCAGCATCACTTCAACAATTTGAGGATGGGCCGACCCAGTTGAATTACAGGCCCGGAGTTTTAAGATATGGCTCCATTCTCTTAAGCTGGCCGTCATGACAATTTCTGCTTTCGTAGAAGTTGGCAAGATATCCCGAGCTTGCTGTGGTGTTGCACCTAAACTTATAAGTCTCATATAGCCTGATTCGGCCTCTTCGCAACCAGCGGCCCATTGTTTATATAGCGCCGATTCTTCGGGCCAGAAGCAAGGCTTAACAACGGTAATTTCAGCACCGTACTTTCCGTCAGAATAATTAACATAGCGAGTTGACTCTTGAGCAAAGCTGCAATCACGATGGCGAACCATTTCATGAGTGACACCTCTATCAACGGTAAATAAAATCGAAATATCTTCATGAAGAATTCGCTCTTCATCTGACAGAGTCGTATAATCGGTAATGTATTCGGCTGTTAGCTCAGTATTTTCGCCTTGAAGATATACGTCATCAACAGAGCCGTTACCGATGTATTTATCCATGACACCATTACTATTTACAACAAGAGTAGCGCAAAGTGTTGGCGGTAAACAATCGATTTTAAGCAAAGTCTCAAATGCGTTAATCCAGGCTCTCATATTGCCAGAGATTACATATCGGTCTGGTGCATATTCAACAGTTGTACCTTCCTCGGTTTCTTCAGTCTTTTCTGGATTCAAATGAACAGAGAATCGAAGGTAGTCACGAACCGGATTGTGGCCATCATAGGCATAAGTTTTAGCCATATCAATGGCTTCGTGAACAAGGGCATAAGTACAATGGTCTACAATAACAGCCATTGAGCCATGCTCTAACATTGCTGTATGCTGATGTTTGATTAACGTATTAATCATTTTTAAGTCAGAACCTTCTTTGATTTTATCCTCTGACTTATAACATAGGCGGGCAATTTGTTCGATTTTCTTAGAAATCGATGGTTCTTGAATTAGTTCGTAGCTTGCATTAACAATATTCACTCTTTTTTCTCCTTAGGTTTTTTATTTATCTTGAATATCTTCCGGACAATCTTCATCATCCTCGACATCTTGAACAGATTCGTCAGCTTTTCGAGACTCGGCCATAATCATTGTTACAATTTCTTGCGGCAAAAGCAAAGCTCTTTTGGTAATAACGTCTTCGATAAATTCTGGAGACTCTTCTTCCAAGAATTCTCGAATAAAAGATTCTTGAACAACGACAAAAGAACTGGTTGGATATAAGGGAGTCTCTTCTCCTGCCCCCGGGCCTTCCATCATTGTAATTGGTGGCATATTATCTATAATCGGAGCTAAGGTTGTTCCGATTAGTTGTACACCTTGATTGATAAACTCTTTACATTCATCACAAGGTTCATATCCCGCAATGGCCCGAGCAGGTACTTCGGTATTGCTTTTTATTTCTTCGATAGGTATAGCTTTTTTATCTTTACCGCACCAGAAACAAATCGGTGTAAATTGTCCAGCTGATTTAATTGTTTCATTCATTAAAATTCTCTCTTTCTTTTTAAACAACAACAATACGATGTTCAATATCTTCAAGTACAGCATCCCAATTGATATCGCTTTCGTCGTTATCAAAAGGGTATTCGTTGGCGACACGATAAGCCAACGATGCTGTTAAGCGCTTAAATTCATCAAAAGTAATCGGCCCGGTAACCGGAACAGTGTCAGTATTTTTTTTCTTTCTTTTTCCATTAGCCAGTCTTTCCCACATGTCATTAAACATGGTTGTCATACTGTGTTTATTTATTTCGTTGATTAGTTTTCTTTCGTCTTTTGTCAACGCTTGAACGGCTGGCGACTTAAACCATTTTTGATAATGCTTGTCTTCTGGCTCCCAGTATTCACCTTCCATTTCTTCAAATCCTTTACAGTCGATGTTGACGGTATTACCATAACGTGGCACATATCCTCTGATTTTCTTACCATCCCAATAGAGGATATAATACATGATATCACTCCAGTCAGCCCCGCCACAAACCCCTAAAAAAGTAAATCCATTGTCGAGTGTATGATAGTCGATAGCTTTTTCGTTGTCAAACCAGCCATTTTCCATATAGCAAGCGTAAACATCATCTCCCAGATATTCCTGTAATTCCATAAATGGCTCACAATCTTCATCGTAATCATTTGGGTCATAGTCTTCATCTACATGTTTTTTATAAAAATCTTCAAGATGTTTTTTGAGTTCATCAATCGTAATCCGTGGTGCTTTTCTACCACCAGTTCGTAATAGCTTCGGGTTCATGTTAATTGATGTATATTTGGCCATATCTCTTTCTCCTTTTTAGTTTAAAATTTTAGTTAAAAATATCGTACCAATAATAATTAATATAACAAAGCTATTAATCATTACGCCAACAACAACACCCTGTATGAAAATATCAAGCGAGTATTTTTTAATATACGCAATATTGTTTTTTCTTCTTTGGTCAAAGTCTATCTTTTTGGTAATACCTAATCGATTCAGTAATATAATTGAATTTAATAAGATTCCCATTAAGAAAAAATGAATAGTATCTTTGACAATATGAATTATATCATCCTTCATTCTGGCCTGCTTTCTGGTTAACGTTCCCCATCACATCAACATAGCATTCGTGCATAACGGTTGTTTTGTTATTATTTTCATCAAATACATCTATCCAAGCAGATAAAATTCGATGATACTTATGACCGACATCAATAGCGATTAGGGCTTCTTGCATACTACAAGAACTGCTTAGCGTACAAACCCAAGGCTTATCATCAGGAGTTTCTTGAACAATATAAGAAACCCAGTACGATATATTCTTTTTAGGCCTAGCTTTAGTAATAAGATAAGACTGAGTAATTGAACTTACATCATTCTGAGAACTAATTCGTTCCATCATGCTTTTCACTAATCTTAATATACCATACTGAGCATCTAAAATATCCCAGTCAGGATTATGATAGTCTTCTGGGCGGTCAATTTGTTCTAACGATACTTCAATTGATTGAATATAGTTGTCAACGCTATTCATTGCTTTTTGTAATTTGTTATTTGACATTCCATCCTCCCCGAAGACTATATATAATATAGCTCTTTTTGTATATTAACGCAAGGATTAAAGGCCTTGGTTTCGAATTCTTTTGCTAAGTTATCGTTAACTTGAATAACCGATGTAACCGGTGTTGTCATTTTGAATTCTAGCAACTTGTTTTGAGTCAATCTTTGAACAATGTCTTCGAGTTCCTGAATTCGCTGATAAATCGATTCATAATCTGAATCCACTCTAGGATTACACATCTTAATCATTTCAACCTCAAAGATAGTTCGACTATTGTTCATTTTCAAGCGTTCGGCCAGCTCTGCCATGATGGTCATATACCGTTGATAAATAACGCCATCAACTGTATTGCTATGAAAGTATTCGTCTCGATAATAGTTATATAACTCATAACAGAGACGATATAATTGCTTGCCCTCCTGCTGCTGCTCGGTAACAATTTCGAGCATTTTAATAATGTCTTTACTGGCGATACAGCGCACCAAGGCATTAGTGGTAGCGTCCAGCGTTTCACCAAATAAAGTCATAACATCTTCAAGTGTAATGTTACCATCTTTAATATAATTAATACACTGGTCAGTTAAGCTCACCGCATCCCGAAGGCCGCCGTTAGATAGCCTGGCAAGATGCAGCAAAGCTTTATCTTCATAAGTAATGTTTTCTTGTCTTAAGATTCCTTCGAGCGTTAAGATAATATCTGTTTCTTTGATTAGTCTAAAATTATGTCGTTGACATCTTGAGCGAATAGTCTTTGGCACTTTATACTCTTCAGTTGTTGCTAAAATAAATACAACGTTTATAGTTGGTTCTTCCAATGTTTTAAGTAAAGCATTAAACGCACTGGAAGAAAGCATATGTACTTCATCGATGATATAAACTTTGTACATACCTCGTTGCGGCAGATATTTTGATTCTTCGATTAAATCTCGAATATTATCAACACCGTTATTTGATGCAGCATCAATTTCCACGATATCGATATTAATATTTTGTTCGGTTGAAAGACAGTTGTCGCAACTTAAGCAAGGGTTTCCGTTACTATTGTTTTCACAATTAATACTTTTTGCAAAAATTTTAGCAACACTTGTCTTTCCAGTTCCTCGTGGCCCGCAAAATAAATAAGCGTGGCCAATCTGGTTATTAATAATCTGATTCTTCAGAGTTTGGGTAATTGCATTTTGGCCGCAAACATCATCAAATGTTTTTGGGCGATGTTTGCGATACAGTGCAATATAAGGTTTCTCGATGACTGACATTTTAGTATCTCCTTATTTTTTATTTTTATCCTTTCCAGTAGGCGGAACTCTGAGCGATAGCCATATCAATCAGATAGTAAATATCTTTTTGAAATTCACCTGGGACAAGTAATCCATTTTCATCAACAGTTCGACAATATTTTTTCTGAAGGATATCAATTGACCATTGGCCCGTTAGACCGGTAACATTTTTCATTGCTTCTCCGACCATTGCTTCTACTTCTTCATGATAAGCATTATAAGCTTCTTTGATAAGTGGATACATCGCTTCGTAAACAAGCTTATCTGTCATGTTTCTTGTAATCTTGTCATGACAATAATCCCAGTCCCAATAATTGGCTGAATACAAGATTTTATGCGTATCGAAATCATAAAAAACACGAAACTCTGGACGAAACGGAAGACCATTATAAATACATGGGACTACAGTTTCATCAAAACCAATAAATTCTCTGGCAACTAATTCGTTAACACCGCCAGCTCCGAACATCATCGAAGTATAGTTAATGCTGATAACAGCTTCGACGATTTGACCCAGGGTAAACGCTTTTACGATACAATCATTAGCTTCGAACTTGTTTGAAAAATTACCGTTTTTTAAGAAAACGTAAGGATGAGCCATCTCTTTAATTTGTGGATAAATATCTTTTAGCCAGTCAGTAACAATAGCTCGGTCTCTATCCTGTTTTTCCATCCAGAACGCTCTTGTTATATTTTCCGGAACATCAAAAATCAATGTTTCCGGAACTTGGATACCGCAATCTTTTATTTTTGGGAACCAATGCGAAAGATTATTTAAATCTTTTGACATCGTCTTTTTGATATCATCTTCAATGATTTGCTTTAACGAATCATGAGCTGTTTCGCTTTCGACAATTTTCTTGATGGTATCAAAAGCTTTACCGTTCTCTTTATCCCAACCAGCAATAATTCTATCTGTTTTGTCCATAACAATCAAATTTCCTCTCTGTCTTTAAACAATTTGAATATCGATTCCAATTTGAGTTTCGATTTCTCTGGTTTGCTCAACTCGTTCACCTACTTGAGCAGCTCGTTCATTCCAAGGTATGGCTTTAACGGTTTTAGCGTCAACCTGTTCTGCTCGTGTCAAATAGCCGCGGTCTTTCATTATATTATAAATAAAGCGTCGGCCAATCTCTGTCCATTTCATATGGCTAAAATTAGCAGGCGTTCCGTCTTTATGTTTGCCAGGATGAACTTCAGAGACAACATAATCTAAGCCTTTGTGTTTTGCGTATAAGAAGTAGCGCTCGCCCCGTTTGTATTGAATGCCCCATTGACACAATAACTGGTTAAGCGCCGCACCAGATAGTTTATAATCGTCCGCAATAGTGCTGATATTAATTCCTTTATCAGACTTAAGTATGGTATCATAATAGTCTCCTTTGGGTTCGAGTTCTTCGATTTTATCAGAAGCGATAACTAAATCGCATTCTTTTTGGGCAATAGTTGTCTGCATAGCGGCCAGCTCTTGGTCTCGTAATTTAATTGTATTCGTAGCAATAATATAGGCTTGGGCCATAATTTGTTCATCGGTCATTGGAATATTTGCTTGCTGTATTGGAATATAACCGCCAGTTTTACGAATCTGTGGTAATACGTCATCAGTTACCCAATTCGCAAATCGCTCAGCGTCAGGCTTTCTACTTTTAAAAGTAAGATGGTAAACGCCGCTTTCGGTTAAGAAATTTTCTCCGGCATTGTTTAGTTTTCGGAATCCCGCATCTCGGGATTCTAAACTTATTAGTCCAGCAAACCTTACAATGTCTTTGTTTGTAAGCTTTCTTACTTGTTTTTCGTTCATTAAAGCCATATGGTTTTTGATTGTTTTTGCTGCAATTCCAAGACAGTCTCCAACTTGATATGGATTAAATAAAATCATACCATCAATTGTGATGATATCAATTTGTTTATTATCAAACATGAACTCCATTTGATTACTTGGCATTTTGTAATTCCTCCAGTCTTTTTTTGAGTCTTTGTATTTCAAGCTCTTTTAATTCATTGTCTAAAATATAGGCCTTCATTGTAGTAACTAGCTCGGCAATATCGTCATTATTAAAAATACAATAAATAGCTGAATCACCTTTAAAGCGAAACGGCAAACACATCGTTTGTGTTTTATACTGACATTCTTCAGCAGCTTTTTCCAGCCATTCTTTCTTAATCGAAATGGATTTTTCTCCAGATTTTAATTCATTGCCTTTTCGCTCTTTACATTCTGGATGAAGAATCGAATCAACAACGTCCCCAGTTTCAAATGGCAAGGCTCCGGACATACGGCTTCTTCTAGCTTTTTCCATCGTCGGAATATTACTTAGGCTGTTGGCAACTTGTTGTTCTAAGTCTTTCCAAGAGTCGTCGGCATTAGCGACTTTGTTATCAATTGTCGTTATAAGGCCAGTCATTTTAGACTGGCCTTTTTGACCTTTGAGTTTTAATAAATTCTGATTCGTACAGCGATAACATTTCTCGCTATTCAAACACGAACTTTCATATGAACAACTCATTAGTATTGAGAGTCTTGACCGAAGTTTCTTGGTGTTGGTGTAACGTTCGGCTGCATAGAGCTCATGCTGCTTTCGATTTTAAGCATCCCGCTATGTGTAATTAATAGGTCTTTTTTATCCTGAAGGACTTTAATAACGGCTTCCATAAAGATGTTTCGGGTGCTGGACATTTGGACTAATTCATACAAAGTACGACTGGTATTATCCCAAGGGGTTGTGTTGATAACCGAAGCAACAACCCCCTTCATGTCGTCCACAGTTAGCTTAAGGCCTGAATATTGACTGGGTGGCTGAAGCTTTAAATCAACGAACTGACGCTTTTCTTCGATTTTGAGTTGCATATTGTAAAGGTCATAGCGTTGATTAACAAATGCATAATCCAATCGGGCCATTGACAACAATACATCGATTTGAACAGCGGTCTGTTGAATATCTACGATTGAGGGAGAATCCGAAATCTGAATCTTGTTAAGTTCAGCAGCATACCAGTCTTCTTTCATGGTCCATTGTGCAGATGTATACCCTCGAACAACTGTTGAAGGGTCAAAAGGTGGTGCAGTAGCAGTAGTCATAGTATTTCTCCTATTCTGTTTCTTTATAGTTAATCAAATATTTAAACATACCAAAGAATTGTTTTTCCAATGCATTATCAGTAAACATATTCTTTTCCGCTCCGGCTTCCGGAACAATGATTTTAAATACTTTACGAGGCAGATTGATATTAAATTTTTTGTATTCATTTAGAGTCGAAAGATAGTGTTCTTCAGTAGTGACAAAAAAGTATAAAACTTCTGGGCCAACTGCATGAAGCTCATGAACAAGCAAGCTAAAACGTTCGTTATAGTCAATGTCTACTTTATTAATAAAAGTAGTATAGACATTCCAAATATTCATATCAAACTTATTCATATATTTAAGCAGTAGTTCTTTAACAGATTCAAAGATACTACTGTCTTGCATGATAAAGCCTATCTTGCTGTTGAGGTTGCCATATCCCATTGAGATAACTTGATTTGTATCTTGGGTAACAACCTGTCTTAAAGACTCAAAGTAATCAGCCTTTTTGAAAAATTTTAAAACATAGCTTTTGTCTTCCGCTGGAATATCTAAAGACAGTAAATATGCTTTAAATGTTTCATCAGACATTAATCACACCTTAATGTAACAATCGGTGTTGTGTTGACATACTTATTAACCAATGATTGGTCAATCATTCCAGCATCCAATTCATTCATAATTTCGTCAACATTAGGGATAATCGAATAAGTTACTAAGTAATTCTTTTGAAGACCAAGAAGCTTAGCAACGAATTCGTCTTTTGTGGCAGCCGGGACTGTCCGTCGCTGTGTTTGTGAAATACTAAGTTTTGCACCAGCAACAGTAGCTTTATCGACTCCGGCGGCCAGCATTATTTTTTTAACTTCGTCTGACAATTTCTTTTTTCTTTTTTCAAGTAAATCAAATTCATGTTTTACTTTAATAAAATCATTCAGAATTTTCATTTCAGTCTTGCTATGTTCAAATGGATTGGTGTCGCTCATTTTCAGATTCTCCTTCTTCTAAAGTTATTAATTTTTCAATGTCTACCTCAAACAATAATTCGATTGCGGTTTTAAAGTTATCATAGATTTCTTTTGTTGCTGCAAGAAACTCTCTGATTTCTTTTAGATGCTGCTGCGCTTGAGGGATAAATTCCTGGCTGATATCGTAATCAAAATACAGTGCATAAATAGCTCTTACGTATTTTTCAAATACAAATTTAGCATCTTCTTTTATCTCGCTTCCATCTTTAAGGGCTTCATTAAACTGTTCGTTTTGAGTTAAGCCGAGTATATCAAACATAGAGAAAGTGTCGATAACCGTCATAAAGAAAGCGTAGAAATATCGAGGGTCAAAGAATTCGTTAATAACGCCTTGCATTTCAAAAGCCAATTGAATCTGCTCAGCATTATCAATATATCTTTTTGTCCAGTCTTTAACGACATGCATTTCGTTTGAACGGCTGTTATCACATTGGTTTACCTTAATAAATTGATACCCGGAAACCTCATTGGTCTGAAAGTCCTTTTGGAACATAACACCAATTGGATGATTCGAGCAAGCCCCGGGTTTAGCGTCGTTAATCTTACAGCCGAATAAACCATTTGTAGGGTCAAGCTCTAATAGCGGACAATAGCCATTATCCTGTGATTTTAGTAATACCATTGGGGTTTTGCTGTGACCGCCAAATGCTCCATAAGTATACTTTTCGATAAAATCCACTGGTCGAATTCCAAGATACCTAGCGCCAGTGTAAACATCAAACGGGTTTAGGATAATGTCATTTCGGTTCATGCAACAATCTCCGCAACGCTGACATTTAAAACCGAAGGTGTCATCGGCATCGATTACGAGTGTTTTATATTTCGGGTCGCAATCTGTTTGTTCCAGCATTTCATCCAATCTTTCTTGAGTAATACGTTCTTTTTCCATTTGTAATCTCCTTTAAGTAATTTATTTTATAGTATATCAAGTCTTTTGAATAATTTTGATTTGTACATCTCTTTGATTATTGGGTCTTGAACAGCATCAATGATTGGCATGGCATAGTTTAATGCTTTCGTTCGTTCTGTCGTTGCGATACTTTCGTACTTTTTAACTGATTGATTAACAATCAGTTCAATGCCTTGCCGGGTATGGTTTTTAATTTCACTACTAACAGAATAATAATCAAAATTTCTTTTTTTACACAAGTCAGCCGGGTCATTTGCTTCACCTAAAATACAAACCCCAACAGTTAAGTTAGCTTCATATAAAGATTTAATAATTTTAAACATAGCATTTGTTCCTGCTTTGTCACTGTCTAAAAACAATAAAACATTAGATGTTAAATTGGCAATTAATTTTACCTGAGCCTCGGTAACCGATGTTCCCATGCTACCAATTGTATTGGTCATCCCGGCCTGATGCATTGAGATAACATCAGTATAGCCTTCGACTAAGATAACATGGCCACGTTCAGCAATACTTTTGTAAGCAAGCGGCAAACCGTATAACAAATTTCCTTTAATAAAAACACCATCGAGAAGTGGGTCTTGGTTCTCCCGAGCTTCTTGATTTAAGTCATTCATATACTTCGGCTTTTCGTTCGTAAGGCTGCGGTATGCAATCCCTAAACATTTGGGATTATTATGTTTGCCTTCTAATATCGGAAAAGCTATCTTATTCGAGATATTTCCAATGTCTGAGCGATACTTATATTCTTCTGAATCAGTCAGGCCTAATCTAAATAAATCAATTGATTCTTTTGTTATGCCTCGTTCAAACATTAAATACTTAAGGGCTGGGCCATTATTCTGAAGATTACTCCAGTAACGACGAGTATGGTTATCCATCGTATCTTTATAAGCTTCATGTATCGGATTCGGTGGCTCAATCACAACTTCATAACCAATATTGTCGCCTATCATTTTACAGGCCTCCTTAAAATTTAAATTTTCCATGTATTGTACGAGATTAATAATATCGCCATGTTCATCACAACCAAAACATTTATAGCTCCCATTGGCATAAAGAGCCAGTGACTCTGTTTGTTCCTTGTGCCAAACGCATCGAGCAAAAGCAATATTCTTTGTTTCTCGTACAATGGGAATCTTATCAGAATAAAACTTTTTAACGTATGGAACAAGAGGAGCGTGGGCTTTAAGTTCATCTATATCC
>Ga0194137_10001120_pt1 | contig 16709 bp, 10 predicted proteins | sample TARM_MetaG_T3_14_FD_134025 | JGI IMG/M metagenome (GOLD analysis project Ga0194137, IMG submission 134025) | Freshwater microbial communities from Pennsylvania, USA, analyzing microbe dynamics in response to fracking - TARM_MetaG_T3_14 (version 2) | ecosystem: Environmental > Aquatic >... | reverse complement strand
GGTGCTCAAGCGCTTTTTGGCCGGCACGGCCGAGGACCTGTATGCCGGCGTGCAGCTTATCGACTGGCGCGATCACCTGGCGGTGGATGGCACCCTGGCGATTGATTTTACCGGCACTCTGGCCGGGGTAGACAACACGCACTTCGGTGCGCTCAAGGTCAAGGATGCGATCGTCGACCAGCTGCGTCGCCCTGACGGTACCCGTCCTGGGGTGGATAAGGTACGGCCGGATCTGCGCATCAACGTCCATTGTCACCGTGGCGAAGTTCAGCTGGCGCTGGACCTGTCTGGTGCCAGTCTGCACCAGCGCGGCTACCGTCTTCAGCAGGGTGCGGCGCCGCTCAAGGAGAACCTGGCGGCGGCCATTCTGATCCGTGCGGGCTGGCCGGCGCTGGCCGAGGCTGGCGGTGCGCTGACCGATCCGATGTGCGGTTCGGGTACTTTTCTGGTGGAAGCGGCGTTGATGGCGGCCGATGTTGCCCCCAACCTGCAGCGCGAGCACTGGGGCTTCAGCCGCTGGCAGCAGCACGTACCTGTGCTCTGGCAGAAGGTGCTGACCGAGGCGCGCGAGCGCGCCGAACGCGGTCTGGCGCGCCCACCACTGTGGATTCGCGGCTACGAGGCTGACCCCCGTCTGCTGCAGCCGGTACGCAACAATATTCAGCGTGCCGGGGTCGGTGAGTGGGTCAAGGTATTCCAGGGTGAGCTGGCGACCTTCGCGCCTAATCCGGATCGCGGGCAAAAGGGCCTGGTGGTCTGCAACCCGCCCTATGGCGAGCGCCTGGGCACCACCGCAAGTCTGGTGTATCTCTACCAGAAGCTGGGTGAGGTTCTGCGCCAGCAGTGCCAAGGCTGGCAGGCGGCGATCTTTACCGGCAATGCGGATCTGGGCAAGCGCATGGGGATTCGCAGTCATAAGCAATACAACCTGTTCAATGGCGCGCTGCCGTGCAAGCTGTTGCTGATGGACCTGCAATCGGAGCGCTTTGTCACCAAGGCAACCGATACTCCGGCGGGTACCGCGGCGCCAGTCGAAGCCGCCCGCCTCAGCGAGTCGGCGCAGATGTTCGCCAACCGGCTGAAAAAGAACCTCAAGAACCTCGGCAAATGGGCGCGTCAGCAGGGCATCGAGTGCTACCGGGTCTACGATGCCGACATGCCTGAATTCGCCGTGGCGGTTGATCTGTATGGCGATCGGGTGCACGTGCAGGAATATGCACCGCCGCAGTCGATTGATGAAGACAAGGCGCAGGCGCGCCTGCAGGACGTCATGGCTGCGCTGCCGCAGGTACTGGGTGTGCCACCCGAACATATCGCCCTGAAGCAGCGCCAGCGTCAGTCCGGCAAGCAGCAGTATCAGCGCATGGCTCAGCAGGGAGAGTTCTTCGAGGTGCGTGAAGGACAGGTGCGTCTGCTGGTCAACCTGACCGACTATCTGGACACCGGACTGTTTCTTGATCACCGCCCAATCCGTCTGCGTATCGCCGCCGAGGCCAAGGGCAAGCGTTTCCTCAACCTGTTCTGCTACACCGCAACCGCCACCGTGCATGCGGCCGCAGCCGGTGCCCGCTCAACCACCAGTGTGGATCTGTCCAATACCTATCTGGACTGGGCGCGGCGCAATCTGTCGCTCAATGGCCTGTCTGACCTGCACAAGCTGGTGCGCTCTGATGTAATGGCGTGGCTGGAGCAGGCAGGGGATCAGCAATTCGATCTGATCTTTATCGACCCGCCTACCTTCTCGAACTCGAAAAAGCTGGAAGGGGTATTTGACGTGCAGCGCGATCATGCGCGCTTGCTGGAGCTGGCGATGAAGCGCCTGGCGCCGGGCGGGGTACTGTATTTCTCCAATAACTTCCGGCGTTTCCGCATGGATCCTGCGGTGGAAGCTCGGTATCTGGTAACCGATATCTCGGCCGAGACACTGGATCGCGATTTCCAGCGTAACAGCCGGATTCACCGCACCTGGAAATTCACTCATCGCCCCTGAGGGCGATGAGCTTTACCACTCTAGCGGCTGCTGGCGCTGGCGATGTCGGTCGGTGCCCGGCGGTAGACATCCTGCAGCACCAGATCCAGCGCCTGACCACTGGCGCCGGCGGCGGCGTGGTTGACGATGGCGGTCACCGCCCAGCTCTGGCCGTTGGCATCGCGGGTAATGCCGGCGATGGCCTTGACGTTACGAAGTGAGCCGGTCTTGATGTGGGCCTGGCCGGCAACCGGCGTATTGCGCAGGCGGCGGCGCATGGTGCCGTCCATGGCGGCCAGCGGCATGGATGCGATGAACTCGGCGCTGTAGGGGCTTTGCCAGGCTTGCGCGAGCAGCTGCGCCATTTCGCGGGCGGTCATGCGTTCCATGCGTGAGAGGCCGGAGCCGTTTTCCATGACCAGCGTGTTGGCGCGAATCCCCTTGTCGTTCAGCCAGGCGTTGATCACGCGTACGGCGGCCTTGTGATCGTCACGGTCGGCAGCAATGCGATGTTCCCGGCCGATGGTCAGGAACAGCTGCCGCGCCATGGTGTTGTTACTCCATTTGTTGATGTCGCGGACCACTTCAACCAGGTCGGGCGAGGTGCTGCGCGAGACCAGGCGGGCGCTTGCCGGCGCACGACCGATCTGGTTGCCGCCGAGGATGCTGCCGCCCATTTCGGCCCACAGCGTGCGCAGGGTGCTGGCGGTGTAGGTGGTCGCGGTCAGGGCTGTCAGATAGCGCTGGGCCATGCACCCCTCGTGCAGGTTGCCGGTGAGGGTAATCACGGCCTCGTGGCCGCTGTCCTGAATGCTGTAGGCGACGTTGGGTGCCGGACAGCTGCGGTTGGGCGCCGGTAGCAGGGCAATCTGGTTGACCACCTTGACCTCGGGGAGCGCCGGCTCAAGGTTGATGCGCACGCCGCCGCGTTCGGCATAGCTGCTGAGCACAAATACCTTCAGGTTGGTCAGCAACGGATCGGGCTCGACCAGAAATGGACGGTTCTGGTTGCCGCTGTCATCAATGAACGGCGGGATGTCGGCGGGGAAGCGCATGTCGGCCGGTTGCAGGACCAGATCGCCGTTGATCGTGCGAATGCCCGCCGCCTTCAGATCACGCAGCATCAGCCACATGCGTTCCAGCGTCAGCTTGGGATCGCCACCACTGCGGAAAATCAGATCGCCCTGCAGGGTGCCATCGACGACCGGACCGTCTACCAGCAGGTCGCTGTTCCACTGATAGGTGGGCCCCAGCAGCTCCAGCGCAGCGTAGGTGGTTACCAGCTTCATGGTTGACGCCGGGTTGACTGGCTGGTCGGCATTGATGAACTGGGCCATGCCCTGGTTTTCAAGCGGTATGACGGCCAGTGACAGGGCATCGGACGGGATTTTGGCGGCCTGCAGGGCGCTGTTGACGCGGGCGGGAATGGTGCCGCTGTCGGCGGCCTGCAGTGGGGTGGCAATGAGGCTGATCGTGGGGATCAGGCAGAGCAGGGTGCGCGTGAAAAGGTTGGACATGGTATCCAGCTCCGTAGCCTGTGGATTGCTGACGACAGAGCTGTCTGTTCGTCAGTTGCCGTTTTCTCGCATCATCACTTAAATAATGATTTGGGCCAAGAGGTTAAAGTAATTTGTTAGATCAACGGTCGGCCTGCTGCAACCCCAGCAGCCTGCGCCACAGCAGCCAGCTGAGTGGCAGCAGCAACAGACTGATCGCCAGGGACAGCCAGAGTCCGAGCGTGCGTAACCGATACGCCTCGGACAGCAGTTCGGCTTCGGGTATCAGCACGGCAAGGTAAACGTCCGGCGTTCCCAGGATGTTGATTCTCTGCTGCTGAATGACCCAGCGCTGGCCCTCCAGCTCCTTGATTGTCTGGCGCTCCTGCTCGTAGCCGTCCTGAGCCAGGGTCGCCAGCAGGGTGCTGCCCAGTTCATTGAATCTGCGGGGCTCCAGCGAGTTGCTGCCCTGGGTGGTGTGCAGCAGGCGGTTAGGGTCCTGATAGGCTACGACAACGCCATCGGAGGTATACAGAATGAGCTCTGATGAAGGTGTCATGCGTTGCTGGCGCAGGGCTTCTGAGAGCCTGTCCAGGGTCAGGTCGGCCCCCAGCACAGCAAGGTCGTTGCTTGCTCGTGCCAAGGTGGTGCCGAATTCGCGGGTCGAGAAAAACAGGTAGGGCGTAGTGATAAGGCGCTGATTGGCTGCGCTGGCCGCGGCATACCAGGGGCGCTCGCGGGGGTCATAACCCTCGTCCGGGGCCATGCGTGCCTCGATGATCTGCAGGTTTTCATTCAGGAACAGGTAGCTGTTCTGCCGGGTGGTTGCTGAGCTGCCGATGTGCCAGGCCATCCAGCGGGCCTGTCGCGGGGCGCTGAAGCGTTGCAGGCTTAGCCGATTTCCAAGCGGGCGCAACATCAGATAGTCGCCGCCTTGCCAGCCGATGTAGACGGAGTTGAGCTGCACGTTGTCGCTGAGCACCTGTGCCATCATCGGCAGGTAGTCCAGCCGTTCCGACAGGTTGGTGGTGGTCACCAGCTTGCTCAGGGCCATGATATTCAGCGCCTGCATGGGCGGATGATAGATGTTTTCAAGCTCGCCACTGACCTGATCGACGATACGCTGGAAGAGGGCGTCTCCGTCGGTGCGAATCAGTTTGTCGAGCTGCTGGTAGTGAAACAGACTCAGGGAAATACCAAGGAGCAGCATGGGCAGCATGCCCAGCAGAAGGAAAATGGAATGTCGGCTGCGAGCGGTCCGTTTCGTATCTGGCATGCGAGTCCTTGGCTGCGTCCAATGCGGTGATGCAGCCAATATAGACTATTGCCGAGGGGGTGGCAGCCGGAACAGACGCCGGGCGTTCTCGCTGGTGTGTTGACTGAGCTGGTCCAGCGGCTGCTGTCGGCAGCTGGCAACCATCTGTGCGACTTCCGGCAAAAACGCAGGCTCGTTGCGCCGGTTCTTCGGCTTGGGATCAAGCGTCCGTGGCAGTAACCAGGGGGCATCGGTTTCCAGCAGCAGCCGGTTGTCGGGGATATCCCTGGCCAGCATCTGCAGGTCGGTTCCGCGGCGCTCGTCGCAAATCCAGCCGGTGATGCCGATATGCAGATCAAGGTCGAGGTAGGCGTGCAGTGCCTTGCGGTCAGCGGTAAAACAGTGCACCACGGCACCGCTGAGCTGGTCGCGATAATCACGCAGAACGTTGATCAGCGTGTCGCTGGCTTCGCGTTCATGGAGAAAGACCGGCAGCCGGGTCTCCACGGCTATTGCGAGCTGCTCTTCCAGTGCGCGCAACTGGTCCGGGCGCGGTGAGAAGTCGCGGTTGTAATCGAGGCCGCATTCGCCAATGGCGCGAACGGCAGGCTGTTGGCTCAGTTCAAGTAACTGACGGCTGCTGTCTGCAGTCCAGTGACGCGCCTCGTGCGGATGCACGCCGGCGGTGGTGAAGAGGTGTTCAGGATGATCCGCGCACAGAGCAAGCAGGTGTTCTGCCTGCTCCAGCGAGGTCATGGTCAGCAACTGCTGGCTGACACCGGCCTGACGGGCCCGCTCCAGTACCGCGTCACGGTCGCTGTCGAAGGCTTCGTCCGTCAGGTTGACACCGATGTCGACCCATTCCATCTGCAGTGCGTCCCTCAGGCCTTGCGCGGGCCTTTGGGCTTGCCGGCGAACTCACGGCGAGGCGGCTTGCCTCGGGGCGCGCGGTCACGTGGCGGCAATTCACCTTCAGGCAGCGGCCAGGCCTTGATCTGCAGGGTCACGCCGTTGATTTCGGCGCCGGCCAGGCGGTTCAGTACCGACTGGTCGAGCGTCGGCAGGAACACACCAGTGTGCTCGTTGAACAGCTTGATGTGGCCGATCTGCTGACGCTGCAGGCCTCCGACCTTGACCAGCACGTCGACCAGCGGCTTGGGCATCAGGCCGGTCTTGCGACCGCCTTGAACCTTGTAGCGGGTCAGGCCGGCGTCGCGGTCAAACTCTTCGCGCTCACGGCGCGGCGGCGCGCTCGGCAGGTCGGCAACCGGCTCCAGCAGGGCTTTGGCGCTCGGCAGCAGGGTCAGTAGCGCGGCGGCCAGTTCGGTGGCATCCAGGCTAGTGAGTTCCTGCAGATCGCTGACCAGCTGCTGGTGCAGGGCGGTGGCGTTCTCGCGGGCGTCGTTCAGGCGTGATGCCAGCTTGTTCAGGCGACCACTGCGTACCGCATCGGCAGTCGGCAGGGCCTGCGGCTCGATTTTCTGGCCGGTAGCGCGCTCGAGTACGTGCAGCAGACGACGCTCGCGCGGGGTTGCGAACAGAATCGCCGTGCCCTGACGACCGGCGCGACCGGTACGACCGATACGGTGTACATAGCTTTCGCTGTCGTGCGGCAGATCGTAGTTGAGCACGTGGGTGATGCGCTCGACGTCCAGTCCGCGGGCTGCCACGTCGGTAGCCACGACGATGTCGAGCAGGCCGCGCTTGAGGCGATCGACCACTTGCTCGCGCAGCTGCTGGGTCAGGTCGCCGTTCAGTGCTGCCGCAGCGAAGCCACGCGCTTCAAGGCGCTCGGCCAGCTCAAGACTGGCAGTCTTGGTGCGCACGAAGACAATCATGGCTTCAACCGGCTCGACTTCGAGCAGGCGGGTCATGGCGTCCAGTTTGTGGTGGTTGGAGACTTCCCAGACTTTCTGGGTAATGGTCTCGAGACTGCTGCTGGCGCCACTGTGCAGGCGGATTTCGGCAGGCTCTTTCATGTGGTTGCGCGCGACATTGCGCACACCCGGCGGCATGGTTGCGGAGAACAGTGCCTTCTGGGTGGTGTCTGGAACCGCTTCAAAGACCGCTTCCAGATCGTCGGCGAAGCCCATCTTGAGCATCTCGTCGGCTTCGTCGAGTGCCAGGTAGCGCAGCTCCTGCAGCTTCAGGCTGCCGCGGCGCAGGTGATCGGTCAGTCGGCCCGGCGTGGCGACAACAACATGCGCGCCGCGCTCAAGTGCCTTGAACTGGGGGGCGAAAGCCGAGCCGCCATACAGGGCGAGAACGGTAAAGCCGCGCATGTTCTGGGCGTAGCGTTGGAACGCCTCTGCAACCTGCAGAGCGAGCTCGCGGGTTGGGGTCAGAATCAGCGCCTGAGTGGCGCGCAGGCTGACATCAATGCCAGCGAGTACGGGCAGCGCGAAGGCTGCAGTCTTGCCGGTACCGGTCTGTGCCAGACCGAGCAGATCCTTGCCGGCCAGAAGCGTCGGGATGGCTTCAGCCTGGATAGGGGAGGGAGTTTCGTAGCCAAGGCTGTTGAGAGCCTCGAGGAGATGAGCGGGCAGGCCGAGATCGGCAAATTGCCGGGCCGGAGCGGTTTCGGACATACGGGAAGTGAACCTTAGGGAAGAGATAGCCGCGTAGTATACGCGCTTTATGAAAAAATTGCCCGTGCCATTTGTCTGACCTGTTCAGCGGCGGCACAAGATGTCAGGCTTGGAGGCCAACTGACAGGATCAAGGAGTACCGAATGGGACGTCTCGTTGAAGGCCAGTGGGTCGATCAGTGGTATGACACCGACAGTAATGGCGGCGCCTTCAAGCGCGAGGATGCCGGGTTTCGCGAGTGGGTTGCTGCCGATACGCGCTTTGCGCCGGATTCAGGCCGCTACCATCTCTATGTCTCGCTGGCATGTCCGTGGGCGCATCGCACGCTGATCATGCGGCGGCTGAAGGGGCTCGAGGAACATATCGATGTCACAGTCGTGCATCCGCACATGCTGGAGCAGGGCTGGGAGTTTGCCGAGCCCGAGCCGCTCTACGGTTATCGCTGCATGCACCAGCTGTATACCCATGCCCGGGCGAACTACACCGGGCGCGTGACCGTTCCCGTGCTCTGGGATCGGCGTGAGGAGACGATCGTCAACAACGAGTCCGCCGAGATTATCCGTATCTTCAACAGCGCGTTTGATGCGCTGACCGGTAACCGTGACGACTATTATCCGGCAGCGCTTCAGGACGAGATCGAGCGGATCAACGAGCGGGTCTACAGTGAGATCAACAACGGGGTGTACAAGGCCGGGTTTGCGACCGATCAGCAGGTCTACGAACAGGCTTGCCGTGAGCTGTTTTCCGCGCTTGACTGGCTGGAGGCGCTTCTTGGTGAGCGCCGTTATCTGACCGGCAGCCGGCTGACCCTGGCCGATTGGCGCCTGTTTACCACGCTGGTGCGCTTTGATCCGGTCTATCACGGACACTTCAAGTGCAATCTGCGGCGCATCGAGGACTACCCGAATCTGCTGGGGTATCTGCGTGAGCTGTATCAGTACCCGGGGATTGCGGACACGGTGGATTTCAGTCATATCAAGCAGCATTACTACTACAGTCACCCGACCATCAATCCCAACCGGATTGTCGCGCTGGGCATGGGGCCGGATCTGCTTGCGCCCCACCAACGTGACGGGTTGACCGCCGATACACCGCAGCAGGGACGTTAACGTGAGCGAGATGCAACATCTGATTACCCCGGCACTGATTTTCTCCGGGGTAGCGCTGGTCAGTCTGGTTTGCCAGCTTGGGGCCTGGCGCCTGCGTCTGCCGGCGATTCTGTTTCTGCTGTTGGCGGGCATCCTGCTTGGGCCGGTCGCAGGGCTATTGTCGCCAGATGACTTCCTTGGTGAGCTGCTGTTTCCGCTGGTGTCGCTGTGTGTCGCCCTGATCCTGTTTGAAGGCAGCCTGACGCTGAAGTTCGAACAGCTCAAGGAAACCGGTACCGTGGTGCGCAGGCTGGTTACTCTGGGTGCGCTGGTGACCTGGGGGGTTATCAGTGTTGCCTGCCACTGGCTGATTGGCCTGGATCCCGGTCTGTCTGCGTTGTTCGGTGCGCTTGTGGTGGTAACCGGGCCCACGGTGATTGTGCCGATGCTGCGTACCCTGCGTGCAACCCAGCGAATCTCGCGTGTGTTGCGTTGGGAAGGCATCCTGATTGATCCGATCGGTGCGCTGCTGGCGGTACTGGTCTACGAATGGATTGCTGCCCAGAGCGCGGGTGACAGCGGCTTGCTGGCCGGTTCGCTGATCTTCTTCAAGGTAGTGTGCTACGGCACGGTCGCCGGGGTGGCTGGTGGTGCGCTGATGGCGACCGCCATGCGTCGGCGCTGGATTCCCGAATACCTTGAGGTGCTGGCCTCGCTGACTCTGGTGCTGGTGACCTTCACTCTGGCCAACGAGCTGGCCCATGAATCCGGTTTGCTGGCTGTGACGGTGATGGGTATCTGGCTGGCCAATGCTCGCGGTGTGGATATCGAAGAGATCCTGGTGTTCAAGGAGCATCTGTCGGTGCTGCTGATTTCCGGGCTGTTTATCCTGCTGGCGGCGCGACTGGATCTGGATGCACTGCTTGCCCTGGGCCTGCCGGCGCTGGCCCTGCTGCTGGTGATCCAGTTCGTTGCAAGGCCGCTGGCGGTCTGGATAAGCAGCCTGGGCAGCGAGCTTAATTGGCGAGAGCGGGCGTTGATTGCCTGGATCGGCCCGCGCGGGATTGTCGCTGCGGCGGTCTCGGCACTGTTTGCCCTGCGTCTGGAGCAGGCCGGTTATGAGGATGCGGCGCTGGTCAGTGCGCTGACCTTTGCCGTGATTATCGGCACGGTGGTGTTTCAGAGCGCGACTGCGCGAACCGTTGCGCGCCTGCTCGGGGTTACCGAGCCTGAGCGTCGCGGGGTACTCATGATCGGTGCCAATGCGGTAGCTCGGGCACTGGGTGAGGTGTTGCAGAAGCTGGAAGTGCCGCTGCTGGTGGTCGACACCCATTGGGAGTCGATCAGCCAGGCACGGATGAAGGGACTGCGCACCCTGCGCGGTAATCCCCTGTCGGCACAGGTCGACAGCATCCTTGATCTGACCGGGCTGGGTACCCTGCTGACCATGACGCCGGAGCGCGAACGCAACGCGCTGCTGAACCAGCATTTTCGTCGCGACTTTGCAGCCCACCGTATCTACACCGTACGCAATGAGCGCAGCGGTGCCAGTGAGCGCCTGCAGATATCGTCGAGGCACGAGGGCGCGCCGCTCGGCCCCGAGGGGCTGACCTTCAGCAAGCTCTCCAGTCTGGTCAGTCAGGGGGCGCGCTTCAAGGCAACGACGCTCACCGAAGACTTCGGCTTCAGTCAGTGGCAGCAGGAGTCGGGCAAGGGGCGTATCGCTTTGCTGGCCCTGACGCCTGAGCGCAGGGTACGGGTGTTCTCGCCGGCTCAGCCGTTCGAGCCGGCAGCGGACTGGACGCTGATTTACCTGGAGACCGAGCCCGAGTCTGCGGCTCGTCGCAACGCAGAAAAGGGAGAAAAGACAGAAAAGGGTGATAGCGGGGAGGCGCAGGCACGCGAGTAGGCAGGCATCGACAGAAGCCCGCGCCTGCACCGAAAATAACCGGTAACCCGCGTGCATGGTCGCCGCCAAACCCCGATACAGGACATCATGGATACCAACGTCATTACGCCGGAAGGTCATGCTGCGCTTAAAGAGGAGCTCGATACTCTGTGGCGCAAGGAACGTCCGGAGGTCACCCGACTGGTGCAGTGGGCTGCCAGTCTGGGAGACCGCTCCGAGAACGCCGATTATCAGTACAACAAGAAACGGCTGCGCGAAATCGACCGTCGGGTACGGTTTCTGCGCAATCGTCTCGACAAGCTGCGGGTGGTTGAATACAGCCCGGTGCAGGAGGGGCGTGCCTTCTTCGGGGCCTGGGTCGAACTGGTCGATGAGGACGACAACACCCTGCGTTTCAGAATTGTCGGCCCTGACGAAATCTATGGCCGCAAGGACTATGTGTCGGTCAACGCGCCGATCGTCAGGGCGTGTCTTGGCAAGGTGGTTGGCGATGAAGTGGTTGTGCGCACGCCGGAATCCGAAAAAAGCTGGGAGATCACTGATATTTGCTACCAGCCTGAGGGCCGCTAGCGTGCAGCCGGATTACTGCAGGGTAGTGCGCAGCCGGCGTAACGCCGCATAGAAGAACACCAGCCCGATGGCAGCCAGGGCCAGCAGCTGCGGCCAGATAATGCCGATGCCGGCGCCTCTGAGCAGAACGCCCTGTGCCAGTTGAACAAAGTGCGTGGTCGGAGCCAGCGACATGATGGTCTGCACCACGACCGGCATGCTCTCGCGCGGCGTTACCGCTCCGGAGAGGATTTCCAGCGGGATCAGCACCAGAATGATCAGCAGCCCGAGCTGCGGCATGGAGCGCGCCACGGTACCAAGGAAAATCCCCATCGATGTGGTTGCAAAAAGGTGCAGCGCGGTGCCGGCCAGAAACAGGCTGACTGCGCCCTGAATGGGTACGCCCAGCCAGTCCTGTACCACCAGACGCAGCGACAGTGCGCAGGCGATCAGTACCACCAGGCCCATGGCCCATACCTTTGCCAGCATGATTTCCAGCGGCGTCACCGGCATGACCAGAAGGTGCTCGATGGTGCCGTGTTCGCGCTCACGAATCAGCGCCGCACCCGTGAGGATGATCGACAGCATCGTAATCTGGTTGATGACTTCGCTTATCGAGCCGAACCAGCTGGCCTCCAGGTTCGGGTTGTAGGCCATGCGTACCACCGCTTCCAGAGGCAGGGCTGCCGCGCCGCTATAGCCCTGCACGAAGGCGGTGGTTTCATTCTGGATGATCTGCTGAATGTGGCCGGCGCCACTGAACGCCTGGCTGATCTGGGTGGCATCGACATTGAGCTGGATCGTCGGTTGCTGTCCGGCCAGCAGGTCACGCTGAAAGTCCGGAGGAATGTTCAGGGTGAAGGTGTAGAGCCCGCTGTCCATGCCCCGATCCATCTGGCGGTGGTTGATCAGGGTCGGGGGCATGAAGTAGGGCAGCTGGAAAGCGTCGATCAGCCGGCTGGAAACCTGCGAGCGATCCTCGTCTACCACCGCTATGGTTGCCCGGTTTGGCGTTTCCGGCATCGCCGTGGCGGAGGAGTAGATGGCCATGCTGAATGCGTAGATGATCAGTATGACCATCGCCGGGTCCCGGGCGAGGCTGCGCAGCTCCTTTATTCCCAGCTGCAGTACGTTACTCAACGCTCGGCGCATGTCACTGTTCCTGCTTTTTCAGTCCCGCGACGCTGGCCAGCGTCAGTACCGGTATCGCCAGTAGCAGGGGGATGAAGTAGAAATAGAGGTCGCTGAACCCCAATGCCTTGGAAAACACGCCGCGGGAAATGATCAGGAAGTGGGTGGTGGGATACAGCTGCCCGATCATCGCGCCGAGCCCCTCCATTGCAGACACCGGATGCATCATGCCGGAGAACTGGACCGCCGGAATCAGCGTGGCGATGGCGGTACCGAAGATGGCAGCGATCTGGCTTTTCAGCAGCGAGGAGACCAGCAACCCGAGGCCGGTCGCGCACACGATATACAGCAGGCCGCCGAGCAGCAGGCTCGGCAGGCTGCCCTTGATCGGGACGTCGAAAGCCAGCACCGCGAGCAGCAGCAATGCGATGAAATTGATGAAGCCGAGTACCACGTAGGGCAGCTGCTTGCCGAGCAGGAACTCGAGCCGGGTTACCGGGGTTACATAGAAATTGGTGATGGAGCCCAGCTCCTTTTCGCGCACCACTGCCAACGCGGTGAGCATGGCCGGAATCATCATCAGCAGAATCGGAATTACCGCCGGCACCATCGCGGGCAGGCTCTTCACATCGGGGTTGTAGCGATAGCGCGTTTCCACGTTCACCAGGCTGACCGCGATGGGTGTGGGTTGACGGCTTGCCAGTGAACGCAGGTAGTTCAAATGAATGCCCTGGGCATAGCCACGCAGGGTATCGGCCCGCACCGGCATGGCACCGTCGACCCAGTAGGCAACCTGCGGGAAATCGCCGCGCAGCAGGTCGCGTCCGAAGCCCGGGGGGATTTCCAGCGCCAGGCTGATGTCGCCGGCTCGCATACGCTGCTCCAGCTCGGCATGACTGTGCAGTGGCGGGCGCTCAATAAAATAGCCGGAACCGGCCAGCTCCAGCGCGTAGGCCTGGCTGTAGGTGGTCTGGTCCCGGTCCAGTACGGCGAAGGTCAGGTCGTCCACATCCATGTTGATGCCGTACCCCATGATCACCATCAGCAGAACCGAGCCGGCCAGTGCGAGCAGCGCACGCAACGGATCGCGCTTGAGTTCCATCGCCTCCCGGCGGGTATAGCTGAGCATTCGGCGCAAACTGAAACGGGGAGGGCGCTTTTCGGTGTCAGGCTGAGCGACTGAGGATGACAGTGCAGCAGCGTCAGGCACCTGCTCTTGCTGACCACTGGCCTCGCGCAACCAGTCGATGAACGCGTCCTCCAGCGTTGCCTTGCCCCGCTGCTGCCGCAGATCATCGGGTGCACCGCTGACCAGTACCTTGCCGGCGTGCATTAACGACATCCGGTCGCAACGCTCGGCCTCGTTCATGAAGTGAGTCGAGATGAAGATGGTAACGCCGTCCTCCCGCGACAGCCTGACCAGCAGGCTCCAGAACAGATCCCGGGCGATCGGGTCCACTCCCGAGGTGGGCTCGTCGAGAATCAGCACCTCCGGTTTATGAATCACCGCCACCGCGAGCGAAAGGCGTTGACGCACCCCCAGTGGCAGGGACAGCGGCAAGCTGTCAGCAACTGCCTGCAGATTGAACTGCGTAAGCAGTTCATCAATCCGCTCGGCACTTTGCTCGGCGGGGAGCTGAAACAGCTTGGCGTGCAGCGCCAGGTTCTGGCGCACCGTCAGTTCGCTGTACAACGAAAATGACTGGGACATGTAGCCAACCCGCATGCGGATGGCCATGTCGGTCGGGTCAACCGGCTTGCCCAGCAACCAGGCTTCGCCCTCGCTGAAGGGCAGCAGGCCGGTGAGCATTTTCATTGTGGTCGACTTGCCACAGCCGTTGGAACCGAGAAAGCCGAAGATTTCCCCACGCTCGATGCGGAAATTCACCTTGTCGACCGCGACGAAATCGCCGAAGCGGCAGGTCAGGTCGTGAGCCTCGATGGCAATACCGGTATGCATCGTGCGCGGCGGTATCTGCAACTGCTTGTGCTGACGGCGTTTTTCCTCTGGCAGCAGCGCAACGAAGGCCTGCTCGAGGCTGCTGCTGTTGGTGTCGGCGAGAATCTGCTGTGGCGTGCCGGTTGCAAGTACCTTGCCGGCATCCATCGCAACCAGCCAGTCAAAGCCCTGGGCCTCATCCATATAGGCACTGGCGATCAGCACGCTCATCTGCGGCCTGCCGGCACGGATGCGTCGAATAAGCTCCCAGAACTGGCTGCGTGACAGGGGGTCGACACCGGTAGTGGGCTCATCCAGGACCAGCAGGTCAGGGTCATGGATCAGCGCGCAGCACAGCCCCAGCTTTTGCTTCATGCCGCCGGAGAGCTTGCCGGCCGGGCGATCGGCAAACCGGCTCATGCCGGTGCTGGCCAGTAACTGCTGGATGCGCTGCTTGCGCTCGGCTTCACCCTGATTGAACAGCCGGCCAAAGAATTCGAGGTTCTCGGCCACGCTGAGGGTCGGATACAGGTTCTTGCCCAGCCCCTGGGGCATGAAGGCGATACGCGGGCACACGTGACTGCGGTGGCTGGCGCTGCGCATGTCCCCACCCAGGACCTGCAACTCGCCCCGTTGCAGGCGACGCGCGCCGGCGACCAGTGCCAGCAGGCTGGATTTGCCAACGCCATCCGGGCCAATCAGACCGACCATACAGCCCGGCGGCAGGTCAAGGGTGACCTTGTCCAGGGCAGCGACGTGCTTGTAATGCAGGCTGATATCGCGCAGTTGGGCGACCGGCTGCGGCTGGCTCATGTTCAGTTGCCGACGTTAACGCTGAGTGCGTCGGGCCACTCGGCACTGGCATCCAGTTTCAGCCAGGCGACGCCGGGCAGGCCGGTCTTGACCTGTTCGATATGCTGCTCCAGCAGCGCCGGGTCGATACGTGCGCGAATGCGGAACATCATTTTTTCCCGCTCCTGCTCCGTTTCCACCGATTTGGGGGTGAACTGGGCCACGCTGGAGACGTAGCTGACCGTGGCCGGAATCACATACTGCGGCGCAGCATCGATAATGATCCGCGCATCGGAGCCCATCGCGACGCGACCCGCCAGCCGTTCGGGCAGAAAGAAAGTCATGTAGACATCGGTCAGATCCACCAGATTCAAAACCCGGCCACCTGCGCCAAGTACCTCACCGGGCTGAACGGTACGAAACTGCACCCTTGCCTTGCGATCGGCGGTCAGCTTGCTGTCGTTGATATCTGCAGCGATGCGCTCTACCGCTGCGCGTGTAGCATCCAGCGCTGATTCGGCTTCGATTACCTGCGAGCGCGCCGCGGCAATGCCGGCCTCGGTTGCGTGGATCTGGGCCCGCGCCGATGCAACGGCTGCCTCGGCGCTCTGCATGGCCGCCAGGGCATCGTCCAGCTGCTGGCGCGAGGCGGCGCTGCGCTGGACCAGTACACTGATGCGCTCATGGCGCTTGCGCGCTGCATTGTGTTCAGCCTGGCGCTGCAGCAACAACGCCTCTGCGGCAGAGCGCTCGCTTTCGCGCAGGCCAACCTGGGCGCGGGCTGTCTGGATAGCGTTCTCGGCCTGCCGAGCCTGTGCCTCGGCCTGCAGCAGTTGCGCCTGCAGTACGCTGGTATCCATTTCGGCCAGCAGCTGTCCGGGTTCGACGAAATCCCCTTCGTCGACCAGGATCCGGGCAATACGTCCACCGAGCTTGGTCGCGATGTTGATCTCGGTCGCCTCAATCCGGCCGTTACCGCTGGCAAAGCCATCACCGTAGCCGTCAGGCTGCAGCTCCAGCCAGGTAACCAGAGCAATGCCGGCGAGCACGGCTGCGGCGATCAGGGCCCGAACGAGATGGCGAGGAGGTTTTGGCATGACGGTTCCTTGTGCTGGGGGCGGCTGGCTGCTGTTGCCAGGCCGCTGAAATCCATTCTAGACGCTTTGCTGCGAGGTGAGGTTGACGTCGATCAAGTGCGGCGGCCATGCGTCAAGAAACCCGAGCAGCTGCCGAACCGGATATTCCGGTGTTGATCGACGGCTGCATTCGGGGCTGCTCAGGCGCCGCGGTTGATCAGGCGCATGGGGCTTTGCTGGAGCACCGCCCTGGTCCCCCAGACGCCCGCGCAACCGATCAGCAAGGCCGCTGCCGAGGGTGTCAGCAGCCAAAACAGCAAATGCGGTGCCCAATCCAGATTCAGCGCAAATCGATACAGCGCCCAGGTGGCCAGCTCTGCGGCCACCACTGCCATCAGGCCGGACATCAGCCCCAGAAGCAAAAACTCCATCCAGCTTGCGCGGCGCAGCAGCGCTCGCCCGGCCCCCAGTGTGCGCAGCAATGCGCCCTGATACAGCCGTTCGTCAAGGGTAGCCTGCAGGGCGGCAAACAGCACTGTCATCCCGGCGAGCAGAACAAACAGCAGGACATATTCCACTGCCAGCGTGACCTGCCTGAGAATGTCGCGAATCTGGGCCAGCAAGGGGCCGACTTCCAGCAGCGTCATTGCCGGGAACTGACGGTTCAGCTCCCGCAGGGCACCGCGTTGCTCGGCCGGCAAATAGAAACTAGTCAGCAGGGTCGCGGGGAAGCCGTCAAGGTCCCCCGGGGCGAAGATCATGTAGAAGTTGGGCGTGAAGTTGTCCCATTCGACGCTGCGGACGCTGCTGACCTCGGCGTCCAGAGTCCTGCCTTCAATGACGAATCCCAGCCGGTCGCCAAGGGTGACACCAAGGCTGTCGGCCAGCTCGGCCTCGATGGACACACGGGCCATGGC
>Ga0194137_10001117_pt1 | contig 16722 bp, 15 predicted proteins | sample TARM_MetaG_T3_14_FD_134025 | JGI IMG/M metagenome (GOLD analysis project Ga0194137, IMG submission 134025) | Freshwater microbial communities from Pennsylvania, USA, analyzing microbe dynamics in response to fracking - TARM_MetaG_T3_14 (version 2) | ecosystem: Environmental > Aquatic >... | reverse complement strand
TTTTGGTACCGGCAGAGGCTGAAGTTTCCGTAGAGTTCGAATACAAGGTGGACCGACGTTTGGAAGTGAACTTTAGGAACCGCTGATCTGCTTAAAACAGCCCAGATCATTGACCTTCCTATAAAAGAAATTTCAAAGTACAGCCGAAGAAGGAGAGATAACTATAATGAATAAAGACATACTGGAAATGGCCATTAAACTACGACATCAACTGCATCAGCATCCGGAATCATCCATGGAGGGAAAATGGACAAAAGACACACTGATATCGTTTCTGCGGGAACATACGAACTTAGAAATCCGGGACCGAGGACGGTGGTTTTACGCAGCCTACCGGAAAGGAAAGGATCATCAAAACGTTGCTTTTCGGGCAGATTTTGATGCAATCAGAATGGATGAGGGGATCCGAGGACTACGGATACTATCTGGAAAAAACCAAAGGAGCCCTTTTTTTCATCGGCAATGGAGAGGATCATCCGGAGATTCATACCGTGAAGTACGATTTTCCTGACGAAATTATTGAAACGGCGGTGGAGATGTTTAAGGGGTTAGTGGAGGTTAAAGAATAAAACCAATAGAGATCTTGCGGTATACTTACTACCGGATTTGGGACCGATCCAAGTCTATTATACATACTACAAAGGAAAACCCGGATCTCATTTCCCGTTATCAACGTGGAAAATAATCTAATGAATCCTTTTGTTCTCATTCATGTATCTTTCAATGAACCTGTTCTTATTTCCAGCGTTCCGTCTGCATGATCTATCACTTCCTAGGTCTGTAATTCATTTATATTGACTAAAAATTCTAACTAGTATATTATCGGAAATAAGATGAAGACGTAAGAATCTATTACAAAGTTGTATAAATACTCTATTGAATGGGAATTAAGCATTCCTGAGATTGGTGGTGTCCTTTGAATAATAAAAGTAACAATCATACTAAAACGACGACTACTACACGGATTAATGAAAGTGAGCTAATGCATTTAAAAAACAATGTTGAACGCTTAGTCCAACAGCGGGCATCGGAGCATGCTATTGCCAATAAAGAACTGGCCTTTCAAAACGAAGAGAAGGATAAACGGGCAGCGGAACTTGCTGTAGCCAACAAGGAACTGGCCTTTCAAAACGAAGAGAAGGATAAACGGGCAGCGGAGCTTGCTGTAGCCAACAAGGAACTGGCTTTTCAAAACGAGGAAAAAGATAAACGAGCAGCAGAGCTTGCTGTTGCTAATAGAGAACTCGCCTTTCAAAACGAGGAAAAGGATAAACGAGCAGCGGAGCTTGCTGTAGCCAACAAGGAACTGGCCTTTCAAAACGAAGAGAAGGATAAACGGGCAGCGGAGCTTGCTATAGCCAACAAGGAACTCACCTTTCAAAATGAAGAGAAGGATAAACGGGCAGCGGAGCTTGCTGCTGCCAACGAGGAACTTGTTATTAAAAAAGAGAAAATAAAAGAATTCTATGATCAAATGGAGAATAATATAATGGAGAGAACTGCTCAGCTTGAATATGCTAATAGAGAGTTGGAAGCGGTTTCCTATTCCATATCCCATGATTTAAAAGCACCCTTAAGACACATAACCGGATACAACTCGCTGCTAGAAAAAAAGTACAAAAATTTACTTCCCGAGGAAGGGTGTCAGTATATTGAAAATATTTCCAGTGCCACCAAAAACATGGGAACATTAATTGATGGACTCCTTCACTTTTCAAAAATCAATAAAATAGGGATGAAAAAAAACTTGATTAATATGAATGAAATCGTCGAAACACTGATTTGGCCAATTAAAGACAGGGATATAAAAAACAGAGTGGAATTTACTATTACCTCAATGCCCTTAGCTTATGGTGACCTTGAAATGATGAAATCTATATGGAGTAATCTTATTGAAAACGCAGTCAAATTTACCAGGAAAAAGGATTTGGCGAAAATAATCATTGGGGCCACAGAAGACAAAGATACTGTTACTTATCACATAAAGGATAATGGTGCCGGTTTTGATATGGATTATGCTTCAAAATTATTTACCATGTTTCAGCGGCTGCACTCTCAGGGAGACTTTGAAGGCACCGGAATGGGATTAGCAATTGTTCAAAGATTGATCGAAAGACATGGCGGAAAAATCTGGGCCGAAGGCAAGGCAGGGGAAGGTGCATCGTTCTACTTTTCTTTACAAAGAAAGAAAGGAGCGTGACATAGACATGAAAATCAATACAATTCTTTATGTTGAGGATAATCCTCTGGATGTTGAACTGACCATGGAAGCTTTCAAAGAAAAAAAAGTGGCAAATAAAGTGGTTGTGGCTAATGACGGTGTTGAGGCTTTGGAATACTTAAGGCTGGAGGGGCGATTCAAAGACCGAAAGCCGGGGAATCCGGGTTTTATTTTACTGGATTTAAAAATGCCAAGAATGGATGGTTTGGAGTTTTTAGCGATCATAAAAAAAGAAGCTGAATTTAAACGAATACCGGTCATTATGCTTACTTCCTCCCGGGAGGAAAAGGATTTAATCAGAGGGTATGATCTTGGAGTGAATGCCTATGTCGTAAAACCCGTAGATTTTTTAGCCTTAACGGAAGTGGTAAAGCAGATTGAAGCATTTTGGGCAATCACTAATGAGGTTCCCTGGGAATGAGGGGTCATGTGAAGGGCGAAGAGGACAGGAAGATCAAACTCAAAATACTATGTTTGGAGGATTCCCCCTTGGATGCTGAACTGATTTATGAGTATCTGTGTGAAAACTCTAAATATGAAATTCAAATGGATATTGTATCAAAGGAAGAGGAATTCATATCGGCGATAAAACTCAATAAATACGAGTTAATTCTCTTTGACTTTATGTTGCCTGGATTTAATGGATTTGCAGCCTTAAAACATGTTAAAGCCATATGTCCCTCCACACCATTTATTTGTGTTTCCGGTTTTATTGGGGAAGAGACCGCAGTAGAACTTCTAAAGCAGGGGGCTACGGATTATGTTTCAAAAAATAAATTGGGCCGATTAATATTTTCCATTGAACGATCCCTAAAGGAATCCAAAGAAGCGGAAGAGAAGGAAAGACAAACCGCTGAATTGATTTTTATGAATAAAGAGCTAGCCTTGCAAAATGAAAAAATCTTATATATCAGCCACCATGATTTTTTAACGGGTCTTTATAACAGAACTTTCTTTGAAGAGGAAAGGAGACGCCTTGACACCGCAAGACAGCTGCCTATTTCAATTATTATGGGGGATGTTAATGGTTTGAAATTAATTAATGACGGTTTTGGACATCATGAAGGGGACCAAGTCCTTATTGAAATTGGGAAAATTTTAAAAAGCTGCTGCAGGGATGAGGATATTGTTTCAAGAATCGGAGGAGATGAATTTGCAATTCTTCTTCCTCAAACAGACGGCCAATCAGCGCAACAGATTTGTAGCCGCATATATGATACCTGCAAAGAATACGTGTCAACGGATCGATTGATTCATCCCAGTATTTCCTTAGGGTATGCAACAAAGATTATTGATACTATGATGATTGAGGATGTTTTGAAAACCGCTGAAGAAAATATGTACCGACATAAATTATTGGAAAGCACAAGTGTCCACAACTCAATCATGGCATCCTTAAAGGTTATAATGTTTGAAAAAAGTCAGGAGACAGAAGAACATGCAGAAAGAATGATGGCGTTATCAAAGGAAATTGCACTAGCGTTGGGTCTTTCCGATAGCCAACAAAATGAGCTGGAGTTATTAGCTGCGTTGCATGATATCGGTAAAATGAACATTCCCTCTGATATCTTAGGAAAACCGGGTAAATTAAATGATGAGGAATGGGGACTTATAAGAAAACATCCGGAAGTCGGTTTTAGGATTGCACAAGCAACTTCTGAGCTTAAACCGATTGCAAAATTCATTCTTTCTCATCATGAAAGATGGGATGGCAAAGGATATCCTCAAGGCCTAAAAGGAGAAAATATTCCCCTCTTATCTCGCATATTGTCGATCGTTGATTCCTTTGACGCAATGACCAACGCCAGGTCATATCGGTCAGCTTTAACAAAGGAAGAGGCTATGGAAGAAATTATAAAAAATGCAGGATCTCAATTTGATCCTAAGATTACACAGCTGTTTGTTGAAATAATATCAAAAAAATTGCGACTCATTGATGAATCTAAGAAAACACCAAAAGCCAGTAGTTAAGGTATATGGAATGAAGGATTATATTCAACAATGGTATAGATTTACAAAATATGATAAAATATAAATGTTCAGAAAAAGAAAAGGAGTAAAAAATCCTTGTCATGAAGGATATCTTAAAAAATAAGAGCTCGGTTAAGAAAGAGGTGTGAAGAAATGAAGAATGATACTTTAGAAAAAATGAAAAAACTCATTGAGGATAAAAAGAAAAAAAGCGCACAGCAAGGTATGGCTAATGAAACTCTGAATAATAAAAGTCTGCAAAATAAAGAAGCCTTTAAGAATACTAAACGGGGCGGAGCACTAAATAAATAAAAATATCAATAGTTAAATAATAATGATGAGTAATATTATGGTTTGAATGAAGAGCTGAGGGAAAGATCCTCAGCTTTTTTTGCGAAAACAATACTTTGATTAATGGCATTTGAGCATTTCAAAGGGGACTTTCAGATAACAAATTCAAAGAAAAGAAGCTAGAGATCAGGAAATTTGTTCCCGTAAAATAGAGGATTTTCCCCTTCTGCTATAGAACTAAATACTAGATAATAAAAAATATGCAAGCAGGATATCATGAAAAATATCCCATGACTTGTGCAAAACAAGAAGTAAATATAAAGGAGTGATTTCCATGCCATTAAAAACCCCTGAGCAATACGAAGAAAGCTTACGAGCCTTAAATCTGGAAGTGTATCTGTTCGGTGAAAGAGTAAAGTCCCCGGTAGACCATCCAATCATTAGACCCTCGTTAAATTCAGTTATGAAAACCTATGAACTGGCTCAAAATCCTGAGCATAGCGAGTTGATGACTGTAAAATCAAGCTTAACGGGAAAGAGGATCAATCGTTTTACCCATCTTCATCAAAGTACGGAGGAGCTGATCAAGAAAGTGAAGATGCTTCGCCTACTTGGTCAAAAAACCGGAGCATGCTTTCAACGCTGTGTTGGGATGGATGCATTTAATGCGGTGTATTCTACCACCTATGAAACCGATGAGGCCTACGGCACCAATTATCATAAACGGTTTATTGATTTCTTAAAATACGTACAGGAGGAGGATCTTACCGTAGACGGTGCCATGACCGACCCCAAGGGGGACCGAGGATGTTCACCGTCTCAGCAGGAAGATCCGGATCTGTTTCTTCGAATTGTGGAAACGAGAGATGACGGAATCGTTGTACGGGGCGCCAAAGCCCATCAGACGGGGATTGTGAATTCTCATGAAGTACTGGTAATGCCGACAATCGCAATGCGAGAAGATGACAAGGACTATGCGGTGTCCTTTGCTGTGCCTACAGACAGTCCGGGCATCAAGATTATTTACGGACGCCAATCCTGTGATACCAGAAAGCTGGAATTCGGCGAGATGGATCGGGGAAATTTTAAATACGGAGGCCACGAAGCCTTAGTGGTTTTTGATGATGTATTTGTTCCCACGGAAAGAATTTTCCTTTGCGGGGAGTTTGATCATTCCGGTACCTTGGTTGAACGTTTTGCCGGATATCACAGACAAAGTTACGGAGGCTGTAAAGTTGGTGTGGGAGATGTGCTGATCGGAGCAACCGCTCTAGTTGCCGATTATAACGGAGCGGCAAAAGCCTCTCATGTAAAGGATAAAATAATTGAAATGGTACACTTAAATGAAACCCTATACTCCTGCGGCATCGCCTGTTCATCCCAGGGAGGCCTTACGAAAGCGGGAAATTATCAAATCGACATGCTTCTGGCCAATGTATGCAAACAAAACGTAACAAGAATGCCCTATGAAATTGCGAGACTGGCAGAGGACTTGGCTGGAGGAAATTTCGTCACCATGCCCTCGGAGATGGATCTGAAAAGTCCGGAGATCGGCCACTACGTGGAAAAATACTACAAAGGAGCTAAGGGTACCAACACAGAGGACCGATGGAAGGTAAACCGGTTAATTGAAAACATGACCCTTGGAACCGCAGCGGTGGGTTACCGTACGGAATCCATGCACGGTGCAGGATCTCCCCAAGCCCAGCGAATCATGATCAGCAGACAATCCAACATCGCCGCCAAGAAAGACCTGGCAAAAGATATCTTGGATATCAAATAAATCAAAGTAAACCAAAGGGGACGGAGGGGTTTGTGTTCGGGGTACCACAGGGGGGTATTTATGCTCTTTATTATTGTTACGGTAGAGGTATTGTCATAGTATATTGAAAATGGAGGTGTAAATTATTATGAGAAGACATCATTCACCATTTAATGGGAAAAAATATATTGGAAATACCAGTACCCATGAGGTTCATGATTTGGATAATGAAGAAATCGGCTGCAGAATCAATTTAATAAAAGATGAACACGTGAAGACCTTTATGCCGGATTCTAAGTCAAAAGCAAAAAGAGAGAATTTTCATAGCTGTATGCATTGTATGGGAAGGCCAAAATACTAGCAGATAGAGAAGGAGCATTTTCTCTCAGGCGAAGCACTCTATATCAAAATCTTTGAACTTTATCCTATTGCAGAATCACATTAAATATTTGTAACGACCTGTGGGAACAAAAGAGTACTTCCGAAGGTCTTATGCAAAAGGATTAAAATAGGAATAGGAGGTTTTGGCAGATGAAAGGGAAAAAGCTATATTTAAAGATTGTTGTGGCTCTATCGCTGGTTATACTCTTAGGTGGAGGGCTGAAGTACTTTGCTCCGTTTCAGGGAGAGGATCCGGAAAGTATTATGGAAGTCGTTTACCCTAAGGCCCATGCTTTTGAAAATCATAATGCCCGTGTTAAGTTGTGGGAGGAAAACCCTTTGGATGAAGACTTTATCCATGCAATGCAGGGATTTTCCTATAGGACAGCTACTGAAATATTAAAAAGCGCCGATGGGAACAGTAACTATTCTCCCGCTTCCCTGTATTTCGCGTTAGCATTGGCAACCACAGGGGCAAAGGATGAGACCAGGGGGGAGTTATTGAATCTACTTGGGGTGGATGACGTGGAAATCCTTTCGGAACAATCAGGGAATTACTACCGCCGTCTTTATAAGGATAATGAAATCGGACAGCTAAAAATTGCCAACTCCTATTGGATGGACGAATATGTGATGGATCAGCCCGTGGAATTTCATCAGGATTTCATTGACAACGCCGTTGAAAACTTTTATACAGAAACCTTTCTGGTAGATTTTTCAAAGAGAGAAGCGGGAAAGATAATGGGAGAATGGGTGGCATCGAAAACAAAAGGTACCTTGTCCCCAAGTTTTGAAGTTGATCCGGAACAGATTCTATCCATTATCAATACCATATACTTTTATGACCAATGGGTGGATCGTTTTAATAGTAATCAAACGGAGGAGGATACTTTCACCCTTTCCGATGGTAGTGAAGTGACTACGGATTTTATGAATCAGACTTACTCTTCCATGAATTTTTCAAGAGGAGAAGGGTTTACCCGTGCAGCTAGGAGTCTAAAAAACGGAGGAAGAATGGTATTTGTTCTTCCCGATGAAGGCGTTACACCTCAGGAATTTTTAGCCTCGCCGGATTCCCTGAAAGAAGCCTTCGAAGGGGGAAAGGGGTATTTTGGTGAAGTAGAGTGGAAAGTCCCGAAGTTTAGCTTTAATAGCTCCTTTGACCTTACGGAAGCAATGAATACCTTAGGGGTCAATAAGGCCTTTTCGGAGGATGCGGACTTTACAGGAATGACAGATCATTTTGCGTTTATTTCCGAAGTGAAGCAGGAAACCCATATTGCCATCGATGAAGAAGGGGTAACGGCATCCTCTTTCACCCAGATTATGGCTGCGGGCGAGGGATTACCGGAAGATCGGGCAGAGATGATCCTTGACCGTCCATTTCTTTACGGGATTAAGACAGGGGATGGAACCCTTTTGTTCATAGGAGTTGTGGAAAATCCTGAAGAATAAAGTATTATTTTTGCAGATTATCACTTTTTATATGATAAACAGAACGCTCCCCTACCTTAAATTTGATAGGGGAGCGTTTTTTACTATCTTTGTTTGGTGTGTTCTATAATCTTTATGGTTCCAGCTCATACTTACTGGGTACTGCCAACACCTCCATCGGAAAAACCAACATTTGATTTTCGTGGTCTAACTCGTACATTTCCTCAGGATTTTCAATTTGCACGTAGAGTCGGTAGACCGGAGGAAAGTAGGATCCTGTTGGAAAAGTGTAGTAAAAAACCTCGGCCTTAACAATGTGTTCTACTTTCAGTTCCTGTCCGTAAAATTTTCTTCCTTTCAATTCTTTAATTATGTCTTCCATAGACCTGAGGGGGATCTCATCCATTACCTCAAAGGGTTCCAATTGATAGTAAGGGATGCTGATCCTTGGCGGCTCCAGGAGGTCGCCCTCTGTATAATCTCTCATGTTATAACGGAATTCCGCTCGGTTAAATTGAGATTGGAAAAACTGATCAATTGGATTATCAGTAGTTTCAACGTATTCCATGAAGGAATGAAACCAATTTTCTTCAAAAAGACTATACCTTAGATTGCGTTTAGGCTCCTGATAGGATAGAAGGTCCGCAACCAAAGGGAAAAAGTACTCTTGATAGACTTCCAAAGTTTCTTCTAGGGATTTTCCTTCAAGGGTCTCTTTAGTTATTTCTTCAGGATGTTCATCAATGGAGATATCTATTGATAAATCCATTTCTACATATAGATGTATTCCATTTTCCAAAGTTACACCAAGATCATCCTCTTCGACAATTTCCAGTCCCATCCTTTTCGCGGCTTCTCGCACAATAACTTTGAACTCTTCAAGCTGTTCGGGAACATGCATACCGGGAGTTACGGGATTGATGAATACCGGCAGGGAATCAACGCCAAATTCTTGTAATATATTTAAATCAATACCCCTGTATGGTAGGTTTTCCAATTCCTTTTCCAATTCCGACAAGCTATCAACCTGATAGAATTCATCTCCCATTCCTCCGGGATGCGGCGGAATTTCAAAGGTAATATAATCCTCATCTTCCGAAGAGTCCTCAACGATTTCTTCATCTTCCGGATCCTCCTCAACAATCTCATCACCATTTTCCTCTTCACCATGTAGAGAATCCTGTCCACCCCAATCAAGAAAGTTCTGTAATAAAAGAAAAGAGGTGAGCAATACAAGAATTCCAGCGGCAATTGCCAGCAATTGTTTTCGTTTCTTAAGCTTCTTTTTTCGATAAATTTCCTGAAGCATTCGTTCTTTTTTATCATCACTCAATTCAACTGTGGTGAAAGCCTTGCGAAAGTCATTATTTTTCACACTCTTCACCTCCTAGTGTTTTCCGTAATATTTCTCTACCCCTTGCCAACTGTGAACGCACAGTGGCCTCTTTCATCCCTTGCAGTTCCGCTATTTCAACCGAAGAATAACCCTCATAATAATAAAGATAAATCGGAGTCTTGTATTTCACCGGCAAATTCAGGATTTCATCGAACACTTCAAATTCATAATGATCCCGGTGTTTGATTTGCTCCAATCGATCTCCGTCTCCTGTCCTTTTTTTCCTGAACCAATATTTCAACTTGTTTTTACAAATATTCGATGCGGTCACAATAAACCATCCCTTTTCATGGTCTTCGCCTTTAAAGGGCGGAGCTTTTTCCATGGCCCGAAGAAAGGTATCCTGAAGGGCATCTTCGGCTTCAGAAGGATTTTTCATAAACATATAGCATACACGATACACGTGATCCGCATTTCGGTGATACAACGCTTCGAATTCTTCCTTGACCATAGCGTGCAAACCGGACACCTCCCTTTCAGGATTTTCAAAAAATCAGGGTTCATATAAGATACAATCGATGAGCTTGATTCGTTGCAAAAAACTTTTGTATTGGTAAAAAAACAAATCTTCCTAAAAATCCTAGCATATAAATTCTAAAACTTCAATCAATTAAAATAGGTTGCAACGAATTGCTCTGCTGAATTGTGTCCTTAGTAGAAACCCCTTTTAATAAAGAATGCAGATGGTTTAATGAAATAAAAACCACTGGGAAAAATATACAAAGCATGAAAGGGGAAATTAAAAATTAAAGGAGGCAAATTAATGTATCAGGGAAAAGGGATAGGAAAAACTTTATGGACACTGGTTTTAATCGCAATAATCGCTCTGTTTATGGCCGGATGTAATCAGGAAGAAAACTTAGCAGCTGAGGCAGAAAATGACAATGAAGAAGATGTGGTGATGGAAGGGGAAGCTGAGAAAGAAGATGAAGAGGAAAAAGAAGCAAAGGATGATGATAACGAACAAAAAGAAAAGTCCGATGAGAAACAAGGGGATGCTGCGACGAATAATGATGTAATTGAAGTTACATCCGACGAACTCAAGAAATTGGAAGTAGAACCCTATGAAATAATAGAGCGATGGACACTCTCCAAAGATGAGAGGTATATTCTAACGGAAATTCCAGTAGCCCCGGGAACCGTTCACCAGATCTCGAATTTTGAGGCGTGGAAGAGAGCATATGACGATAAAACACAATCCATGGAAGCACGGGATAAAGAACTAGGGGTTGTCGTGCCACTGCTGGAGGAAGCGATGTTGGACCCTGAGGATAACCAGTCTACCCGACTGGAAAATCACCCGGTGGATGATGACTTATTCATCAGTTCCATTAATTACAAAGAAGTATCACCGGACGGGAAACGTATTCTTTATAGCGTTTCTATGTATGAAGAAGAAGGTCAGCATGAAGGGCCGGAAAGCATCTCAGAAGTATTTGTTACAAACTTCGGGATCCCTGTTGAGCCTAAGGAATTGAACATCAGCGAAGGGTTTTTCTCCATAGAACCTCTTTGGTCAGAAAGCAATGAAGTAATATATTATGTTCTCGAAGAGGGGTTATTTTCTTATTCTGTGGCGGAAGACATAGAAAAGCTGATCATACCATCGAAAGATCTACCGGGAATACCAAGGGAAGAGAGCGACAGAGGTAAGCAAGGTGTTCATTATGAGACATATAAGGACGAAGAGTCCAACTATATCTACTACTACCATGATGAAAAAATAATGAAAATCACCTTAGGGGATGAAGCGGAAGTCGAAACCTTTTATGAAGGCATAGATGGAGAAGAGTTAGAGAATATAACGGCTCTAAAGAAGGATCATTTGCTCTTATCTTATGAATCCGGGATTTTTGGAAAAACCGAGCTACGGTTATTTAACGGCGAAGAAATAGAGATTGAAAAGACTCGAGGAACTTCACAGTTTCAAGACCATTTCATTTGCGAATCCGGTCATATTTTTCTTCTTTTTACGACATTTGAGGATGGCGCTGAAGTTCAGGTATTTGACCAGGAGCTGAGTAAGGAAAAGACTATTCGACTTCCAGCTACTTTCAGTCATGATTCTGTCCTTGGGAAAGTGCCTGGGGATGAAGATGTAAAAAATGGATCTGCAATCATCGGGCGAGAAGTGTATTATCCGCTGGTGGTTAAATAACATTCGTGTCGGGGCTTTGCGACAGAAAACTTTTAAAATTCAATATATTATATGTTATGATTAGGAGAAATATGGTACAAATATCATGAGGAATTCATTTTATAAAACAAACTTAGGGAGCTGATCAAAATGTACGACGTTACCATCATCGGAGCAGGCGTCATCGGAGCATCTATTGCACGGGAACTTTCAAAATACCACGGGAAGGTACTGCTGATTGAAAAAGAAAAGGATGTATCCTTAGGGGCAACAAAGGCGAATAGCGGTATTGTTCATGGGGCCTATGCAACAGAGCACGGCACATTAAAAGGAGAGCTTGCGGCGAAAGGGAATCCCATGTTTCAACAGCTAAACGAAGAGCTGAACTTTGGGTATCGAAAAACCGGTGCCTTGGTGGTGGGATTTAGTGAAGAGGATGAAAAGAGTATCCAAGAGCTTTATAATAACGGAAAAAAATATGGAGAATCGGAAGAAAATCTTCAAATAATCGGTCAGGATAAGATCAAAGAACTGGAACCCCACAGCAACACGGAGATAAAAACCGCACTGTATAGCAAGAATGTAGGGGTTGCATCGCCCTACGAGATGACCATTGCTTTGGTGGAAAATGCCATGACCAATGGCGTAGAAGTGTAGTTGGGGAAAAAGGTGGAAAAAATTCGTAAGCATGAAGAGGGATTTGTTATTGATGTTGAGAATGAGCGGATCAAGACAAAATACCTTGTTAACGCCGCCGGACTGTATAGTGATGGAATCGCTAAGATGCTGGGAATTACAAACTATGAAATTCTCCCTCGAAAGGGTCAGTACATACTTTTTGGGAAGGACCAGGGGCATCTGGTAAACCGGGTAATATTTCAAGTTCCGAGTAGTAAGGGCAAAGGAATTCTTGTCACCACAACCTATCACGGAAATTTTATGATCGGACCCAATGCCGAGGAAGTGGAGGACCGAGCAGATTTATCCACTACAAAGGAAAGTCTTCAATATATTATTGACAGTGCAAGACGTTCGATTCCGGGGTTCAAATTAAATCGTGCGCTCACCACGTATTCCGGTATCCGTGCATCGATCAGAGAGAAGGACTTTATCATTGAAGGGGATCAGGTTCAGGGAATGATTAACCTCATCGGGATTGACTCCCCGGGTCTTACCGCCGCTCCTGCAATTGGAGTAAAAGTAGCTGAGATGCTCAAAGAGCTGGGACTGCCTCTAAGGTTAAAAGAGGACTTTAAAGCTTACCGGGCCCCTTTAGTTCATATAAAACCTAAGGACTTTGACGGTTCCACGGAGCATGAGGATCCGAAAAAGAAAATCATTTGCCGATGCGAGACCGTAACCGAGGCGGAAATTGTGGAAAGTTTTAATCGAGGACTTCCTGTGGAATCGATTCAATCCATAAAATTTCGAACAAGAGCAGGGATGGGACAGTGTCAGGGAGCGTACTGCCAATCCAGGGTGAAAGAAATCATAAACCGGGAACTGGGAATTCCCAAAGAGGAAATTCCTATGAATAGCCATCGGGAAGGAAAAAAGGTAGATAAAGTGGATATAAAGGAAATAAAAAAAATGAACTAAAAGAAGAGGGTGCGAAGCGTAAACTGTCCATAAAAGGGCTAAGCTTGTTATTTTATTAACAACACCTAGCCCTTTTATTTCTTATATATCTACTGAAAGAGGAGCATATCTATTTAAGTATATTCGCTTATTCACCTATTGATATATTAACATATTATTGTATAAAAGTACCTTATACATAATAAGAAAAATTATTGCATAATGGTAATAAAAATATTGCTTTATTAACAATTTAAGGGTAAAATGTAGTAAGTTAAATAATATTTTAACAAAATTAAGACTGTATTAACATGCAATTATCAAATTTTAAAGGAGGATTTGTACATGAACTTTAAAATCAACAAACTATTAATGCTTCTTATGGTACTACTGTTATCCTTAGCTCTTGTTGTAGGATGTGGAGGGGATGACGACGAGACCGGAGAACAGCCTCAAGAGGAAAACGGAGAAGTTGTTGAAGATGATGACGATGATGAAGAAGTAGCAGAAGAGGATGAAGCCGACGAGGAAGAAGAAGAAGAGGCTCTTGATCCGACGGAAGTTGTTTGGAATGCAACAAAGCCTGTTATGGAAGGCGTTACCGATGGAAATAACATCTTAGGTTTTGGAGATGCAGTAGAAATGTTAGAGGAAAATCCGGATGATTATTTTGTCATCGATATGCGAAGTGCTGAAGATTATGAACAAGGCCATATTACCGGTGCTGTTCATATACCTTACAATGAATTAGCCGGAGCGATGGATCGTGTTCCTCAAGACAAACAAATATTTATATACTGTTATACTGGACAAACTTCAGGACAAGCAGTAGCAGCCTATAAAGCGATGGATTTTAATGCACTGTCCTTAGGCGGAGGAATGAACTTTGGTTGGGCAACTCTTGAATTAGGAGAAGAAACGCTGGAAACTGAAGTGAACGAACTACCGGAAGCCAGTGCTGAGTGGACTCCTGAACAAGAAGTTCTTCAGGTTGAGATTCACAAGCACTTTACCCAGGGAACTAACTATATTGTTCGACCGGATGCACTATCTGAAGCAATGGAAGATGATATTATGATCATCGATATTCGAAATCAGGAAGCGTATGATGAAGGACATATTGAAGGCGCCGTATTTATGCCTTGGGCGGACTTAGCAGCAAACTTTGATGAAATACCAACGGACAAACCGGTATATGTGGTATGTTTTTCCGGACAAACTGCGGGTCAAGGAATGTTTAACCTGAGAGTAAACGGAATTGATGCATATTCATTATACCGAGGAATGGCCGGATGGAACGAAGAAGAAATGCCTGTAGTTACTCCATAGGTATTGGAATAAAAGAGTAAATAGTAGGGGTGAAATTTTAAAGGGAATGCCCACATATGGTGTTAGGCAACACTTTGTTTTCGGTATAAACAACGGGTTATTTTCTACATAATAAGTGAAGGAACGACAGATTGAAATCGAAACGCCGTAGTTTTATCGGTGAAACAACACACTGTGGTAGGTAAAGCGGAGGACTAAAATATCGGATTATCGAGTAGGAGGTGAATGATTATTTCATTCACCGACCTCTCCCAGCACTGTACGTACGGGTCTCGTATACAGCGCTTCTACTATGACAACCTAATTTTCTTGTACTGTTTGGATAAACTTTTAAAACCATGATTAATCAGTCGCTGATTAGTTATGGTTTTCTTTAGTATTGGACTGTTCGATATTCTCCAATAACTTTTGCGAGTATTTGCATACTCCCATGCTTTGGATTTTGGAACCCCGAGTTTCATTAGGTTTTTACCTTTGGTCTTAACTTCCTTCCAGGTTTTCCATATACAACACCGAAGTCGTCTTCGAATCCATTCGTCTATCTCTCGTAGTTTTCTCTCCATATTTGCGAGCTTGTAGTAATTCACCCATCCCGTCGTGATTTGTGCCAGCTTCTTGAGTCTCCACTCGAAATTCATACTGGCATTTCGGTTGGTCACCTTTCGAATTTTGTCTTTCAGCTTTGTAAAACTCTTTTGGTGTACCCGTAGTTGAATTCCATCTTTCGTGTAGTAGTAACTATAACCCAGAAATTTTCTCCTTATGGGAGATGCCACGGCACTTTTCTCTTGGTTCACTTTTAGCTTTAGATTCTTCTCTAGAAATTTCGTGATGCTTTCCAGGACTCTTTTGCCTGCTCTTTTGCTCTTGACGTAGATATTACAGTCGTCCGCGTATCGGCAGAATTGATGTCCCCGCTTTTCCAGTTCTTTATCCAGCTCATCCAGTAGGATATTGCTAAGAAGCGGACTTAGTGGGCCACCTTGAGGTGCGCCTTCTTCCGATTTAACTTTCACTCCGTTGATCATGATTCCTGAATTTAGGTAAGCTCTTATTAGTTTAAGCACTCTCTTATCGTCAATCTTCTTCGCTAATAGACCCATTAGTTTATCATGATGCACCGTGTCAAAGAATCGTTCTAAGTCCATATCTACTACATACTTTTTCCCACCGTTTATGAACCGCTTGGACTCTCTCAGTGCCATGTGTGCACTCCTTCCAGGTCTGAAACCATAGCTGTTTTCGGAGAAATCTCCGTCTACGATCTTATTCAACTCTTGAGCGATTGCCTGTTGAATCAATCGGTCAATTACCGTCGGTATCCCGAGCAATCTCATCTTACCGTTGTCCTTCGGGATTTCCACTCTTCTCACCGGTTTGGGTTCGTATTTTCCTTCAAGTATTTCTCGGGTTAACGAGTCTACATTCTCTTTCAGGTAGGGTAGTAGCTCTTCTACTTCCATACCATCTACTCCATGGCTTCCTTTGTTTTTCTTTACTCTTTTGTATGCTTCATGGAGATTTCGTTTATGGAGAATTCTTTCTAGTAACTTTACAGTACCTTTCTTAGATTTGGCTTTCAGGTTTGAACTCGCCGAGGATGCACTGTGCACTCTCCGATTACCTCCAGTTTCCAACCTTGTCTCCTCGGAGTAGTCTTCTTTTGAAGTTTTCTGCAGTTTATTGGTGTTCCTTGAGATTTCCAACCTTATTCACCTCCATAGAGTTCCGTCCTTCCCATCTTTCGATGGTACTATGACTTCTGCTGACTTCTCATGACAAATCTTATTTCAACCATGTCTCGAAATTCATCGAGACATGTCCATGAGACCTCCCCGGGTAAGAACGATAACCTTCCTCTCATATATCTGCTACATATACTCCTTGAAATTTGGGTAGTGTTGGACTTTGTCTTGTATGGCAGACTCGTCCGTTTCAAGTAAGCCTCAAATGTAGTTCGTATACCTCAGACCGAGAGTTTGCCTTAGGCTTCCTTCAGATTCCTCGTCACCGAGGACACCCTTGCCCTTAGCTAGTGGTTCCCACTACCAAGTCCACAGCGGACTCTCTCCGCCAAGTTATCGCCCATGCCGGGCACACCATAAAAAAAAGGACCCTGTATGTAGGGTCCTTTTCATATTTCATTCATTTTAGCCGTTTTAGTTTTCCTGTCGCAGTTTCTTTTCAAACATATCACACTCTTCTAATGTACAAGAGTTTGC
>Ga0194137_10001114_pt1 | contig 16751 bp, 13 predicted proteins | sample TARM_MetaG_T3_14_FD_134025 | JGI IMG/M metagenome (GOLD analysis project Ga0194137, IMG submission 134025) | Freshwater microbial communities from Pennsylvania, USA, analyzing microbe dynamics in response to fracking - TARM_MetaG_T3_14 (version 2) | ecosystem: Environmental > Aquatic >... | reverse complement strand
TGAGCTTAACCACTAATAGCACTTAACGGCTCTAGGAGAAACACAATGGACCTTCTCATTCTAAACACCCCCGGCGCACAAAACCTGCAAGACTTCATCGACGGGAAACTGATGGATGAACGTCTGTGTCAACGCACTGTAAACGAGTTAGCGTCGATGTTATGTAACTCGGTTAACTACAAGCAATTAGTCAACGCTGTTAAACGTCAACTAAATGCAAACAGTATTATCCTGCATCACGGTATCGTGCATGTCTCCTTTACCGGGAGTTCTATCAACCTTACCGAAGTAAAAGCAACATTGATTCGACTTCTTAACTTTCGTTACAAAGGAGAGTTCCCTATCATCTTGAATGAAGAAATAACACTCTTCATTCCGCCTGCTTGTAAAAATAACATAAGTCCAAATATGCTGACCGAGTATTACACTCTGTCCAGCAAAGAAAAACGCGAGTTGGCTAAGATACGCGATAACCGCGTAAAAGCCGAATCTTCGACTTCGTTCGAACTCGTAGCGGTTTAGTTAGGTTCCCGGAAACTTAACTGAATAATAGGCGATGAAATATAACTTAATTGAGTTACCTATTATGTGATAAAACTTGCTTCGAAAGAAGTGAGTTACAGTGTACACTAAAAAATACCAATTGGAGATTCACCATGGGCGTTACCCGTAAAGACAACCAAACCAACACTGGCTTCCAAGGCACCACCCAGCAAGCTCAAGCGCCTCAGGGCAACAGCCGTACCGCGTTCAACCTTAACGCTTTCGGTATCGGCACTCGCCTGGACGCCATGGGTAATGGCGGTGAGCAGTATGAAAAGATCTTCGAGCACATGACCAAGCAGGCTAAGTACCTGAACGAAGGTCAGAGCGAACTGAAGTACGCAGTCGTTAAAGTCCTGCGCCAAGTAGCGGGTCTGAACTACAGCGGTATCGTGGTGTGTGAAACTGCCGGCAGCATCACCTCGGCTCACATCCTCATGGTCGAAAAGACCGGTGACTACCCGTCCGTGCTGGTCGAGAACATCGGTAACGTTCGCTACGAACTGATCCGCACTCCGGCTGACGCGTTGGACACCCGTTACGTCAACCAGTCGAAAGCTATCGTTGCCGACACCCTGGGTGTAAGCACCGACAGCGTGATCATCACTGACGGTACGCTGATCCCAACTGAGTTCGATGTCAACTTCGAACCTAAAATGGACGACGTGTTCCGTAACGCCATCCGTTCCGTACGTTGCGAAAACACCATCCGCGTTGACAACTACACCGGCTTCAACATCGCTGACATCGTCAGCAGCAACACCTCCGGTAAGTTCGTGATCAACATGTTCTTCAATGGTGATCGCACCCAGCACCACAACGCAATTGACATGCCGGTTCGTCAAGATGTCTGCGTCACCCTGTCGTACAAGAACGGTAGCGGTAACAACAGTCGTTCGATCAACCAGGCAGACAACGTAGTTGAGCTGGTTCGCACCTACGGCTATGTTGACTTTGAGTTCATCGCTCAACAGCAGCAGAACGGTATGGTGAGTACTCAGCGCTTCGCGCCTAACTTCATCATCACTGGTATCGAAACTGGTCCGGCTACTACTCCTGATCTGGCTCTGCTGGGTGTGGTGTCGGTCGCTGCACTGAACGAAGACATGAACTGGCTGCAAATGTTCAAGCCTTCCCCAGCGCGCAAAGGCGAGATCGACTACAACGACATCGGTGCGTTGAACGTCGAAGGTAACCTGGAAGGTAACCCGACTGGCTTTGGTAAGCTGTACGACACCAAGGCTAAAGAGTTCACCTTGCTGGAACTGAACAACTTCTGCCAGACCCTGGTACGTCCTAACCTGATGGTGTCGATTGACCTGCCTAAAGCCGGTCCTGAAACCTGGTACACTTCGGTGTTCAGCCACATCAAGTTCAAGAACGACAAAGGTGCCATTGACCGCGTAAGCCGTCACCTGAACACCTTGACCAACGGCAACTTCGGTACTTCGCATCCGATGTTCCTGGAAATCAGCAACAAGATCCACGGCGGCTACTTCCGCACCAAGTCCGGTGTTGAAGACATCCGTTGTGTATCAAGCTACCTGGCCATCGCTAACCATGTGTCGGCGACCAACCAAAGCCCGATGCTGATCAACCAGTACACCAACACCATGTACAACATCAACATCCCGGCTGATCTGCGTGCAGCAGAGCGTGCTAAGATGCTGACCGACATCGTCGGTGGTTCGGCGGTCTACAAGCAGTACTACGACCGTGTGACCTTCAACGCTGCGTTTTTGGGTGACCTGATCAGTTCGATGCGCATGACTGGCTTCGATCCGATCTTCGAGAACATGGCCATGAACAACGACATGTTCCAGCGTCGTGCAACTATGGACGTGAGTGCAGCTACTCTCGCCCCAGGTCTGCGCCTGATGGGTCAAACCGACCTGTTCAGCAACTACGGTGCACAAGCCGGTTACAACCGCTCCTACTAAGTAGCGGTTGCTTAAAGAGTGAGAGAGAAGACCTTCGGGTCTTCTCTCTTATTTTTTACTGCGTCGTTAATCTAGTTGGTTGCATATACGTTACGTGACCTATTAGCAGGAGAGTTAACCGGCATGGCTGTTTCTCTACGATTAAAAAGTTTTGATGAGATCTTCAACAAAACAACCAACGATAAGTTCTTCCTCAACCACGAAGATGTCTTCAACCAAGAAAACAAAGAAAAGCTAGACCGTTTGATCATGCGCAACTACAACGAAGACACTCTCTCGTTGATTCCAAGTTGCGACTGTGGTGACCTGAAAGGGGGTTACTACGTGGGTACGCGCTGCGATGCGTGTGGGACATTGGTTACGTCCAGTATTGACGAAGGGTTGAACTTTGTACTCTGGCTAGAGCAACCTCAAGGTGTTCAGCGGTTTATCAGCCCTATTGTACTAGCGGTATTGTTAGACCGGTACAAGATCACCAAACCAGGGGTGCAGTTAATCTCGTACCTCCTTATCCCTGACCTTCGGATTGAAGTAAAGTCCAAAGAGAAACCGCCTCAGTTAGAGAAGCTAGACTTCTTACTAGCTAAGGAAGGTATCAGTCGAGGGTACAACAATATCATCGGCAACTTCTTTAAGGTCATTCAGATCCTTGAAGACAACTTCAGTAAAGCTAAGAAGGCTGAGAAGGAAGAGTTTCTAACCTGGTTGTTCGCTAACCAGAACAACATCTTCTCTACCTACCTTCCCTTCCCCAACAAAAGCATCTTTGCAATTGACAGCAACGAGCTAGGGTCGTTTATTGACCGTAAGCTAATTGAGCCGTTGAATGCTATCCGTCGCTTGACGGGTATTGATGTCAGTAACAAGTCGTCAATCAGCAAACAAACTAAAGTGGCAAAGAGCTTGATTGAGTTGGCTGGGTTTTACCCTAAGTACTTGGAGACTAGCTTCTTCAAGAAACCGGGTTTGATTCGTCAACACGTCAGCAGTACACGCTCTCACTTTACACTGCGAGCGGTGGTAACCTCTATCCCAGGTCCGCACGACTATGATGAGATCCACCTACCATGGAGCGCTTCAGCTACGCTGTTCCGCGTTCACTTGTTGAAAGGTTTACGCCGTCGTGGGTTTAACTACAAACAGGCGGTAGAGCACCTTCACTTCCATAACCGGATCTACTCGCCGATTCTGGATGAGATCTTTAAAGAGATCTTAGCCTCCGCACCCAATGGCATTGAAGCACTGCTTAACCGTAACCCATCGTTGCACCGTGGTAGTATTCAGACGGTACGCATTACGACCATTAAGCCGGACATCACCGATAACACCATGGGTGTTTCGTTCTTGATCGCTCGTAGCTTCAACATGGACTATGACGGCGATGCTCTCAACCTTACACTGATTCTAACCAAACGCGCACGAGAGCAATTGGAAAACTTCCTTCCACACCACAGTGTATTGGGCTTTACTGGACCTAACGAGTTCGGTGACGCAATCCAATACCCTAAGACAGTTATCTCGACACTGAGTAACTGGTTTGCTGGAATACGGCGCGCCCAATGATAGGAGACTGCTGTGGGTATTGTAGTTAACCTCTCAGAACCTGCTTTAGACTTAACCCTGTATGGTGACCGTGGCGGGTTCATGCAGAACTACTTGCAACAACAGTCCGCTAACCTAGGAACTGCGTTTAACGAGTTTGGTGGGATGTTGCGCAATGCACTTAACACCAGCTATAACTTCGTCACGGACCAATTGGTGCAAATGGGGTTGCGTGAAGAGTTGAATCGAACCGGGTTAAACATCGTAGATAACTACTACGCCCCTCTGTTTGATTACCAAGCGTTGTATGACGCCAACTTGACCATGCAGCGCTGGATCATGGCTAACCCTAGCATGCGGACCCTGTACCTGAACGACAACGTAGAAGGTTACGCTGACAGCTACATCGACCTCAACCCCACTGACGGGATCGGTAAAGACCATTACGACTATCGCCGCGCTACTAACGGTGTAATCCTAGACGGCCCTGACGATACCTGGACGTTGAGTCACCACTTCGAAGATCTACTTCCTGGAGACCGAGAACTCACCCACTCTGAGAAATGTGACATCATCCTTACCTGGGGTGCTGTTGACTTCATCTTGGAGAATGGCGACTTTGACTTCAGTGCTCGTAAAGAGAAGAAGAAGATCAACCGGTAACAGTGAGAAAAGACCCTTAGCGGGGTCTTTTCTTTTTTGATTAAAGTAAGGAGTGATCGTATGTCAAACGTGTATGCGGGTATAGGTGCACGGGTCACCCCGAAGACCGAACTCCCTGAACTAACCGCCATCGCTAAACGGTTAGAAGAACAAGGGTACATTCTCCAATCCGGCAATGGAGATGGACCTGACATAGCGTTCCAGAATGGCGCTAAGAACTGTATTGTCTTTCCACCCTGGGATGGGTTCAATGGAGGTCACCCTAACGCTGTAAAGCCCCCTAAAGAGATGTGGCAGAAGGCGTTGAAGATTGTAGTGGAGTTACACCCTAACGCCAGAGGGTTGGTTAAGAGTGTATTAGCCATGCACTGTAGGAACGTCTTTATTCTATTGGGTGAACAGGTTAATCGCCCCGTAGACTTCGTAGTGTATAAACGACCAGTGTGGACCACTACGGGTGGTACGTCTATGGGGATCAAGATTGCTGATAAGTTCAATATCCCTAAGTACAACCTGTCTGTCAGGTCGGATTACCTTAGGTTTTACAAAGACCTTGAAGCTGGAACGCTCCCCAGGAGAACTGAATGACCACCCCTGCCTTGCCATCACTCTCCGACCTCGGTTGGGTTCAAGACACCGGTGTGATACTGGGTAAGATCTTGAGTTTGTACATCCTAACTGACGTAGGTCAGACGGTTGCCTTTCAAGGGAACTTAGTCTCCCTCCCTTATACGTATTACTTGCACATCAACGAACCTCGCGAAATGGCGACTTCGGTTAAGAATGACTTAGAAAAGATGCTAGGTCGTTACTTTGAGAACTACGAGGTGGAGACCGTCGCTAAAGAAGGCGAAGATAAGGCTGTGACTATATTGATTTATGCACACGCTTTATCTCCTGAGGGAGAGCGCTACAGTTTAGGTAAAGTCGTCGAGATGAATACTGAAGGCGTTCGTAAAACCATTGACATCTCCAACTTTGGCGACGGCCTAAGTATCCTACAGGGTAATTGATGTCAACTACCCCTACCTAAAGGAAGGGGTTTCCATGGAGTAATATTGATGACTACTACCGTTCAAGACATCAACAAAATTCTGCAAGAAGAAGCTGCTCAAGAGGACAAGCTTGTTGCTGACTTGGTGTTCTCTAACCTTCTCCCAACCGGACCAGCCGGGTTTCTGCCTGAGAGTCTGTTTGTTCAATTCTTCCTGCCTCGGTTCATCGGTCAGGTTAAGATTGAAAACGACGATTGGGTCACTCGTTGGATCAGTATTACAGGTTCGGCAATGGCTGAAGTAGGGATCTTCAAAGACGGCACTAAAGATGTGCTCTTTGTAGTCCCTGGGTTGTTCCACACACAAGGGATGACTGCTGAGCAAACTGACGGGTCCTTTAACGACATCGATGCTCATCGTAAACGTTTAGCACTCAACTCACCGCGTGAAGCCACTCGCTTCTTTGTAGAGTCGTTGATGCACAAGCGTGATCAGTATGTGTCGGGTGCTGACTTGACTGCGCCTGAGCGGGCTTGGTTGCATATCCTTGAGCGTTATAACCTCATCCCTCCGAGTGGTCAGTCGTCTGATCGCGTCACTGCCGCAACTGAAAATGACTTCTTTGTGTTTGAGTAAGGTGTAAAGGCTTTATGAATCTGTTAGAATTGGGTCGTCTGGGTGTAGAGCAGTTGGATTACTTTCACCTGGTAACAGGTAAAGACCGCGCTCACAATTTATCACAAGTCCGGCATCTCTTTGTAGATCACGCCGACATCCTCTACGTAACTGACTCCCACGGGTGGTTAGAAGTTGTGAAGGAACCGATGTTGACGAGTAGTAACACTCTAGTTACTAAGCACATCGATGAGATCTCCTTTACGGATTGCTCGAACTACGAGATGGTGGTAATGGATGTCGCGGATAAGAAGTTTATCCTAGACACCATCGCTTATTTGAAGACAGCACGCGACAATGATCGGTTTAGGCTGACGGTCTTGCACAATCAACCTAACCTACCTTCTGTGTCAGTACAGATCGTTGCTAACCCTTAAAACGACTTGGAGATGAGGTAGCCCCTCATCTCCGGTCATTTTTTGATTATTGGCTACCTTACCGTCTTAAGTCAATACCCTGAGACACGGTTAAGGGTGACCCAGTGGGGTGGTGCTGGGGTTATGTTCTACACACTAGCGGGAGGTTATACCTCTCCGACCAAGGAGATTTGACATGAGTAACGGCGCACCAGGTATCATCGGCAGCGATGGTATCGCTCCGCTTTATACACCTGAAGCTAAGTGGGAGATGTGGAGTAAAGATCAGATCTACTTAGGGGGGGTTGGTCTTAATCGACACATCCCTAAAGTCAAGGACTACGTGATTGAGCCTGAAACCGGTTTGACGTGGTTTGTCACTGACCTCGACCCTATTACGTTTATCCCAGAGTTGTCTCCGATTGAGTTACGCCCTGAAGCGGGCAACGACGAACTCACCAGTCGCGTTAACGACAAGTACCGGGTTTACTACGACAAGTCAACCCAACCACACACACTGAGTGTTGATTCGTTTTTCCACACGTACAGTTTAACTGCCACGTATGCGCGTATCTATCGCGGCACTGAAATCGATCCCGCTAAGATCATTTCACGCAAGTACGACAACAGCGGTAACTTTGTAGGTCACGATGTGCCTATGAGTATGGTTCGCTATAACAGCCACGATAACTACGGGGTGAAGTCTATCCCAACCTGTTCCTGTACCGCAGATCTGGTTAACGGTGAACCGGTTAGTATTGTTGTCTTTGACAGTAATGGTAAAGTCATTCGCAAAGACAACGCCATTATTGATGAAACTACGTTTGTAGCCCAAGCGTATGCTGAGCAGAAGTATATCACCAATATCTTCTTGAAGTCCGTCTTCATTGAGAACGCTCAGTCAAACATCATCAACTTCCCAGTCAACCTACCGATGAGTTCCTTCAACCCAATCGGTGTTGTACAGTACAACGACGGCAGCCAGATTGAATACTTGGTAGATGGTGATAAGTTTATCCTCGACGGGGTAAATCAGATTATCAGTACTGTGATTGGTCACCGTGCACCAATGATCCTGAAGTACCGGTTGGACAGTAATGAGTCCTACTTGGGTCAGACGACAGTGTCTGGTAACTTGGCTACTAAGGCTTACGATTTGATCGTTAGTCAACCTAATCGCTCGTACAACGTTAAGTTCTTCTTATACCCTGTGTGGGTGGATGAGCTGTCGGGTTATCGCTACGTCATCTACCTGATGAACTTGGATCGAGACATCTTGTACGATGTCACTAACTTGGTGAGTTTGAGCAACAACTCCCCTAGCTTCGTAGGTAACGCGTTTGGTGTGACTCAGCGTCTTACGTTTAACTTGGACCTTTCGTCGATTGGCGGTGGGTTTAATAGTTTTGTACACGTACAGACGATCGACATCATCCTCCGGGGTCGAGCTAACGACACCAGTCAAACTAACATCTGGGAAGTGGGTAACACGATTCCTAGCGCTAACCCATACTACGGTGGTGGGTTGCGGGCTAGACTCAACCAAGCCACTAGTCGACGTGTCAACGTAGGTAATGGGTTTGCTACAGTCAATGAGTTTATTGACAAGGTATATAAACCTACACTGCCAATCGTTAACCCACTGACCGAGACTGAACCGCTTAAGCCTACGCACATTGAAGTACGCTCTAACACCAAAACTGTGTTCGTTGGAATTGCCGAGTACAACGCTGATCACTTGTTTGATCATGAGATCGCACTGTATAGTGCCGTAGACATTATCTTCTACCGTGAAGTAGCAGGTCGTTATTTGAAGCTGGCCATCGCTTCTATGACGGTGAGGTAATTTTGCGCGGGTTGTTTAGATCGTTACTAAAGTGGGTGTACAGGAAGTCCATTACACGAGTAACGGTCTTACGGTCCGACAGACATGCACAGTACGAACGAATACCACCGTTCTGTGTGATCGAGATGGAGACGGAATATGGATCATTCCTTTTCCATTTCAAACGTGATGTTAGGCGAAAGAAGCGCAGAAGGGATTGGTTTTCTTCGGAATACCTTATTCAGCTCAAACCGCCCGACACACTAACCAGTGAGCAGGATAACCTCAGACTAAAGATCGTCTTAGTCGTAATGTGGTTTACATTCAAGCTTAACAAAGAGTTATTGACGGAGGTGTTATCAGAAGTCTACCTCGATAGCTTACTCCAGTCAACCACCTCCTCAGAACCAGGGAGCAAGGATTTTTGACAGTAACCACGTACGATTAGAATAGACCTACCTTGGCGGGTAGGTCTATTTGCTTTTACAGGTCTTTTAGAATCAATTCAGTGACTGCTTAAGCTTAGCCCTCGGAGTGACTGAGATGCGCGTTAATTTTTTCAATAGAACAAGTAACTACTCAACCGGGATGAATACGCCTGTAAACATTGAGTTTACAGGTCCGCTTATCCTGGGTGGCGATCCTATCCTTAACACTCACATTGCTACTAAGCAATACGTCGATGCGGCTATTAATAGTAACTTAAACGCAGACATGATTCAGTTTGGAGTGGTGAGTCCTACTACTATCCCGTTATTCACCGGCGATGTGGTTAACGAGTTAGGTGGGGCTGAATTTAACCTCAGCCGGCAAGTGGGTTTTGGGGGGACATACACCAAGTACTACGTCAACGCTAAGGGTTTGATTGAGATTGGGACTCATCTAGAGGTGGGGGATATACCTGCTTTACCTTGGAGTCGAGTGACGGTTGATAAAGCCACCACGTTGGAAGAGTATGGAATTGTAGACGGAGTTAACGCCAGTGGCGATACTCTGGACACTAATCTACATTACACTGGACCTTCTGGTGAACTCACTCCTATGGTGTTGAGTGAGTTTGAAACCCTGCTGAGCGGTGTGACCACTGGGCACGCTATTGGTGATGTAGTGTGCTGGGTAGAAGGTTCTGCTGAATTAGGCGTGGAGTATTTACTCTGTGACGGTTCTACTCAGCTCATAGAAGCGTACCCAGAACTTTACGCAGTCTTGGGTAGTAAATTTCTAGTGGAGCCTAATGTTTCGTTCAGACTACCGGTTAAAGCAGTTCCTGGGTTACAGTACTACATTAGAAGTAAATGAGTTAAACTGGTCTAGGTTGTTTATTTTGAGATTACCTGAAGGAGCTGTAGTATGCGCATTAAATTAATGAACTCGGAAGCTAACACCATCAACAGCGGTGTGGCTCCTACGGACATCACGTTCAGTGGTCCTGTGGTTCTTCACGCTGACCCTACCGTGGTGAGTGGTGCAGCAACTAAACAGTACGTGGATAACCGTAACGGTGGGTTGGATGCTTCTGGTATTACCACCGGAGTGATTGGTGTCAACACCTTACCGGTGTTTGGTGGTGCTGCTTCCAACGAACAAGGCAGTAACGTATTCACCCTGGCGGACACTCCAGTTGTACCGGGTGTGTACCCTAAAGTGTCGGTGGATAACACCGGTCGAATTGTCGGCGGTGAAGCCCTCACCCTGGGGGACATTCCTGATCTTCCTTGGAACAAAGTTACGCGCGATAAACCTACGCTGATGGCCGGGTATGGGATTGCTGACGGGGTAAGCTTGGTAGGGGGTGAGGTTGAGGCTGGATTTGGTATCAGTGCGGTTCCTACTGAACCTAACCACATCGTCAACCTGGTTTACCTTAACAGCGCCTTGGCTGAAGTGGGTGCTCAGTCTGAACCGGGCACCCTCATCACGAGTTATGACTCGCTGACACCGTTTGGTCACCTACGCACGAACGGCGCTAAGGTCAGTAAAACTACGTACGCTGATTTGTATTCAGAGATCGGTAATCGCTTCGAAGAGCACAGCTATCCTGGTGCCGGTAAACCCTGGAAACAGCAGTATGAGTTTAACGGCGAAGGTGATGCGCTGGGTACGTGGACGACTGCTCCTTCTCTACCTGGGGTATTAGAACGCAGTCAAGCGGTTGTGACTAAAAACCGAGTGTACCTGCTTGGTGGGTATAATGGTTCTTCATCGCTAGCAACAGTTTACACCGCGCCTATTAATTCAGATGGCACTCTAGGGGTGTGGACCACAGCACCTTCTTTACCTGGACCCCTGCACAATAGTCAAGCCATCGTCACCAAGAGCAGGGTGTACCTGTTGGGTGGGGTTAACGCCTCAGCTATAGCGGCTACTGTTTACACCGCGCCTATTAATTCAGATGGCACTCTAGGCACTTGGACGACTGGTCCTTCTTTACCGGCAGCACTGTACCGCAGTCAAGCGGTTGTGACTAAAAACCGCGTGTACCTGTTGGGTGGGGGTAACGGCTCAGCTACGGTTGCTACTGTCTACACCGCCCCTATTAACTCTGACGGCACACTAGGTTCCTGGACTACCGCGCCTTCTTTACCAGCACCATTTTACTACAGTCAAGCGGTTGTCACTAAAAACCGAGTGTATCTGCTTGGTGGGTATAACGGATCAGCTGTAGCGGCTACTGTTTACACCGCCCCTATTAACTCTGACGGTACTCTTGGAACTTGGACTACAGCTCCTTCACTGCCAGGGGTATTACATGGCAGTCAAGCCATCATCACCAAGAACCGAGTGTATCTGTTAGGTGGGGCTGTCGGGACAACCGGCACAGTGGCTACTGTTTACACCGCGCCTATTAACTCTGACGGTACTCTTGGAGCTTGGACTACAGCTCCTTCACTACCAGCGGGATTGGGTAACACTCAAGCCATCGTAATTAAAAACAAAGTGTATCTGCTTGGTGGGTATAATGATACCACGTATATATCCACTGTCTATACTGCCACCCTCTCCGGTGGTCTTAACGATTACTCCCCGTACTACGACGGAAGCGCTCTTGATGCCCTTGAAGAAGTGGGCCACGCAGGAGCTGGTCAGCCCTGGAGTCAACAGTACGAGTTTAACATTCAAGGCAATGAGATTGGAGCTTGGTCGGCTGGTACAAGCGTTCCAGAAGGTCTATTTGCAGCCCAAGTAGTCGTCACTAAAAACCGCGTGTACCTTATTGGCGGTATTACAGATAACCTTAATTACAGCAAGGTTAGCGGTAGGGTTTACACAGCGCCTATTAACCCGGACGGCACACTAGGTACGTGGTTGCAAGGGGCAAGTCTCCCAGGGCCTATAAGTCGAAGTCAAGCTATTGTCACTAAAAACCGTGTTTATCTACTAGGTGGTCATAACGGCTCAACTACGGTTGCTACTGTCTACACCGCACCTATCAACTCCGATGGCACTCTCGGCACATGGGTAAACGCTCCTCAGTTCGCCGGTGGGACCAGGCAGAGTCAAGTAGTCGTTACTAAGAGTCGTGTGTATTTACTTGGCGGTCACAACGATAGCGGAGCTATTTCTAGCACTACTAGCGCTTCTATTAACGCTGACGGTACGCTGGGCGCGTGGGTTCCCGGACCACCACTGCCAGTGGCGATTTACGACGGACAGGCTATTGTAACTAAAAATAGAGTCTACTTGACTAGCGGGACAAGTGGAACAGCGGTTTACACCGCACCTATTAACGTTGACGGTACGCTGGGTACCTGGTCTACCGACTCACCTTTGCCTGCGTCTTCTAGATACGGCAAAGCAGTTGTCACTAAAAACCGTGTTTATATACTTGGTGCGAGTACCAGCGGTGGCCCTAGAACACTTACAGCCCCCATTAACCAAGATGGCACGTTGGGCACTTGGGGGTTCGGGAGTTCGTTACCTGGGGAACTAATCGAAACCCAGGCTATTGTTACGAGCAGTCGGATTTATTTGCTAAGCGGGTGGACTGGAGACACCACTAAGTCTTCGGTTGTAAGAACTGTGTACACTGCCACCCTCTCCGGTGGTCTTAACGATTATTCGCCTTATTACGAAAAGTACTTTACTGGAAACTTGTCAGAGTACGTCTATCCGGGTTCTGGCAAGCCTTGGAAACAGCAGTATGAGTTTAACAACGAAGGCGATGTGATTGGTACTTGGTCGGCTGGTACAAATTTACCAGACGTGTTGGGTTATAGCCAAGCCATCGTGACTAAGAACAGGGTGTACCTGATGAGTGGGTATAACGGTTCTGCTTATCTAGCCACTGTCTACACTGCGCCTATCAACTCCGATGGTACTCTCGGCACTTGGACGACTGCTCCTTCCCTACCTGGTGCGTTAGGAATTAGTCAAGCCATCGTCACCAAGAACCGAGTGTACCTGTTGGGTGGGTATAACGGCTCAGCTACGGTTGCTACTGTCTACACAGCTCCTATCAACGCTGATGGAACGTTAGGGACTTGGACGACTGCTCCTTCTCTCCCAGGGTCGTTACACGGAAGTCAAGCCATCATCACCAAGAACCGAGTGTACCTGTTGGGTGGGTATACCGGTGCCTCTGGTACGGCTGCCGTCTACACAGCGCCTATTAACACAGATGGCACACTAGGGGCTTGGACCACGGGCACTTCCTTACCGGGTGTGTTGTGGTATAGTCAAGCCATCGTCACTAAAAACCGAGTGTACCTGTTGGGTGGGTATAACGGCTCAGCTACGGTTGCTACTGTCTACACAGCTCCTATCAACGCTGATGGAACGTTAGGGACTTGGACGGTTGCGCCTTCTTTACCAGTAGGACTCTATATCCCTCAAGCCATCGTCACGAAGAACCGCGTATATTTGCTGGGTGGGCATAGCGGCACTACTGTAGCCACTGTTTACACAGCCCCTATTAACGCCGATGGCACGTTAGGCGCATGGGTAACGGCCCCTTCTCTCCCATTGGCGTTACACGGAAGTCAAGCCATCATCACCAAGAACCGAGTGTACCTGTTGGGTGGGTATACCGATGCCTCTGGTAGGGCTGCCGTCTACACTGCCACCCTCTCCGGTGGTCTTAACGATTATGAGCCTTACTACGACGGTACTTTCTCAACTGAAAATACCATCACTACGTTCGCGCTCCCTAACCTAACACCTGACGACAAAAACCTTCACACTTACATCAAGTACTAAACAGGAAGAGAGACCCCACATGGGGTCTCTCATTTCCTATCAACCTTAATTCATCGTTTGATAAGGCTTTCGCTAGTTAAAGGAGTTGAACGTGAAATATAACATCTATGAAAACGGTGGATCTGTCGATGGCAGTATTTCACTAGAAGGCAGGACCGTAAATGGTCCAGTCGCAGTAAAAGACTTTCCAAGTGACAAACGTGAAGCCGCCACTCGTGGGTACGTAGATGAAGTAGCCGCTAACATCACAGCGGTTAACGTCACCAACGGCGTCTTTAACCCAATTGTCTTCCCTAACTTCAACGGAGACGTACTCCCCACCTCTCCTAAGGGGACACTCATTCTTACCCCTACTGGTGTTGAAGAAGGTCTTTACACCAAGATTACCGTAGATGGTAAAGGTCGTGTAACTGCTGGCTCAAACCTTAACGCTGCTGACATTACTGAAATCAGCTGGTTACGCGTAAGCGGTAAACCCACTACGTTAGGTGGTTATGGTATTACAGACGCTGTGTCTCGAATGACGCCCGCTGTAACTGGTGAGCTTGACCTGCCTGTGCCGACTCGCCCTAACCAGATCGTACCGCGTAACTACGTGATTAATAAGCTTGCGAGTAACACGGGTAGACCTACTGGCGCATTAGTAGAACTTCCCACTGATACAGCACCTACCGGGTATCTTTCAGCTAACGGAATCCCAGTTAGCAAAGCCAGTAACCAGACACTTGCAGACGCGCTAGGTAGTAAGTTTAAACCCAAACACATCTACGGTGGTAAGGCGTGGATCAACCGTGAGTACATCGGTGGTCACCAGGTAATCCCTACCACACCGCTCACTCTGAACCCAGTTCCAGCCGCACCGGCTATTGCGCCTAACAGCGGTAGCTTTGCCAGTGTTCGAAACACTGTGTTCTTTAGTAACTTGAATAATATCTACACGACACTTACCCCGCTTGATCCAGCGTCCTATCAGTTACTTGTTGAGCTTCCAGTAGAAGTGACTACTATCAGTTTTATAGAGGGCGAGAATTGCCTATACGCCATCTGCACTACTTCCGGTTTGTGCTTCAGGATCGACTTTAACATCACCGGTAATCCAACTCAGCCGACTCCGGTTGAGAACATCCCACTTCACGCCCCAGACGGTGCGTTGTTTAAGTTGGACGATTACCTGTATTACATCCCTGGTTACAGTAAGAGTGTGTACCGCAGTAAAGCTGCCCTTACTGGAGAGCTTTCCCCTTGGGTGCAAATCACTATGCTGGGCATCCCTGAACCAATCGGCGGGTACTCTACCGTAGTTCATGGTGATGTAGTTCGTTTCTACGGTGGTCATACGTTAGTAGGTGAACTGTACGAGTACAACACGCAGATGGTGTACTTTGAACTTACTGCTGACAACACCTTTAGGTCAGGTGTATCTGACGTAGTAAGTCCGTTAGGTCTCACTGGCGCAACTGCGGTTACTTTCCACAACCAAGTGGTGTTTGTAGGGGGTACTAACCTTAAACCCAACACCCCGACAAACGAAGTGGCTAATTTTGCTTCAGTCACAGAGGTAAAGTGCTACAGCATCGACGGTGAGGGTAAGTTGTATAACCCTACAGACCTTGCAACCCTTCCAGACGAAGTCTACTTCCCACCAGTCATCATCCACGGTACTGAGATGATCATTGGTGGAAACGTGGTTGGGTCTTGGATGCACAGCACCACTGGGTTTGGTTTAACCTCCATTAACGAAACCCCTTGGTTGGGTACAGTCACTGATCAATGGAGTAATTTGGAAGTCTTTATTCCTAAGTTACTCCCGGTGGTAGACGTGTCCGGCAAGTACGAGATGCAGTACTTCATTAAGCTGTAAATAGATAGAGAGTCTCCCTCACGGGAGACTCTCTTCTACGTCATCGTAAACTTTTAAACTGCTTCTCACGTTTGAGTTCATCAAACATGTCTTCAACCGTGATGACGTTGCCACCACGACCCATCTCACCCACTAGCTTTTTGATCTTAATCTCAAGCATCATGGCAAGTACTTGGTTACGCTCACCTTTGTACTCTTCAATCAACCTCTCTAACGTGACACTCATCTCAGCTACTTCATCGTCACTGTAATCCTTACTGTCAGACTTGAACTTCTCATTGAGGTAGTTCTTGTTCTTCTTCATAAGGGTAGCAGTTTCAATTCCGTAGTAGCTTAGGTTTCGTCCATTGGTGATCAGCCAATAGCTTAACAGTGACGCAATGACCATGTCATCGTTACCGCCAGCAGGGTGGTCTACCCGGTTGTTCTTAATGATCAACGAACTGATCTGTCCAATCAACTTCTCATCAAACAGAGAATCAGCTGTGTACTTCAGCATGTTCAAGAGCGTGGTGCTGTAGAGTTCGTTACGACTGGTGATACCGGTTCCACTAGTAGCAAAACCAATAGTCTTACGGTGCTTCTCAAAGATGTGGATATCGCCAGGACGAGCACGAGTAACCTCTTCGAAAGCTTCCGGGTTAGCGTCCTTGTTTTGGATGATGGTGTTGTACATCCGTAAGAAGGGGTTGACACCAGCTGCACTTAGTTTAAGGATCATGTAGTCAATGATCGTAGGCGCACTGCTTCGGCGCTCAATGATTGCAACGGTGTTACGGTATTTCAACAGGAAGCTCACAAAGAACTCCGCTAACGTGATCAAGTTAAGTTCGTTAAAGACGGCTGTGCAGAGGATATGACCTGTACAGCTATCGCGGACAATAAAGGTGATATCATCCTTACCTACACCATCGGAAGTGTCAATACCTGCAATAAAGGTATGACCTAATGAAGCCAGGTAATCAATCTCGTCTAACAGTCGATACCACCGGATCAGATAGTTAAAGGGTGCGTAGAACTCGGTGTGAGGAGACGGGTCTTTGGTGTCGTTCATCAACTCCAAGTATTTTGGAGGGATCGGACTACTGGCACTGCCGTTCAACCATTTGTTAAACAAATCTCGCTTGATGTTCTCAGGTGTCGAGATGTTCTCTT